>OGOZ01000961.1_pt1 | contig 17489 bp, 8 predicted proteins | sample 1552801 | NCBI WGS metagenome assembly OGOZ01 (sample SAMEA2580196, study PRJEB22360) | human gut metagenome | biome: human gut; feature: human-associated habitat; material: faeces | place: Denmark | collected 2008/2010 | reverse complement strand
CCACGGACGAGCCATTTGGTCAGCCGACGTTGAGCGGCATGGCACAACACTGGTGACGCGCGGACCGGTCGCGCTCGATTTCGGCGCGTGCGGTAAGGGGTATTTGGTGGATTTGCTTGCGGGGATGTTGGGTGATGGCGCGGGTCACCCTCAACCCATTCAATACGTCATCGACGCCGGGGGTGATTTGCTAGTGCACACGGACGAACCAATCACCATCGCCCTTGAAGATCCTGCCGATCCGGCCAACGCCGTAGGTACGGTCGAAATCAGCCACGGCGCATTCTGCGCGAGCTCCCCCAGCCGCCGCCACTGGTCTGACGCCGCAGGTCACCAACTTCACCATCTGCTCAACGCCATCGACGGACTACCGGTTGACGATGTAGCCGCCACATGGGTGGCCGTCACGCCGCCATCGAGCGCCATAACCACGAAGACATCGACGCATGGCAGCAATGCCTCGACAACGGCAAACCGCGATACCGACGATTCGTCGAACACCGTTGCGGCACACGTCCCTGTCACACTGGCCGACGGCCTCGCCACCGCCCTGTTCACCACCCCGGCCACCCAGCTGCGCGCTCACTTCCCCTTCGAATGCGCCATTCTCAACGCCAACCGCACCGCCGCCCAATCCCCCAATTTTCCCGGCGGCTTTTTCACACACTAATGTACGAAATCATCAGTATCACATCCCTCGGGTGGACCGATGGGTTGCTCCCCTCAGTCAGCTACGCTGACAGCTCCCCTCGGAGAGGGGAGCCGAGTATAGCTAATCCGCTAATCCGCTAACGCAGGAAACAATCCGTCAGTCAGCGAGCGCGAACTGGCTGTTGTAGAGGTCGGCGTAAAAACCGCCCGCCGCCAGCAGTTCGTCGTGCGTGCCGCGCTCGATCACGTCGCCGTGGTTCATGACGAGGATCATGTCGGCGTCGCGAATCGTGGAGAGGCGGTGCGCGATCACAAAGCTCGTACGCCCCACGGTCAGCGCGTCCATGGCCTTCTGGATCAGTTCCTCGGTACGGGTATCGACCGAGGAGGTGGCCTCGTCGAGAATCAGAATCGGCGCGTCCTGCACCATCGCACGGGCGATGGTCAGCAGCTGCTTCTGCCCCTGGGAGAGCGACGACTTGTCGTCGAGCACGGTGTCGTAGCCGTCCGGCAGCGAGCGGATGAAGTGGTCGAGGCCCACGGCCTTGCACGCATCCTCGATCTGCTTGTTGGTCACGCCGGGCTTGGAGTAGGCGATGTTCTCGCGCACAGTGCCGCGGAACACCCACGTATCCTGCAGCACCATGGAGAACTGGTCGTGCACGTTCCAGCGCGGCACGGACTTGGTGTCCACGCCGTCAATCGCGATCGAGCCGCCGGAAATCTCATAGAAGCGCATGAGCAGGTTGACCATGGTGGTCTTGCCGGCACCGGTCGGGCCGACGATGGCGACCTTCTGCCCGGCCTTGACGGAGGCGGAGAAGTCGTGGATGATCGGCTTGCCCGGTTCGTAACCGAACTGTACGTGGCTGAATTCCACGTCGCCCTTCACTTCGTGGCCGTTGGTCCCAAGCAAAGCGGACTTGCCGGATTCGTCCTCCATCTCCGGCTCCTCAAGGAAGCCGAACACGCGTTCGGCGGCCGCCGCGCAACGCTGCAGGTTCTGGAAGGCCTGGGCGAACTGCGCCAACGGCTGGGTGAACAGGCGGACATACATCATGAACGCCACAATCACGCCGAACTCGATCTGCCCGTCGAGCGCGAGCGCCGCGCCCACCACGCACACCACCACGTAGCCGAAGTTGCCCACGAAATTCATGAGCGGCATCATCAGGCCGGAGAGGAACTGCGACTTCCAGCCGGACTCGTAGAGGTCCGAGTTGTACTTCTCGAAGCGGCGGATCGAATCGGCCTCGCCGTTGTATGCCTTGACGATGAGGTGGCCGGCGTACATCTCCTCCACGTGGCCGTTGACGTCACCTAGCGCCATCTGCTGCCGGGCGAAGTACTTCTGGGAGGACTTCATGATGGCCATCATGATGATCAGGCCGATGAGGCTGGCACCGATGGCGCACAGGGTCATGATCACGTTGTTGTAGAACATCATCACCAGCGCGCCCACGAACAGCGTCACCGAGGTAATCAGCGAGCCGAGCGACTGCCCCAGCGTCTGGCCGATGGCGTCCACATCGTTGGTGATGCGGGACAGCACGTCGCCGTAGCTGACCTTGTCGAAGTATTTGAGCGGCAGTTTGTTGATTTTGACCGAGATCGATTCGCGCAGTCGCTGGGCGGTGCGCTGGGTGACGTTGGCCATCATCCAGCTTTGCACGTAGCCGAGCACGGCGTAGCCCACGTACAGGGCCACCAAAGTCCAGGCGATGTGGCCCACCGTGCCGAAATCTACCGAGTTCATCACCGGTCTGCCGTTAACGATGGCGGGCAGACCTTTGACGATCTCGTTGGTCATGTCCTTGAGCTTGTCCGGGCCGACGATCTGGCAGACGGTGCCGGCCGCGCCCAGGATGAGCGCGATGATGATGACGGGAAGATAGTTGCGGCAATAGTTCACGAGCTTGCCCATGACTTTGCCGAAATCATGGGGCTCTTCGACGGCACGCCTGCCGCCCATTGGTCCTCTTGGCATTTGTTTTACTCCTTAAAAGTCCGTATTGACCTCCCTCTGATGAAGGAGGTGGCGCGAAGCGCCAGAGGGAGAGAAGCCGTACGCGACTACCCCTCAGTCAGCTGTGCTGTTTTATTCGCTCGCTTATCAGCTCGTCTTCGCCTGGGAACAGCCCACTGGGCTGTTCCCTTTACGGCTCAGCCCCTGACATGGGGAGCTACCGCTGCCGCCCCCCTACGCCGTAAGCTCCGACTGGCTGAGCTGGGATTCGGCGATCTGGCGGTATACGTCGCAGTTGTCGAGCAGTTCCTTGTGCGTGCCCTGACCCACGACCTTGCCGTCGTCGAGCACGACGATGCGGTCGGCGTTCATGATGGTGCCGATGCGCTGGGCCACGATGAGCTTGGTGGAATCCTTGGCCTCGCGGGCGAGCGCGTCGCGCACTTCGCGGTCGGTCTTGAAGTCGAGCGCGGAGAACGAGTCGTCGAAAATCAGGATTTCCGGGTGACGGTACACCGCGCGCGCAATCGACAGGCGCTGCTTCTGGCCGCCGGACACGTTCGATCCGCCTTGGGCGATCGCGGCGGAATACCCGCCGTCCATGCGCGCCACGAACTCGCTGGCCTGCGCCACGTCGGCGGCGGCCCTGACGCGATTCAGCTGCTCGGCCGGTATATCGGCACCTTCCGCAGCCTTGCCAGCGGCGATCAACGCGGCCTCGCGCTTGCGCCCGGCCGGGGTGGAGGTATCGGCCATCTCGACCTCCGCCGGGTCGCCCGGCTGATCGCCGTAGCTCACGTTGGAGGCCACGGTGCCCTTGAACAGCACGGACTGCTGCGGCACGTAGCCGATCTTGTCGCGCAGGGCCTTCAGGTCGTAGTCGCGCACGTCCACGCCGTCGACCAACACCTGGCCTTGGCTGGTGTCATAGAAGCGCGGCACGAGATTGATAAGAGACGACTTGCCGGAGCCGGTGGAGCCGATGAACGCCACCGTCTGGCCCTGCTCGGCGGTGAAGTTGATGCCTTCCAGCATCGCCTCGCGCGAATCCGGGTAGGTGAAGCTGACGTTGCGGAATTCCACGGTGCCTCGCTGACCGGTTTTGGCCACGTCGGCGGCGGTTTTGGTGCCGTTCTCGACGATTGGCTCAGTGTCGAGCACCTCCATGATGCGCTGCGCGGACACGTCGGCGCGCGGCCAGAGCACGAACACCATGCTCATGAGCAGGAAGCTCATGATGACCTGCACGGAGTAGTTGGAGAACACCACCATGTTGGAGAACACGGTGAGCTTGTCCTTGAGCCCGGCGGCATCGATCAGGTAGGTACCGATCCAGTAGACGGCAAGCATCAGACCGTTCATGATGGTGTTCATCAGCGGCATCATGAACGCCATGACGCGGTTGGTGAACAGCTGGGTGTCGGTGAGGTCCTTGTTGGCCTTGGTGAATTTGGCTTCCTGGTAGTCCTCGGCGTTGTAGGCGCGCACCACACGCAGGCCGGTGAGGTTCTCGCGGGCCACGAGGTTGATGTTGTCGGTCAGGGCCTGCATGGCCTTGAATTTCGGCATGACCATGGCCATCATGATGACGATGGCCGCCAGCAGAATCACTACGGCGATTCCGGTGGCGAGCGTCCATTCGAAGCCTTCGCCGGCGATCTTGCACACGGCCCATACTGCCATAATCGGCGATTTGACGATGAGCTGCAGACCCATGGTGATGAACATCTGCACCTGCGTGACGTCGTTGGTGGAGCGGGTGATGAGGCTGGCGGTGGAGAACTTGCTCATTTCGGCCGGGCCGAAGGACTCGACCTTGCGGAATTCGAGCGAGCGCAGACGCTGGGTGAACGAGGCCGCCACGCGCGCAGCGATGTAGCCGGTGATGATGGCACACGCCACGGATCCGAGCGAGATGAGCAGCATCTTGCCGCCCGCGATCCAGATGTCCTTCATGTCGCTGCCCGGCGTCTCGACCAGCGTGGTGATGTCTGACATATAGTCGGGCAGTTTCAGGTCGAAGTAGACCTGCCCGACGATGGTCACCAGAGCGATGAGCATCTGACCGATCTCCGCTTTGGAGAGGTATTTCATGATGCGAAGCATTGGTTTCCCCTTGTGTTGGTTGGGTTGGTTATTGGTTATTGACGATTGGTTCTTAAGTTGGCTGGGTTATCGGCGATTATCGGTTCACGATGTCTTAATAGTTTCTATTGTTTGATTACTTACACTGTGAGATATTACGCGCACTTCTGCATGTTCGCTGTGAGCGTCCTCAATTAGCCTTGCCGATTAGTTCTCCGCGCGCTTAGCTGCCATGTGTTCAGCCACGCGCTTGTCCCGCTCCACGAATGCCTCACGCACTTGTTCAGCCGTCGGCCGAGGCCGCCCCGGATGGCAAATCGACATATATGTGGTGAACTCAGACACCAGGTCAACGAATTCGCGCGTGCGCCGCTCCCCCATTTGCGAGAAAATCCAGCAAATCGCGGAACGCATTTCCTCTATCATCCGATGAGACTGCTCGCGCCCGGAATCAGTGAGATTCACGCGAATAATGCGCCGATCCTTGGAATCAATGTCACGCGTGACCCAGCCTTTCTTCTCCAGAGACGACAGCACAGTGGAGATGCGGCCGGAACTGGCCTGCAGCGCCGATGCCAATTGCGATGGCGTTTGCGTCCCCTTCATGGACAGCTCCCGGAGCACGAACTGCTCACCATGGGCTCCACGAGTGAATTCCCTCTGCATTGTCGAACGATTGCCCCACACGCTGGCATACAGTTCACTAACTGCTTCCTGCTCAAATCCCATAAGAGCACCATCCATTCCCATTCGCCACACGGCAGAGCACCGCAAACACCCCAAGAATATCTCACACCGTAAACAATTCGCTACTAGAAACTATTTTTGGAACGCATAATGCACACACTCCACGCTCTTTGATATTCTGAAAGCCGCATAGATATTCACTTCGGGGCGTCGTCTAAGAATATTTGCTGGGCCAACGGTAGCGACGTTGGCATTGTGCTCCATGAGGTATCTGGTCGAAAAGGCGGACGAAGACAGACCAGTTGGGCGGAGCGCGCCCATACCTCAAAACCATTGCAATTATTGGCTTTGACCATTTTCGTGGAGTCACGAAAATGGTCATGAAAAACATAAGGACACACCCATGAACCGCGACGAAATCACACGCAAAACCAGCGAACTCAGCACTATCGCACACACCACCGAGGACTCCAAAGTTGAGTATTGGTATGCACGCGAGCTAATGACCTATATGGGGTACGACAGATGGGAAAACTTCAGCAAAGCTATTACACGAGCCAAGCAAGCTTGCGACAATTCCGGCGTATCCGTTGAATCCCATTTCCGTGACACTACGCGAGACGTGACTCTCGGCAGCGGTGCCACCCGCTCCATCGCGGACGTCAAGCTCACCCGATACGCCTGCTATCTCATTGCTCAAAACGGTGATCCAAAGAAAGAAGAAGTGGCACTTCTCCAGAGCTATTTTGCCGTTCAGACTCGCAAAACGGAAATCATTGAGCAACGCATGGGAGAAATCAGCCGGCTCGCCGGCCGAGAGGCCCTTGCCACTGCAGAGAAGAAACTCTATCCGTATACCCAAATCACACACAACAAAACCGCACAAGAGCACATGTACACGCCCAACCACGCCGCAGAACGCCGGCAAGGATGTGATACAGGCCACAGAAAGCGTTGTACCGCCTAGGCAATGCAACAATTGTCCGCTATGCTCTGAAGGCAGATGGCGGCACGGATGCCATCCCAAAGAGGGGGTATGACCATGATTCGGGGTATGAACCTATGCAGCATCGCCGGCTGCACGCACGAAGCAGAAGAAGCGGGCATGTGCAACATGCATTTCACATCGGCGCTGGTTCACGGAGCGCTGCACTACACTGCGGGCGGACGTCCGTCGCACTGCTGAGCGCAACAACAAAGCAAAACAACCAGTAACGCTCAACGGCTTCCACATGTTCATGCTCTAATTGCATGTACTTGCAGACACAATGGCCGGTCTGAGCCAACTGCCCTCGCATGGAGCAGCTGGCTCAGACCGGCCATTATTGTTGCTTTGTACTGTTTGCACTGTATTGCGCCTGCATTGCGCAAGCTCGGGCGCACTCGGGTGCACTCGCTGAGTGGCGTGAATCGCAGATTGCTCAATAGCAACGCAATCCACGCCACTCAGCAGTTGCCATGGTTATGCGCGGCGTTTGCGGATGACGAGCAAGGCACCAGCCGCAGCTGTCAGCACCACAACCACGACCGCAATGGCAGCCACGGCAACACCCGTATTCGAAAGGGGCGCAGCGCCATTAGCAGCCGGCTTATTCGTGGCAGTGCTACCGGGCTTAGCAGTGTTGCCAGGATTGTTGGTATCGCCGGGCTTCTGCTCTCCAGGGCCGGGAGTGACCTCCGTGGCCGTGACCGTGACTTCGAACGTCGCGTTCACGCCACGATAAGAGACGGTGATGGTCCTCGTGCCTGCGGTGGCAGAATCAAAGCCAGTGAACTTCAGATCACCATCAGTTGGATCAATCAGCTTGCGCAGCGTTTCGGTATCGCCGACTTTGTAAATGGCGGATACCTTCACATCGGCAGCGTTGAACTTATCGCCTACCTGATAGGAATCCTTGGTCACTTCCACAGCAAGCTCAGCCAACTGAGGCAGTTCGCCGAATGTCACTGTGTAGGTTTTCGCCGTGCCATCCTCAGCAGTTACAGTCACCGTGGCCACGCCGTTGTTCTCGGCCGAAGCCTGCTCCACTTGCACCGTAGCCTTTGCGTCAGCAGCAGTCGCCTCCACCGTCGGGTAGGAAGCAGCATCTCCAGCCAGCGCACCGGCATATTTAGTGGTATCCGCGGAGAATCCGTCAACCGTCTTGCCATCCACAGTCAGATCAGCAAGATTGGCGTTACTAGACGGCTGCGGCTCTGGCGTTGCTTCACCTTCGGCGATGCGTACTTCAGCGATCTTGGCATAGTCATTGCCATCGGCGTAGGTGAAGTTGAGGCGAATGCCCTTGGTGGCGGGCAGAGCGCTCACATCGGCTTCCGTCACGGCTCCAGCAGCACCATTCACAGTGACTGCCGGCAGCGTGGCATCAGTCCACGTGGCGCTGTCTTCAGCTAGGTACGATACAGTGAAGCTCTTCGGAGCGGCCTCGCCCTTGGCCTTATCCACCGCAACGCTGAGCTTGCCCAGCTGATATGCCTTATCGAAGGTGTAGCTGAGCCACGGCGAGGTGTCGCCGGTGCCCCAGTTCGACCAGTTGGTGCTCAGGTTGTTGTCGCAAGTCAGGTCGGCCGTAGAAGCGGAGGCCCAGCTGCTGGCCGGCTCATACTTCGAGGCCGCAGCGGACGAGCAGAACAACCGGGCAAGGTTGCTTTCCACAGTCACGGTGAACGTGGCGGTTACTGAAGAATCAGCGACAAGACGCACCGTCACGGTTTGCTCGCCCAATTTGGTGGTGTCGAAGCCTTCCAGCGTGTATTCGCTTGGCTCCAGCACACGCGTTTTGCCATTGGTGAGCGTGGCGGTAACCGTCACGTCCCGAAGCGCGAGCATCTGCCCCTTGGCGATAGTGGCTTCAGGGTCCTTAGCCGCGATGGACTCCACAGCAGCAGTCTGCGAACCGAACGCAGTGCCGTTGAAGGCCACGGTGAATGCGCCGGCATTGCTGTTCGACGTGGCGAAGACACCGGCATCGAGCCCGGTTGCGTCCGCACCGGTCAGCGTTACCGTAGCGACATCCTGCCATTCATCGTTCGCGGAAGCACGCCAGTAGCCTTTCAGGGTATCGGTTGCGGCGCGCTCCAGCTTGAGTTGCACTTGGTCGCCGAAGCCGGCACCAACATGCGATGTTTCCTTATCGATGTAGCCATCGGCATTGGAATCGTACTGCATGTAAACGCCGCTTGGGCTGGCAAGTAACGTGGCATATCCCTTGCCGCCGTTAGCGTCAGCAAGACCGTTACGAACCACCAGGCCGGCACGCGGATCGCCATTACCGCCCAAGTCGAGCGGCTTGACCGTGGTTTCCAACGTTTCGTTCACGTCCAGAGCATCAGGCTGGTACACCGCGCTGCCCTCGTTGCGATCCGTCCAGACACCACGATTGGCGTTGTCCGTAACGGTGAAGTCATAGGTACCGCCGGATGCGGCGACCTGGCACGCGCTGCCGCCCTTCCAATGGGCTTCCTTCCAACTTCCGGAAATCGGGTTGGAGCAGGAAACGTCGATGGTTCTGCGGAATGTGCGGCCCGGGTTGAAGTTGCTGCTCTCGGCAAGAGTGCCCGTAATGGTGTAGGTTCCCGGCACATTGAATGCGTAGGTGCTGCCGGCAGCCTTGGTCGACTTGCTGACTGCCGTACCGCCTTCCACATTCCATGTCACCTTGGTAGCAATGGTATCGTCGCCTTCCTTGACGTTGACGGTGTCCGGCAGAGTAACGGTTCCGCCCGTGTTCACGGTCTTCGGGAGATCATCGCCGGTTTCCACAGTCCAGTTGACCAGCTTGCCCTTGGCGCTACCATGGTTGTCCCAATAGTTCAGATCCCAGCCGTCGGGCTCGCCTTCTTGAGCAGGATTATGCATTTCGATGGTGCCGTTCTCACCGATGGTCAGCGGCAGCCAAACATAGGTGGAATCGGCTTTACCGGAATCCCAACGGTCACCAAGGTAGATGAAGTGACCTTTCTCCTGGTCTACTGCGAGCACACTAGCCGACTGCGAACCGAATGTGGTGCCGCGGGTATCGCCCACAGACAACAGACCATCCGCGCCTTCCGGCATGTTGTTGTACCACGTGTTCTCGTTGGCATCGTCCTTTTCCACGCCACGGGTCCAGCTTCCCAGCATGGAGTCGGCGGTGTAGTAGGTCTGCTTGTTCGGGTCCCAGCCGGTTGCACCAGATGCGATGATGTTGTAACGCCCGTCATATTGGAATACGGCAGGAGCTTCCAGCGAACCATTTTGTTTGACGATTTGGAAATCTTCGCCACGCACCGGGGCATCCGTAGTACCGTCTGCAAGAATGTATGGGTACTGCCCGTCAGCAGAGTACTGCTTTTGTCCCTCGGACTGGTCCACATTCGTGGTCTTGACTACATTGGTGTAATCATCGTTAAGCTTGGCGATATACAGCGTGGCATTGGCTTCGGAAGAATACAGTACATAGGCACTGTCGTCCTTCGGATCCACGAACACAGTCATATCGCGGCTGTCACCGTTCTCACCCCAGCTGGGGTTACCTGCGGCTTCTTTCCAATTGTTCTGGTTAGGCAAACGATAGGCACCCACCATAGTGAACGGGCCCGCCGGATTGTCGGAAACAGCCACGCCCGCAAGTGCACGTGCATAGTTGGAACCGCCCGGCGTGGTGCTTCCATCGGAATGCCACCACAGCACGTATTGCTTGTTCTTCTTGTTGTAGATGATCTTCGGACGCTCGAAAATGCCCTGTACGGAATCAACCGCGCCATCACCATCCTGATCGGGGTTGGTGTTGAGGTACGGGAAGATTGCGTCGGCCTTGGCAGCGTCCACACTGCCGTCGGACTTGGTCAGGTTGTAGGCCTTGTCGAAGTAGGCGTAATCGGCATTGCTCTTATCCGTCAACTGAGATTTGCTGGTCACCGCACGCAGCGCCACACCAAGATCGGTCCAGTTGTATAGATCTGTCGACATATAAGCATGAACACCGGGGCTGTTGTCGTAACCGTTAGAACGGTCTTCGCCATACCAGTAGTAGGCGTCGCCAACCTTGACCACTTGGCCACCGTGCGCTTGGATGTGTGTGCCGCCATTATCATTGGCGTTCTTGGCATACCAATATGGCTGGAAGTAATCGCTAGCGTTCTTGCCCGGATCGGCTGTGGGCTGGAACTTGGTGTATGTCGGCACTTGGCCGATGGCAGGCAGGTAATCCACACCTGCCGCACTGGCACTTGCAGCGGCCAGCCCGCATGACAATAGCGTTGCCGCGGCGGTAATTGCCGCGATAAGAGCGCCCTTGCCCTTATTGTTTATCTTCATTGATTTGGTTCCTTGATTGATGATAACGGTTTTTTGAACAAACAGTTATGTCGCTATCCGCGAAGTCAGAAAAGGGCCGACAAATCAATATACCGATACTGAAAACTCAGTATTCAACTTGTCGGACCAATTATGCTCAAAGAGCGGAGGAACCGGCCGGCAATAGTCAATATTGCCGGCTTGTTCCTTCCCCCATTACTGCGCGAGGGTGCTATGCACGCTTGCGCAGCATGAACAATGCACCCGCGGCAGCGGCCAGCAGAGCGACAGCGCCAGCGATGGCGGCAACACTGGAACCGGTGTTGGCCACCGTGTTCTTGTTGCCGTTGCCGGTGGCACCGGGCTTGTTGGTGCTGCCGGGCTTCTGTTCTTCAGGGCCAGGGGCGACTGCGTTGGCCTTGACCGTGACGTTGAAGGTCGCGGTCACACCACGGTAGGAGACGGTAATCGCCTTCTTGCCTGCGGCGGTGGAGTCGAACGAGCCAATCGCAAGCTGCGGGTCGTCAAGAGCGACCGGCACTTCCTTGGTCTTGTCGCCACTCTGATAGACGGCAGTAACCTTCAGACCGGCGGTATCGAGCTTGTCGCCGATGGCGTACTCGATCTTCGTGGGTCCGGTCACCTTGAGCGAAGCCAAAGTGAAGGCTTTGAAGGTCACCGTGTAGGTCTTCGTCTCAGACTCGTCGGCTGAGGTCACCGTAATGGTGGCCTTGCCGCCAAGCTTGCCATTCTCAACCGCGTCGCCAGTCACCTTGACGGTGGCGGCATTGTCGGCGGCGAAGGCCTGCAGCACCGGGTTTGCCTCAGCACCGAACGGAAGATCAACTGTGTAGTCGGTCTTATCAGCAGCGAAGCCCTTGATGGTCTCGCCGTCAAGACGCAGGTCGCCCAGCGTGGCATCGGATGCCGGCTGCGGGGTGAGTACCGTGCTGTCTTGTGCGAACACCTGGATCTCAGCCACGTTGATGTACACCTTGGTGTCCTGCAATGTGTTAGTCAGGCGGATGGCCTTGGCCTTTACCGGGGTGCCGAGCACGAAGTCAACGGTCGGGGTGTCGGCGGCGGTGATGCCGTCGGAGCCAGAGCCGGCATCGCCGGCCTGTATCTTCCAGCCATCCTTGGTACCGACTCCATGCCATTCGCCAGCCTCATCCTGGTATTCCAGCGTCTGGCTCTTCGGCCAAGACGCACGACCATCGTAGTAGAAGAAGGTCTTCACTTCGGTGATGGTCTGAGCTTCGTCGAAGGTGAACGTGGCGACCGGGTCCACCGTCGAGGCGGTGGAAGCCCAAGTGGACCAACCCTTTGACGTAGTGTCACCATCGATGGCCTTGGAAGCGGAGGCACCCTCCTGGAAGTTCACCGAGAAGTTCGTGCCAGAGGCCGCGGCGATGTTCTTCGCAGCACCCTGAACCGGCGTCACGAATGCCTGAATTTCGGTGGCGTTCATGTAGTCGTTGTTCACGGTGTTCACAATGCGCATCTTCGTGGCATTCACTGTGCCCTTATCGGCCTTGAACGTCACCGTCTGGCCTGCGGCAGGCTTAACATCGCTACCGAATTGCATCCACGTCTCGCCATCAGTGGTGTACTCGGCCTTGGCGGAAGCCGGAGCCTTGTCACCATACGTAATGGTCACGCTGCTAAGCTCACACTCAGAGCCGAAGTCAATCGTGGCGGTCGGGCTGGCGGAATAGTCACCAGCAGAGTTCCACGTCACCCAGGCTTCAGCTGACGTGTCACCATCGGTGAGCTTCTTCCACTGATCGCCCTTGCTGTATTCCGTCTGCTGGTTGGTCACAGTCAGGTTGGAAGCAGTGTCGGCCACATTCTCAGGCGTGGCGGCGGTGACATAGATCGCGCCCTTCAGCGCAATCGTGGTCGCGTCGTCCAGCTGGTAAGTACCGGCCACGGCAATGTTGTCGCCAGCCTTGGCATCGGCGAGCTTGGTATCAAGCCCATCGAAGTTCCACGTAACCTTAGCCGCATCGCCCTCGAATGCAGGCGATGCCTTGACGTGCAGATACACCGGCGCAGCCTCAAGCGCGGCCTTCGCCTCGCTCGCACTGGTGCCGGCCAGCACTGTAGCCGATACCGGATCGGAAACGGTGAGCGCGCCAACGTAGACCGTAGCGGCGACATTGAACTCGTTGCCGTACACATCGGTGGCGGTAGCGGTGGCTTCGTAGGCGCCTTCCTTGGCCACATCGACCTTGGAAGTATCCCAGTTGGCAACCGTGGCCTTGCCTTCGCCCCAGGTGTAGTAGAGCGTGACTTCGGTCGGCAGCGCGGCCTTCTCGTTAACGGCGGTCTGCACGTTCACGGTCTTCTGGCTGGTCGGCGTTACATTGCGCAGAGTCCATGTCTGGTTGGCGGACGGCGAAGTGCCGCTCGGTGACTGCCACAAGCCAACCTTCGTGCCGACTGTGGTACCAGAGTTATCCACATCAAGGTTCGTCTTAGTCGCGGCATTGAGCAGCTGGTAGGTCGAACCATCGGAAGTGTTGAGAATCCACTTGGCAGCCGGGTCGGACTTAGCGGCCCCAACCGTTTCGTTGGAAAGCGCGTTCGTGCCATCCTTGGACACCAGCACCTTGCCTTCGGCGTTAGTAATCACATAAGCCTTGAGATCAGGGCGCTCGGAGTCGGCGGGCTGCTCGATCTGGGTAAAGGTCCAAGTCTGCTTCTTGGCGTTCTCGGCATCGGAAGCGACGTTGGCCAGGGACAGCGCGGAATCACCAGAAGTGGTATCAGCCACGGCCTTGCCGGACTGCTTACCAACGAGCTGGTAAGTATCGCCGGTCTCGACGGCAGCATCCTTAGCGTAGCCGGTCACGCCAGTGAGCTGGATGGAGGCGATAGAACGGGCGGGCACAGTGACCGTAGCGGTCTTGGCAGCCTTGTCAATCACCACAGAGCCTTCAGCTTGCTTGACGTTGCTGGTCTTGGCGAAGACTTCCGGAGTGGCGGAATCGACACCCACGTTCTTGTCTTCGGCAGAGGTTTCGGTGGTCAGATAGAGCTCACCGTAAGCGTTGTCGGCAATCTCGCCGTACTTCGACAGGTCGATGACGAAGGTCTGGTCAGAGGTGCCGGAGTTGCGGTGGATGACGGTCTGCGTCTTGCCATCGGCGGAGGTGGCAGTCATGTTGTTGTCTTCATCGTTGTTGGCGATGACCTTGTCGCCCGCGTGGATGAAGTGGGTGATGGCCTTGACGCCGTTGTACTTGGCGTTGGCAATAACCGTGCACGGTTCAAGTCCATCGGCGGTACCGCCGTTGTTGTTCACGCGACGCTCGGAGTAGAGCTTGCCGTCCTTACCGGCCACGGTGCAGTCGAAGTCAATCAGCACGGTGCCCCAGTTGGTGTTTTCACCGGCCGGGTTCACGTTCGAGCCCATCTGCATGTTGTAGAGGTCCTCGACCACCTGCCAGAAGGTGAAGTCCTTGGACTGCAGGCGGGTGACGTTGGAGCTGATCTTGCTCATCATGCCCAGCGCGTTGTCGAAACCGTACGGGTTGTAGGAGCCGGACTGCCAGGAGCCGTCCACCTCGCTCATCGACAGCTTCTTGCCGTCTGCCTGAGCGATATCGCGCGATTGCATCTGGCTGCCGTCGGAGTAGGCGTGAACATTGTACTGATCGATAAGGTCCTTGATCGCCTGCGGGTACTGGTTGTACGACTTGACAAAGTCAGCGGAGTTTGTAGCATCAGTGGCTGCGATGATGGTGTCATCATTGTCCTTGAGCGCCTCAGCGAGTGCGGTAATCGTCTGCTGCTGCTGGGCGTTATTGACATGCATACCCTCCTGCGGCTTCTTCAGCGCGTTGGAGTATGGGGTGACGGACTTATCTTTGTCGGAGTAGTACTTATCCCAGTAGTTGTTAATGAGCTTGGTGTTGTCATCGCTCTCATCGGTGTACTTCGAAGCCATGTCGCCCGGAGTGCCCCAGTAACTGGTCTCGGACTCGTTGAACGGCTCGACCGTGTCAACGTTTGCGCCAAGGCTTTCGAGGTGCTCGACGTTCTTGGTCATGTACTGAGCGAATTTCTCAGGGTTTGCAAGATTATTGCTACCGGAGTTGTATCCACCAGTGGCGTAACCGCTGTTGGTCAGGAACCACGGAGCGGAGTTGGCGAAGGCCTCTACGTCGGTGATGTCAGGGTTATCGCCGGTGGCACCGCGCTCAATCCACCAGTCTTGGGCGGCGGACTTGGAGAAGTCATACTGGTTGTCGTCAGTCGGGTCGAATGCCGCAGCCAGCTTGTCTTTGTCGGCCTGCTTGGTGGTTACGCCATTGCCATACGTGCCGGAGCCGGTGGCGTCATCTTTCCACGTGCCAGGCACGGCAGCGCCTTGGCGCATGAATGGGTAGCCGTAGGCAACATCGGAGGCATTGCCGCCGCCCACGTTGTAGCGGGCCATGTTCAGGTCCAGTCCTTCATCACCGAAGATGGACTGGTAGAACTGTTCGCGCAGCTGTTTGCCGTATTCCACAGCCTTAGCCTTGGAAGCGTCATCGCCGAGATTGGTGGTGATGGCCGATTCCTCGCCGAGGCTGCCGGTGGCGTTGGCGAACCAAGCCAGCGAGGTGCCCCAGCCATCGAAACTGTTGGCATACCATGGGTTCGGGGTCACGGTAATGGCATCGTTATCAGCCGCATACGCAGTGCCGGCAACCGCAAACGCCCCTCCTCCCACTAGTGTTGCCGCCGCAACCATTGCAGCAAGCGATTTGCTCAGTACCTTCATTGGTCTCCTTAGTGTTCCTGCTGTCCGCCTTATACCGGAAAAATCGGCCTTTGCTTCACTGAGCCAGCCTCTTTGCCTGATACATGACCTACGTCGACTCCTTCTTTCGGCGCAGCCAAAATGTTTACGCAAACATTTTGATATGAGCGATTTTATCACAAAACCGTCACCCAGCAAACAACTTCAGAGACCACAAACGACGCACAAAGTCATGAGCCATTCGAATTGCGCTGGCCCAATCGCTACGAATCATATTTGCCGTAGCCCTTAAGTGAATCCCACTGCATCGAGATATCGCGCCCGCTATCCCTTCCGATAACGCCGACCACGCGTGTTGCCTTCAGCAATCAGCTTTCCTTGCGCAACTAAACCGTTTAGGAATTTGCGGACTGTTCTGTTATCGAGCTCTGTTATCTTGGCGAGTTCAGGTACAGTCACATAGTCAACCTCTGTCAAGCGTCGATTCATCGCCGACAGCATCGCTGCCCGCGAATCAATTTCACCCGATGCGGTTGCATCTGCTTTCTTACCATCCACACGTTCCCCGCCAATGAGCCTCGCACCCTCTTCGGCATCTTTCTCAACTACAGATCTCACGCTAGCAAAACCAGAACCATCCACGGTCTTCAGCGCAGGAACAATAGGAATCGTCGCCTCGAATATGTCACCATCGCGGAACTCAGGCTCTCGCTCAGTATATTGCCGGGACGCTCTTATCAGATTCCGCAGTCCGCTACCCAGCTGCTCGGCTATGCCGGTCTGCACAAACACATTAGCGATAATCGGATTCTTTGGCATTGGCGTGAACTCGCCCAGCTTCATTCGACCTTCAAAGAATGAGCGCGAAGCATTAACCGTCCGGATGGATTCATTATCAATGGTGACACGCGCCACCACCGGACTGGAATACTCCCGATGCATGAGGCTGTTTGCCACCAATTCACGGGCGATCATCGTACGCGGGCTCACTCGCTTATCGCCCTTTAACACAAAGCGGTCAGGCAGATTCCGCTCAGTAAATTCACGGAGTTGCTCGTACGAATCGAACAAGTTGGTCCGCACCATAAGTCGGTCATCGTATCGGTCAATATTGTCTCGCCGAACCACGGCATCAGTAATATACGCTGGGCAAACCGAGGAAATGACTTCATCCTTGCCCAAGAGCAGCACTGCAGCAAGATTAAAGCCCTCTTCGCCGGTCGTGTAATCACGATCGTATAGCTTGGCGCTGCGGAACAGTTCTTCGTCAGACATAGTTCCCCAAGGGTGCCCAGCTCGCTGAGCGACCGCCAGCTGCCGCATTCGCGCAATCAGCTCAGGACGCAAATCAAACGGAGTCACGTAACGGAAAATTCGCCGTTCGGAATAGTAGTTCTGCTTGCGAATATACATTTGACTAATCTGGATATCGCTTTCGATGTGTGTATCCACATCAGCAATGCGATCAAACACTGCGCCCTTGAACCGCACAACCGAAGAACTCGGAGCTACCCAAATACGAACAATAATCCGTTCGTCGTACTCGATATGTTCCGTTTCCACCATTGGAGCCGGTTCGAACATCTTACGATTAGACACTACGTTGACAACGTTGCGCTCTATCTCACTAACGCGCTTAGAATCGACGCCGAGCACTTGACCGTCATCGTCAACGCCAAGATAAATGCTGCCACCAGAACGATTGGCGAATGAGCATACAGTCTCAAAAGTATCCGTATGAGGCAATTCGCTGCAGCGCTTGAACTCGACCATAGATGATTCACCGGCCTGCAGCACTTGCATAAGTTCATCCTGCGTCATCGCATTCCGCCCTTCATAGCGATAATTCATACATTAGGACATGGCACTTATCGTATTTTAGCATCTAATTAGTACATTAGGACATTGTTTTATGTCCTAATGTACTAATTAGGCGGCTAATTGTACTAATAATTGCACACTGATGTACTAATCCGATGATCGAATGCACTAATTGTCCGCGCAAATGCACTAATCGGATGACCGAATGTATCAATGAGACCTATAGGCAGCCGATTGGCTGACGATCA
>OGOZ01000952.1_pt1 | contig 17644 bp, 13 predicted proteins | sample 1552801 | NCBI WGS metagenome assembly OGOZ01 (sample SAMEA2580196, study PRJEB22360) | human gut metagenome | biome: human gut; feature: human-associated habitat; material: faeces | place: Denmark | collected 2008/2010 | reverse complement strand
AACTCCTGCAAGGTAGGGATGTCTTCCGGGTACAACAGCCCATCCAGAAAGGCCAACCAGCGGGTCGGCGCGGGTGCTTCGGGATTATAGGACACTGGCAGACGGCAGCGCACAATGTCCTGTTTTCCCTCCGTAAAGGTGTCATCCAGAAATAACGTGCCGTTTGCCAGATGAATGCGGTCAGTTTCCGGTGGGAAATCCTCTACCAGCGCCGCCAGCTTCATCAGCTCCACAATGTTGCTGATTTTGCGGGGGATATTGCTGACCGCACAGCATTTCAGTTCCTCAAAAATTTCTCCACGCAGCGGCAGTTCATCGGTCACACGGCCATCGGGCGTGAAAAAAGCCCCGTTTGTGAAGATGATCTTGTGCGTCTGCAAGAACTCCTCACAAAACAGGGCTTCGTTGATGCTCTTGCCGTCAAACCAGACAGGCTGGTTGACCTCAGGCGATTGCTTGTTCTTCGCCACGGTGCTGCACCTCCTTTTCCAGACGTTTCAGCCGCTGCTCCAGCGCGGCGATGGTTCCGTCCTTCAGGAGCATATCCACCGCCTTCACGCGCTGCTCCAGTTCCGCAAACATGAGCACGTCCAACAAATGATCTACATACTCGATCATATGACAGGCTTCCACAAAGCGGTCATCAACGGTATCCTCCGGCGTTTTGGGCGCGCACTGCACCTTCCAACGCTCCAAAAGGTGCAGATAATCGCACAATACCCGCCGACAATGCAGTTCCTCTCTCTGGAACGCCTTTGCCAGCGGGTATTTCGGTTTCCGCAGTGCTGCCGCAGCAGGGGGCTTGTCCGGGTCAATCCCAAAGTCATACGCCAGCTTTTTCGCTGCGTCATAGCTGCTCAGGTTGAACAGCTTTGCCACAAGGTCGATCACGTCGCCAGTTGCCCCACAGCCAAAGCAGTAAAAGTAATCCTCGTTCAGCTTCATGCTGGGTGTACGGTCATTGTGGAAGGGACAGCAGACCATGTTGCCACGGTTTACTTCCAATCCGTAGTATTCGGCAGCCTCTTTCACGGAAACTGCCATCTTGATTTGTGTAAATAAATCCATACCTGTTTCCTCCTGTAAAATAATTGAACTTCGCCGTTCTACCCGATGCCGTTCCTGCCCGAGTCCTTACCCCGGCGTTGCCTCTTCCTTGGTACGCTGAATGCGATACTTCTCTGGAAAGCATATCCTCATCGGACGGTCATGAAATTTTCAAGGTTCTGCGTGGTTTATGTCTAAATTTTAGTAAGAAAACAGGCTCTTTCCCGTATATCCAAGAGGTAGGAAAAGTGGGGTAGAAGTTGAAATTTTCCACGCTTTGAGACACAAAATGAAAAAGCATGATATAATACAGGAAAATGGGAACGGAGGCTGCTGTATGCAAGTCAAGCTGACAATCGGAGAGCGGTTGAAGGATTTGCGAGTAGAGCGCAAACTGACCTTGGAGCAGCTTGCCGCTGAGGTAGGCATCTCAAAATCCGCGCTTGGCAAATATGAATCGGATAACGGCAAAGACATCAGCCCGTACAGCATTCTGTTGCTGGCGGACTATTACGGTGTTTCCTGCGACTATCTGATGGGGAGGACGGAAATAAAAAATCACCCAAACACAGCTCTGCATGAGCTGCATTTGAGTGATGCTTCGATTGATATATTAAGAACAGGCAAGTTCAACCACCGGCTGCTGTCGGAGCTGATTTGCCACAGGGATTTCCAGCGTTTCATGCTGGATGCGGAAATTTACGTTGACCGGATCGCAGATATGAGGATCAAGGATATGAATACGGTTCTGGAAGCTACCCGCCAGATAGTTCTGATGGAGCATGGCGAGGAAGCTAACGATCTGTACCTCCATACTCTGAAAGCGGCGCAGATACAAGAGGAAGAATATTTCGGGCATCTCGTTGCGGACGATCTGAGTAGCATCCTGCGGGACATCCGGGAGGAACACAGGACAGATGCTCTGACCGCGGACGATGACCTGTCCGCTGTCGCTGTGCAGAAGCAGTTGATGGAGGCCGTACATTTTGAGGGCAGCTCCGAGGAAAAGAAAATCCGCGCGTACCTTGCAACACTTGGAATTGATTACGACACGCTCACGAAAGAAGAGTTTGTTTCTCTGATTGGAATCCTCAAGAAGTCCAAGCACATGAAAAGTCCCATCAGCCAGCGAGGAAAAACGACCATGACCCACGGCAAGGGAAAACGAAAGAAACGCTGAAACGGGGAGCGTCGCTGCGGCGGGACGAGGGCTGTATATACCTTCACTTCCTTTTCCGGCCAGTCGGATTTTGCTTCTCAAAAATCCTGCATTTGCGCCGTAACCCACGTCACAAAATCCGCCTGTCCTACTGCCGCGAAAAAGCGTTTGTTGCCACACTCTGCCGCACCGCAGAGTACGCCACCAACCCCTTTCCCGCGTCAGCCGGAAGCAAAGGTATAACACACTAGACTTTGCAGAGCAAAATCGTGTGCCAACAGGGATGCTGCGCGCCCCTATTGGAAACCCTGCGTCAAAGGGGATTTTCCCCTCTGAACTCCCCATATTTTCTTCGCAGACGGGTACCCAAACTGTAAAAACGCAGTTTGGAACACCTGCTCAGAAAATGCAAAAGGAAGTCCGTACCGATGAGTGGCGGACTTCCTTTTTTGCTGACAATCTGAAATCGTTACGATACAGCTTTCGATTGTCAGCGCCTGCGAGGGGACATGATGCGTAGCAGACGACAGCCAAATTCTAATTTTATCATTAATGAAAAAATGAGAAAATTGGTATTGACAGCGATGTAATTCAAGGATATACTACAATTGCATCATTCGATAAGATTTGATGAAATTGAAATTCAAATGAGGGCAGTGCATGAGAGCGTTCGACTTCAAAACAGAATACAACAAATTACTGACGCCAGAGGTCGTGGCCTACCTGACGCAGATTCACGAATACAAGGGGCAGCAGAATCTTTTTATCGAGGCCAAAGCGGATGCGTTGTCTGAACTTCTGGAAGTTGCGAAAATTCAGAGCACAGAGGCATCTAACCGCATCGAGGGAATTATCACCACGGATGACAGACTGAAGAAAATCGTGCGTGATAAAACAATGCCAAAAACTCGCAGTGAAAAAGAGATTGCTGGATACCGCGATGTGCTTGCAACGATCCATGAAAGCCACGATTTTATTCCTCCAAAGCCATCTATCATTTTGCAGCTTCACCGCGACTTATTTAAATTCAGCGGGAAAGCCATCGGAGGAAACTACAAAAACTCTGACAATGTCATTGCAGAAGAACTGGCGAATGGTGAGCAGATTACCCGCTTTCAACCGATCCCTGCGTGGGAAACGCCGGAGGCTATTACGGCGCTGTGCAGCGCGTTTGAAGCGGCTATGCAGGATGCTGAACTCGACCCGTTGCTGCTGATTCCCATCTTTATACTAGACTTTCTCTGTATCCATCCCTTCAACGATGGCAACGGCCGCATGAGCAGGCTCCTGACGCTGCTGCTCCTGTACCGCTCCGGCTATATCGTGGGCAAGTATATCAGCATTGAGAAATTGATTTCCGACACCAAGGAAACATATTACGAAGCTTTGCAGCAGAGTTCATACAACTGGCATGAGGGAACCAACGACTATGCCCCCTTTGTCACCTATATGCTGGGCGTTCTGGTGGCGGCGTACCGGGATTTCGAGAGCCGGATCGAGCTGCTGACCACCAAGGGCCTGTCCAAGCCCGACCGTGTGCGGGAGATCATCAAGAACCACCTCGGCAAGATCACCAAGAGTGAAATCATGGCCAAATGCCCGGATATCAGCCAGATCACCGTCCAGCGCGCACTGGCGGATTTGATAAAGTCTGGAGAAATCTTGAAAATCGGCGGCGGACGCTACACTTCTTATACTTGGAACAGGGAGAGAGAATAAATGATTACAGGTGAACTGAAAAACAAAATCGACGGCATTTGGGACATATTCTGGTCTTCTGGCATGACCAACCCCCTCACGGTCATTGAGCAGATCACCTATCTGATGTTCATCCATGATCTGGATGACACCGACAATCTCCGGGCCAAGGAAGCTGCCATGCTGGGGCTGCCGTATCAGAGCATTTTTGCGGATGAGGTGCAGGTCGGTGACCGTACCATCGACGGCCAGCAGCTTAAGTGGAGTGTATTCCACGATTTCCCCGCCGGAAAGATGTACAGCGTGATGCAGGAGTGGGTGTTTCCGTTCATCAAGAACCTCCACGGGGATAAGAACAGCGCCTATTCCAAGTACATGGACGATGCCATTTTCAAGCTGCCCACGCCGCTTCTGCTATCCAAAGTGGTGGATGCGCTGGACGAGATTTATCGCCTGATGAACGAATCTCAGGCGGTGGATGTGCGGGGCGATACCTATGAATATCTGCTGAGCAAAATTGCCCAGTCAGGCCTCAACGGCCAGTTCCGTACCCCGCGCCATATTATCCGCATGATGGTGGAGCTGATGGACCCAAAAGCGGACGATGTGATCTGCGACCCGGCCTGCGGCACTTCCGGCTTCCTTGTTTCTGCGGGTGAATACCTGAAGGAGCACCGCAAAGAAGAAATCTTCTTCAACCGCCAGAAGAAGGATCACTATATGAACCACATGTTCTTCGGCTATGACATGGACAGAACCATGCTCCGCATCGGCGCGATGAACATGATGACCCACGGCATTGACAATCCCTTTATCGAATACCGGGACAGCTTGTCCGATCAGAACCCGGACAAGGAAAAGTATTCTCTGATTCTTGCCAATCCACCGTTTAAGGGCAGTCTGGACGCCGACACCGTTTCGGCAGATCTGCTGAAAGTCTGCAAGACCAAGAAAACGGAACTGCTGTTTTTGGCTCTGTTCCTGCGGATGCTGCGCATCGGCGGACGCTGCGCCTGCATCGTCCCAGACGGTGTGCTATTCGGCTCTTCCACCGCACACAAAGCCATCCGCAAAGAGCTGGTGGACGGCAACCGGCTGGAGGCCGTGATCTCCATGCCCAGCGGCGTATTCAAGCCCTATGCAGGGGTGTCTACCGCGGTGCTGATCTTCACCAAGACCGGCCACGGCGGCACGGACAATGTGTGGTTCTATGATATGACCGCCGACGGCTTTTCGCTGGACGATAAGCGCAGCCCGGTGGCAGACAACGATATCCCTGATATCATTGCACGGTTCCGCAATCTGGATGCCGAAAAAGACCGCCAGCGCACGGAAAAATCATTCTTCGTGCCCAAGGCGGAGATTGTAGACAACGGTTATGACCTGTCCATCAATAAGTACAAGAAAACGGAGCATAAGCCTGTGGAGTACCCGCCCACCAGTGAGATTATGGCCCAGCTGCGGAAACTGGAGCAGGAAATCGGCACGGCGATGGATGAACTGGAGGAGATGCTGAAATGAATAACAATGGAGAAATCATCATTTACCAGTCGGATGACGGTTTAACAAAAATACAAGTTGATTTGCATGACGGCAGCGTATGGCTTACGGCCAATCAAATGGCCCAGCTTTTTGAGAAAAACGAAACAAACATACGAAGGCATATCAACAATGTTTTTTCTGAAGGCGAGCTGGTTAAAGAGAACAACACGCAATTTTTGCGTGTTGATGGAGTCAAGCAACCTGTTGCCTTTTATAACTTGGATGTTATTATTTCGGTCGGCTATCGAGTAAAATCCATTCGCGGCACACAATTCCGCATTTGGGCCACAGAGCGACTGAAAGAATACATGATCAAAGGCTTTACAATGGACGATGAACGGCTGAAGCAGCTGGGCGGCGGAAGTTATTGGAAGGAACTGCTTGACCGTATTCGCGATATCCGTTCGTCTGAGAAAGTACTGTATCGTCAGGTGCTGGATCTGTATGCTACCAGTGTGGACTATGACCCGAAAAGCGCGGAATCTATCCGCTTTTTCAAAATCGTGCAGAACAAACTGCACTATGCAGCACATGGCCATACTGCAGCAGAAGTAATTTATCAGCGTGCTGATGCAGACAAGCCTTTTATGGGGCTGAGGACATTTAAGGGCGAAATGCCGGTGCTCAGTGATGTAAAGGTCGCAAAAAACTATCTTGATGAAAACGAACTGAAGATTTTGAACAATCTTGTGTCAGGTTATTTTGACTTTGCCGAAGTGCAGGCAATGCGGCACAACCCCATGCGCATGTCCGACTACATCGAGCATTTGGACAGGGTGCTTTCCAGTACCGGAGAAAAGCTTTTGGAGGGCGCGGGTACTGTTAGCCATAATCAGGCAATGGCAAAGGCGGAGCAAGAATACCGAAAGTATCAGGCGGAAACGCTTTCCCCAGTGGAAGAGGCATACTTAGAAACCATTAGGGAAACGGAGAAGCTAGCCAAGAAAAAATCAAGAGAATAATTCGGATTTGTGGGGATGAATCATGAGAGTAACACTTGAGGATGTATGTGAAAAAGGGGCTTCAAACTTAAAACAGTCAGACGTTGTGAGCATGACTGGTGAGTATCCTATTTATGGTGCTGCCGGTTATATTGGAAATGTTGATTTTTATCATCAGGAAAAGCCATATGTGGCAATAGTAAAAGATGGCGCAGGTATTGGCAGGACAACTTTGCATCCTGCAAAATCTTCCGTCATTGGAACAATGCAGTACCTCTTGCCGAAAGACAATGTTTTGCCAGAGTATTTGTACTATGTGATTCGACATATGCATTTGGAGAAGTATTTCACGGGTGCAACGATCCCTCACATATATTTTCGAGACTACAAGAATGAAAATTTCAATCTCGATTCTCTGGATAAGCAAGCGGAAATCGTAGAGATTCTCGAAAAAGCAGAGTTAGTTATTCTGAAACGCAGACAGCAACTCGCCGAACTGGACAACCTCATTAAAGCCCGATTTGTCGAATTGTTTGGAACGCTTCATAATAATGGAAATGGATTTGATGTTGTTACTATTGAGGACGTTTGTTCATTGATTAAAGATGGTACACATCAAACGCCTCAATATACAGATGACAAAGAAACGGGGTATAAGTTTCTGTCTTCAAAGGATGTAATGTCACAGAAAATAGATTGGACTGATATAAAATATATTCCGGCAGAATTACATAAGAAATTGTATGCAACAATTAAGCCACAACGTAATGATATTCTCATGTCAAAGAATGGGGTTAATTACGGCATTGCGGCGGTAAATGATACAGACGAAGTTTTTGATATATATGTGAGCTTGGCGTTGCTAAGGCCAAAAGAATTAATTGCTCCCGTTTTCTTTAGATGTGCAATTAACAATCCCGAGACAAAGAGGCAGTTTGATTCGAGCATTAAAGGTATTGGGGTTCCCAATTTACATTTAGGAGAGATTAAAAAAACTAAGATTTTCCTTCCACCAATGGAACTTCAAAAAGAGTTTGTTTCATTTGTAGAACAGAGCGACAAATCAAAAGTTGCCATACAGAAGGCGTTGGACGAAACACAGTTGTTGTTTGACAGTTTGATGCAGAAATATTTTGGATAAAAGGAGAAAGAAAATGGGAGAAAGTGTGTTGGTAATTATCACAGCTTTATGTTCCGGCCTGATTGCAACACTTGTTACAATACTGTGGCAAAGAAAAGCACAACAGCAAACCGAAAAGAAAAAGATATTCACAATTCTAATGTCTAAGAGGTACGATATTGCCGCTGAAGAAAGTGTTGAAGCTCTCAATATGATTGATGTGGTATTTTATAGTTCTAAGGGAGTCCGAGAAGCATGGAATGCCTTTAATGATGCAACTAATCTCCCGGACTCCAACACAAAGTTGCAGACAATCTCTGATAAGCACTTACGGCTATTAGAAGTTATTGCGAAAGATATAGGGTACAAGGATATCCATTGGGATAACATTAAGCAATATTACTATCCCATCGGCTTGTCTACTAAAAAGCAAGATGAAACAGTTCTTAGAAGAGTTCAAATTGATGCAGCCCTTGCACAAATAAAGGAGGGGCAAGAGCACAAAGAAACTGCTCAAACTGACACTCAAACCGCATTGAGTAATCAGATGCTTTTGAAAGCGCTTGAAAACCCTGATAGTTTCATCAAACTAATTGACGCTGCCGAAAAAGCGCAAAATCTTGGAAAGAGTACTCGACAAAAGAGATAACGTGGGGTGACTATCCATGACCAACTTTGATATTTTCACTGTCGATCCGCAATTCGAGCCTTTTGCCTCCGTTGCCGTTTCCGCGGAGCGGATTCTGCATATCGACCCGTCCGCCTGCGTACTGAACTGCCGCAGGGCGATGGAGTTTGCCGTGAAGTGGATGTACTCCGTGGACAAGGCGCTGGTTATGCCTTATCAGGATTCTCTGGTGAGTCTCATGAATACCGAAGACTTCCGGGATATCGTTGGCACTGACCTCTGGCGGCGTATGGATTTTATTCGCCGCACGGGCAATAACGCCGCACACAGCGGTAAAAAGATTACCGAGGAGCAGGCGGCGCTGTGTCTGGAGAACCTCTATGTATTCTTGGACTTCGTGGCCTATTGCTATGGTGAGAACTACAAAGAGGGGCACTTTGACCGTTCCTTGCTGATGCAGCCCGCCGAAGCGCCCGCAGTTCCTTCGCAGACGATATCCGATGTGGATTTTGCAGTCCTTATGGCGGAGAATGCCGCTTTGAAGGAAGAGCTCACCGCCCGCCGTACCGCGCAGCAGCAGACCTATGTGCCGAAGCCGCTGGATTTGTCCGAATACAAGACCCGGAAACTTTACATCGACACCATGCTCACCGACGCCGGATGGATAGAGGGGAAGAACTGGCTGAATGAGGTAGAACTGCCCGGTATGCCAAACAAGTCCGAGGTGGGTTATGCGGACTATGTGCTCTACGGCGATGACGGACGCCCCTTGGCAGTGGTTGAGGCCAAGCGCACCTGCGTGGACGTAGCTAAGGGCCGCCAGCAGGCAAAGCTTTACGCCGACCTGTTGGAGAAGAAGTATCACCGCCGCCCGGTCATCTTCCTGACCAACGGCTTTGAGATCCGCATCACGGACAATCTATACCCTGAGCGTAAATGTGCGGCCATTTACTCCAAACGTGATCTGGAGAAACTCTTCAATCTCCAGAGTATGCGGACGAGCCTCAAAAATATTATGGTGGACCGCAAGATCGCCGGGCGTTATTATCAGGAGGGTGCGATCAAGGCTGTCTGCGACGCCTTTGCACGCAACCGGCGCAAGGCGCTGCTGGTCATGGCCACCGGCTCCGGCAAGACACGGACGGTCATTGCCTTGTGCGATGTGCTGCTCCAGCATGGTTGGGTGAAAAATATTCTCTTCCTTGCTGACCGCAACAGTCTGGTAACGCAGGCCAAGCGCAGCTTTGTGAATCTGCTGCCCGATCTCTCCGTTACCAATCTCTGCGAGGAGAAGGATAACTACACAGCGCACTGCGTATTTTCCACCTATCAGACCATGTACAACGTCATCGACAGTGTACAGGACGAGGAGGGCAAACTCTTCACCTGCGGGCATTTCGATCTGGTCATCTGCGACGAAGCTCACCGCTCCGTTTACAACAAATACAGGGATATTTTCAATTATTTCGACGCGCCGCTGGTGGGACTGACGGCCACGCCCAAGGACGAGATCGACAAGAATACCTATGAGATTTTTGAGTTGGAAAATGGCGTGCCCACCTATGGCTATGAGCTGGCGCAGGCGGTGAAGGACGGGTATCTCGTGGATTTCCTGTCTGTAGAAACGAAACTGAAATTCATTGAACAGGGCATTGTCTACGATGAACTTTCCGACGCGGACAAGCGGGCTTACGAGGACACTTTTGAGGACGAGAATGGTGAACTTCCGGAGAGTATTGCATCGTCGGCGCTGAACGAGTGGATTTTCAATGAAGATACCATCCGGCAGGTGTTGAATACGCTGATGACCAATGGCCTGACCATCGACTATGGCAGCAAATTGGGCAAAACCATCATCTTTGCAAAGAACCACATCCACGCCGAGAAAATCCTTGAGGTGTTCAACAAGGAATATCCGCACTTGCCCGGTTTCGCCAAAGTCATCGACAACTATATGACCTATGCGCAAAGCGCCATCGATGAGTTTTCTGATCCGAAAAAGCTGCCGCAGATTGCCATTTCTGTAGATATGCTGGACACCGGCATTGACGTGCCGGAGGTGCTGAATTTAGTGTTTTTCAAGAAGGTCATGAGCAAGGCGAAGTTCTGGCAGATGATCGGGCGAGGCACCCGTCTGTGCCCGAGGCTGCTGGACGGTAAGGATAAGGACAAGTTCTACATCTTTGACTTTTGCGGCAACTTTGAGTTCTTTCGCATGAACAAGGGACGGCCCACTGCCAATATGATTGCCTTACAAGGAGCGATCTTCCATCTGAAGGCCCAAATTACGTTCAAATTGCAAGACTTGGCGTATCAGACGACGGACTTGATTTCCTTCCGCAAGGCATTGGTAGAGGATATGGTAGGCAAGGTGCAGGAGCTGAACAGGGAGAACTTCGCTGTCCGGCAGCACCTCAAATATGCAGAGCTTTACTCAAATGCGGACAACTACAATGCGCTGACCTATGAGGACACCCTGCTCATGGGACAGGAGCTGGCACCGCTCATCACGCCGGAAGAGGACGATGCTAAGGCGCTGCGGTTCGATGCGCTGATATACGGCATTGAGCTTGCCTATCTCGTCGGAAAGAAATACGGCAAAGCCCGCAGCGACCTGTTTAAGAAGGTTTCCGCTGTTGCATCTGTGGCGAACATCCCGGAAATCATGGCGCAAGCCGAATTGATCGACAAAATTCTGCATACGGACTATATAGAGAATGCCGGAATCAACGAATTTGAGCATATCCGGGAAAATCTGCGAGACCTTATGAAGTATATCCCGCAAACCAGCGTGCTCTATGATACGAATTTTGATGATGAGATTCTCTCTGTAGACTGGAATGAATCAGATTTGGAAAATGATGACCTTAAGAACTACAAGGCTAAAGCAGAATTCTATGTGCGGCAGCACATGGACAATGTGGTGATTGCCAAGCTCAAAAGCAATGTCCCCCTGACCGCGGAAGATGTACAGGCACTGGAGAAAATTCTTTGGAGTGAAGTCGGCACCAAGCAGGACTATGAGGCCGAGTATGGGCAAAAGCCGCTGGGCGAGTTCGTGCGAGAAATCGTCGGGGTTGACATGAACGCGGCAAAGGAGGCGTTTGCGCAGTATCTGAACGATGCCAGCTTGGACAGCAGGCAGATTTACTTCGTAAACCAGATTGTGGAGTACATTGTTCATAACGGCATGATGAAAGATATGTCCGTTTTGCAGGAAGCACCGTTTACCGACTACGGCAGCATCGTGGAAGTGTTCACAGACCTGTCCGTGTGGGCAGGCATCCGACAGGCGATTGAACGGGTCAATGCCAATGCGCTGGCGGCGTGAATGCGGTGGAAGATAGGGGGCTGAAAGAATGAATGCACAAGAACGAGAAGCGTTCTGGAAAACTTTATGCGCATTACCCGGACTTGACCTATCACAGGATGCAAAACAACTGATGGCAGCGATACGGTTTCCGAAACTTTTATTTCGCTATCGTCCTGTCAATCTTAATAGCTTGGAAGCACTTCGTACAAATAGGCTCTATTTTTCTTCGGCAAACTATTATGACGATCCCTTTGATACATTTTTACATATTGATATTGACTCTATTCACCAAGAATTTCTGACGGCATTTCAAACTCGTGAAAGCACAGAAGCAGTCACAGAAGGTGTCAAGGACATTCTTGGCGGCATGCTGACTGAAGAGCAGAAAGCCTTTTTTACAGCTGACAATGTGGCAAAGATGCTTTCAAATGGACTCGTCGAAAATTTTCTTAGTTCTGCGCTTGCATTGCGAGATGAGATAAAGAAAGACACTTGGTCGATTTGCTTTTCCGAGAATGGTTTTAATGAGGTTCTCTGGCTAAAATACGCAGACCAACACAGAGGCTTTGTTCAGATTTATGATCTTGAAAAGAAAGAAAACTATTTATGCGGGAAACAGGAAAAATGTCAAAACTGTGGAATCAAAAATTTCGGCACACCGTTATATCCCATCTACTATTCGAACGCTCCGTATAATGCTACTAATTTCGCAAAACTTGTAATGCTGAACAAGATCGGCGAAATTTCTGATACGACAATTCCCAAATATCTGTATGATAGCGTGGGGAATGGTACATGGGAAAGAGAAAGAACAACGCTGATCAAGAGGAAATGCCATGAATACGATGAAGAATGGCGTATGATAACTGCTTGCCCAATGAAGCCGCCAGTTATGATGGAATGGATTCCGAGCGGGATTATCCTGGGTTTAAGAATGGGAGTAAAGGAAGAAAATCTTGTTGTCAGCATGGCAAGAGAAGCTGGAATCAAAGATATTTATAAATCGATCATTGATTCAAAAAACAGGCTAAATGCCGTACCAGTGACACTTAAGTAGTGCAAAGGCGCGTATAACAATTACCCTTACTAACCTTATTGACACAGAGAAAATCGCCCGAATCCGTTGCGCTGCAATAGATTCGGGCGATTCGTTTCCATGATTCATCCCTCTCGGATACCTACGGTCGCCATTCTTATTTTCGTCATTATGTACTACCCCACCCCTGCCTCTTAGCCAAATCATCCATCGCTGCGCAGAACCGCTCCCACCGTGCCAATGTTATCTGTGACGGGTCGCCTTCCCGTATACGCAGCGTCCTCCGTATCTCTTTGGGTATAACTACCCTGCCCAGCTCGTCTATTCGCCTCACTATTCCTGTCGCTTTCATGGTTCCTCCTGTGGTGTGGTAATCTTTGCTTTGTTTTCATAGTATCCGCAGCTTTTCCAAGGGTATGCAAGACTTTGCCATGGTGGATTTTGCCATGTTTTCACAACTCAGCGCCCGCGCTTGTGCTATAATGAAGGCAGAATAATGCACGGAGGTCTAACGTATGGCAGGGGATACCGTTCGCCTTTACACCCGGCAAAACGACAAGACGCTGCTGATGCTTGAGCACGGCGGCAGGATACTTAACCAGCGCGTATATGTACAGCTCCACTTCGGAGACATGGCAAAGCACTATCTCGACTGCTATGACTGGTTCGCCCGCGAGGCTGCAAAGCTCGTGCCTAAGCCCGATTATGCGGAGCTTCCCATATGGTGCGCAGTTGAGGCCGGCCGCTGCCTGCCCCCCGAACCCGGCACCGTAGTATACGTGGTGGATATCCCGAAGGAAAAAGTGATATACTTCGACGACGGCAAGTGGGACTATGTTTTGAACCACCACTACTTGCCAGCCTCGCCCGATGACGAAAAGGCCTACAAGAAGCACCTTGCCGACTGCGGCTTTACTAACGGCTTTGAGTTTTTTGAGGGACGCTACGCCAATAAATTTCCGGACGAGATGCGCCGCATAGAAGAAAGCTGGAGCCGGGTGTTCGATGTGAACATGGCCTCCCCTACCCTCTGCGGCAACATATGGGAAATACCAAAAGAAAGCATAGTCCGCATAGTGCGGCCCGGCGAACGGGTCACAGAATAACATATATATAAAGGAGTACACAATGGAACTCAATACTGCACTGCAAAAGCTCAAGGAATACGAAAGGCGAAGCTTTGCCCTGTACCATGCTTCAGGGCTCATGTACTACGACGGCGCGACGACGGCCCCCAAGGGCTCTGCGGGGGTACGCGCCATAACCTTGGGCGAGCTTTCCCGCATAAGCTATGAGCATACCACCGCTAAGGAATCCATCGAAATGCTGGAATGCCTCATGGCGCATTCCGACGAGCTCGACCCCGTGACCCGCCGCAAGGCCAGCGAGCTTTACAGGGATTACGAGCGTACCCACAGGGTACCCATCGAGGAATTCGTCGCCTACCAGCAGCTTTGCAGCGAGGCGGACAGCGTATGGCACGAGGCAAAGGCGAGGGACGACTTTTCCATGTTCGAGCCCTACCTCCAGAAGATGTTCGACAGCACAAAGCGCATGGCGCTCTATATGGAGCCGGACAAGCGCCCCTATGATACCATGCTGGATAACTTTGAGCGCGGCCTTACCGCATCAGCCTGCGACGCTTTCTTCGATACCCTCAAAAAGCGCCTCGTACCGCTTATGCACAAGGTCGTCGAGCATGGCGACAGGGTAAACGACGCGCCCCTTCGCCAGAGCTTCCCCATTGCAAAGCAGAAGGAGCTTTCGAGTTACCTCATGGACGTGATGGGCATCGACAGGGATCACTGCATACTGGGGGAGACCGAGCATCCCTTCACCACCGACTTTTCCAAGTACGATGTGCGTATAACCACACACTACTATGAAAACAATTTCGCCGCCTCCCTGTATTCCGTAATACACGAGGGCGGACACGCGCTGTATGAGCTGCATACCGGCGACGAGCTGGCCTGCTCGAATCTCGGCCGCGGCGCGTCCATGGCGATGCACGAGAGCCAGTCCCGCTTCTATGAGAACATAATCGGCAGGAGCTGGGAGTTCTGCAGCCTCATCTTCCCCTTTGTAAAGAAGGAATTCAGCCCGCTGCTTGACGGCGTATCCGACGAGGAGTTCTACCGCATGATAAACAAGTCCTCCCCCTCCCTCATACGGTTGGAGGCGGACGAGCTTACCTACTGCCTGCATATAATGATACGCTACCAGCTCGAGCGCGCCATGATCGACGGCAGCATCACCGCGCACGACCTGCCCCATGAGTGGAACAGGCTCTATAAGGAATACCTCGGCGTGGACGTGCCCTCGGATAAGCTCGGCGTCTTGCAGGATTCCCACTGGGCAAACGGCAACATAGGCTACTTCCCCTCCTATGCCATAGGCTCCGCCTACGGCGCGCAGTACTACAAGGAGATGAACCGCGATTTCGACGTGAAGGCGGCCTTAAGCGCGGGCGAGCTCTGCAAAATAAACCGCTGGATGGAGGATAAGATCTGGAAATACGGCTGCATGAAGGATCCCATGGCGCTGTTCGAGTCCGTCTGCGGCAAGTTCGACCCCACCTGCTATGCCGATTACCTCGAGAACAAGTACTCTGAAATATACGGCCTGTAAAAGCGCATTGCAAAAGCGCCCCGAAAAAATTCGGGGCGCTCAGAGTGTCAAAAAAGTGGCTGAATGCCACTTTTTTGAGTTTTACGGGTTTTGCCTCTCGCATTCGCTCCCGGGCGGCAAAATCCGCAAAGTACGAAAACCTCTGGGTTTTCATCCGTTCTGACGCACATGTCGTCAGAGCCGGATTAAACATAAGGGGCTGCGGCCCCTTATCAACCCTGGGGTTTTTTGACAGACTGAGCGCCCCGAAAAAATTCGGGGCGCTTTGCTGCTTTTTGGATCAGTTGAGCCTTACTTCCTTGGCAGTCTCGGGCAGGAAGCAGCCCTTGAGGTCGTACTTGTTATAGCCGCTGTAATCGGACAGCATGCGGCCCTCAAGACCGTAGCTTCGGATAAAGCGCTTTCCGTCAACGCTGGTCCAGTTTTCCAGATCCCAGGTGAGATAGCCGTCCTCGTCCGTCTTCTTCTCGGCGAATATCAGGTCTACCTGACGGTTATGGTTGGCGATAAGGTCGACCAGTTCTTCAGTAGTTAGGTCCTTTTCCACCTTTTCTATAACGTCATTTACCTTCATATCATATCTCCCTTAGCCAACATACCCGGCCTTCTTGAGTATCTCAAGAGCCTTTTCGTGGTTGGCTTCGCTCATCATTACCAGAGGGCCGGTGCAGCCCATGCCGGATTCTGCGTAGATGCCTGCCTTCCAGAGGGCCTGTACCGCGTCCTCAAGATCCATGACCTCGATGCCGGGGATAGAGGCTGTGCAGGGCTCCGCGGGGGGAGCGGTCACCGTCTCTGCCTCGGCCGCGGGCTTGGCGGCCGCCTTGCGGGCGGCCAGTATCTTGGAAAGGCCGGCCTTTTCGGCCCTGGCAAACTCCGCCTTGGCAACATCGAATACCTTGCCCCGGATGAGCTGTGCGGCGTATTCCAATGCGTTGGCTATTACCGGCGCGCCGGAAGCGCGGGATACTATCATTATGAGCTTATCGTAGCCCTCTCCTATGCCGGGGCCGTAGCCGTATCCGGAGGCCTCGAAGCTGCCGCCGGTGGTGAAGCTGGAGAGCATCTTTACCATGACGTTGCCCGTGAGGGAATCCATCACCATTACGTCGGGAGTGCCCTGCAAAACGTCGTTGCCCCGCATGACCGCGCCGCCGTCCGCCCTTGCGGATTCTGCAAACTTAAAGTCGTAGCCGTTCTTTTGAAGCTCCTTAAGCGCCATCTCGGTCTGGCGCGCGCCGTCCACGTTGAGTATGCCCAGTGTGGGCTCCTTTACGCCGCAGGCCTTGGCCGCTATAATGCCGTAAACCGCGTTCTTTATCATGCCCTCTATGCGGTCGGCGCTGCTGGTGCCCGTGGTGTTGGCAACGAACATCTCCTTGCCCTTAGCCGGGGTTACTACGCGGCCCACGGTGGATACGCCGATGGGGAAGGGGAAATGCATGGTGACTGCGCCGTCCACCTCGCCCTTTTCCACCATCTCCTCCATCTTCTTGTGGCCTTCCTCATCGTCTGCCACATGTATTGTGGTTATGCCTTCATGCTCCAGAGAGCCTATGTAATATACGTCCACGCCCCGGGCCGCTGCCATGACCGCAGCCTGCATGGCGTTCTCTTCGCCGTGCTCGCTGCCCATGCCGGTAAGGGCTATTCTGGGCTTAACGCCGAAGCTGCCGCTTTCCAGGCCTTCCGCCATTTCCATAAAGGCCTTGGCGATTATCTTTTTCTCCATGCTCATGGGTTTACCCCCTTTACTCTTCTTCGCTTGCGAGGAGAGCGGCTGCAAACTCCTTCATGGACTTGGCGATCATCTTCTTGATTTCTTCCTCACTTACGCCCGCCGCTTTCTCTGCGCCGGAGTTGGCCTGGATAACGAAGGATACGCCGTCGAACAGGTTGGTCATGCGGCCGAGGAACAGAGATCCCTTGCCTATTACCATTACCCTCTTCATCTTGCCGTCCATTATGGCGTTGCGCACATGGCCTATGCAGGGCACGCCGCTGGGAATATGGCCCTGAGTGGGAGCCCAGCCGGTAAAGCCGTGCTCAACTGTGAACTTGGCCAGATCTGCCTTCTGAAGGTCACCCTTCTTTACGGCGAGGGCGGCTATCATCTTATAGTTGGCAAGAGGTACGTCTCCTGCGCCTGCGGGCTTGGTTATATCAGGGTTCTGCATCTCGGGGGAGAATTTGTCGATGTCAGTGACCTTGAGGCCGTTCCTCTCCAGGGGATCGGTCACAAGGGAGCCTATTACGGCCTGGGGGGCGGAGCCGGTGCCCACGCTGTGACGGCCCAATATGTCCAGGTTGATCTCTGGGCTTACGCCGTCGTCCTGAGTGACTATTACGGAGAACCCGCCCAGCATATCCTCAAGTATGGGCAGGCCCTTCTTAACGTGATCCTTGCCGTTCATGCCAAGCTTTGCGGTGCAGCCGCCGGCGGTCACGGCAACGGTCTTATATGCGCCGGAAGCCACGAGGGCTGCTGCCTCTATCATGGCGTGGGCGGGCGCGGCGCAGAAGCCGCGGCAG
>OGOZ01000949.1_pt1 | contig 17656 bp, 7 predicted proteins | sample 1552801 | NCBI WGS metagenome assembly OGOZ01 (sample SAMEA2580196, study PRJEB22360) | human gut metagenome | biome: human gut; feature: human-associated habitat; material: faeces | place: Denmark | collected 2008/2010 | reverse complement strand
AATTAGTTGGTATGGTTAATTTATTCCTGTACTTTTGGGAGCGAAAAAAATAATTGCCGGTTCAAAACCGGATAAATGAAGAAATTAAACATTAAAAAATAGATTGATTTATGGCTGAAACAATTGATATCCGCGAGCTAAATGAGCGGATTGAAAGACAAAGTGCTTTCGTTACCAATCTTACAACAGGCATGGACCAAATCATTGTGGGTCAGAAACATTTGGTAGAGTCACTGTTAATCGGACTACTTTCTGATGGACACGTGCTGCTTGAAGGTGTACCGGGTTTGGCAAAAACTTTGGCCATTAAGACATTGGCCTCGTTGATCGATGCAAAATACAGCCGCATACAGTTTACGCCTGACTTATTGCCAGCTGACGTTGTCGGTACGATGGTTTACAGTCAGAAGGATGAAAGTTTCCAAGTGAAGAAAGGTCCGATTTTTGCTAATTTTGTATTGGCTGATGAAATAAACCGTGCTCCCGCTAAAGTTCAAAGTGCTTTGCTTGAAGCAATGCAGGAACACACCGTTACGGTAATGGGCGTTTCGCGCAAGATGATGGAACCTTTCTTTGTACTTGCCACGCAAAACCCCGTAGAACAGGACGGTACTTACCCGTTGCCCGAAGCACAGATGGACCGTTTTATGTTCAAATTGGTGGTGCCCAATCCCAGTCTTGACGACCTGATGAGCATCGTCACCATGACTCAGAAAACAATGGCGGAAGTTGCCGAACCCGCCTGCACCGGCGAACAGCTGTTGCAGATGCGTGAAACGGCAAATCAGATTCCCGTTGCGGAAGAAGTGATGCGTTACGCAATGACGCTGTGCGCGGCAACTCACGCCGACAGCGAGTCCGCTCCCGAAGCCGCCAAAAAATATATACGTCTGGGCGCAAGCCCTCGTGCCGGACAGGCACTCATCTCCGCAGCCAAGGTAAAGGCACTTATGAAAGGTCGTTTCAACGTAGCGTACAGCGACATCAACGAGTTGGCTTACCCCGTGTTGCGTCACCGTATGAAACTCAACTTCGAAGCGGTTGCCGAAAAGGTCAGCGCAGATCAGATCATCGGTCAGATAGTGGCAGAAGTTGCAAAAAGATTTAAGGTGAATGTTTAATAAAGAGCAAGTGACCGACTAAAATCTTGCCGAAATATATGTTTGTATGATGGCAACGACGCACTTCCTCGGGCAACCGAGAGGGTGCGTCTTTGGCTTACATAAGACATTATAACAGATGTTATACGAATGCTTTGTTAAAGCGTAGTTGTAACTTCTTTGAAACTAATTGGAAAGTTGAAGATGGCCTATGAAAATACCTTACTTAAACAATGACTTTTTCGCTCGGTTGGAAACATCCGCGCTGAACGTAAAGACAAGCCTCGGCGGATTTTTCGGAGGAAAGCATCTTGTCAAAACTTACGGACAAACGGTGGAGTTTGCCGATTTCCGCGAATATATGTTGGGCGACGACATCCGTCGTATAGACTGGAATCTGTACAGTCGTTTCGAAAAGTACTTTCTCAAGTTGTTTACCGACGAAAGGCAAATGCACACGAGGATTTTTCTCGATTGTTCGGCGTCCATGGCAAAGCCGGAACCGTCCAAGGCAATGTACGCAATGGCTTTTGCCGCTGCGCTCGGATTTCTGTCCGTGCACAACATGGACAAGCTGTCGTTGTATTTTATGCAAGGTGACAAGGCTACCAATCCGTTTGGTACAATTGTAGGCAAGACGGCGTTTTTCGGTGCCGTGGGCGAGATGGAGAAGCTGAACTTCGACGGCGACACCGACATTGAAAAAGCTATCCTCGGCTGTGACGACCAGGGAACCAGCGACGGTATCACTGTCATAATTTCCGATTTCTTTACAGAAAGTAACTGGAAAAAGGCAGTCGATTACCTGTGCTACAAAAAAAGGCGTGTCGCGCTGGTGCAGTTGATGACTCCCGAAGACGTAGACCCGTCTTACACGGGGCGCGTGACGCTTATCGACTCCGAGTCGGAAGACCTGACCGACGACAGAAACATAAAAATGAGAATAACTCGCGGAGCGTTGGACGCTTATCGGATGGCACTCAAAGATTTTCTTGACGACATGAAGAGTTTTTGCCGCTCACGCGATTGCGATTTTATTTCCGTAACGACAGATACACCGATAGAAAAAGCCGTTTTCGGACAACTGATGAACGTAGGTATAATGGAATGAGATTATTGACGCCGTTGGGGCTGATAGGTTTGTTGGGACTGGTAGTCTGGTTGGTGATTTACCTTCTCAAACCTAATTACCAGAACAAGTACATATCCAGTACGTATATCTGGAAACTCAGCCTGAAATACAAAAAGAAAAATATACCGATCAGCAAGCTGAGGCATATCCTGTTGCTTATCTGTCAGGTGCTGATGATTTGCGCCGCAGTGTTTATACTTGCAAATCCCGTCATTGTCCGCCCGTCGGAAAATACGGGACCGGACAAAATTATAGTGCTTGACGCTTCGGCAAGCATGCGCTCGGAGTTCGAGGGGGTAACGCGTTACAGTCGTGCAATCGAAGAAATACGCAACTTCGCAGGCGACGCTATCGAGCAGGGTGGTACGATTACTCTTATTTCCGCCGATACCGAGTCGAAACTGTTACTTTCCGGTTGTACCGACAAAGGCGAGTTGGATGTGGTGCTTGACGGTCTTGGTTGTTCGTACGGCATTGCCGATGTGGACGGCGCAATGGACATTGCTTTTGATGCGTTGCAAGACAATCAGTCTGCCGAAATTTGCTTTTTCACCGACACGACGTACGGAAACAGCGGAAAAGTAAACGTGTACAACATGAGCAAGGTGGACAGCGGCGAGTGGAACGCGGCAATTCTCGACGTGCGCACCGCCTATTCCGACGGATTTTACACCTTTGAAGTAGACGTGGCTTGCTACGGCAAAGACCAGTATGTGGTACTCAAGGGGGAAGTCGGCAAAGCAAACGGCGTCGAAGCGTCGATGACGCTGCCGCAGACGGAAATCGACTGTCGCGACGACGGTACGTTTACGGTAATTTACACCTACAGCACGATCAAACACGACGACAACACGCAACTGGTAATTCTCAACGAAAACCAAAAAGTATTCTCTTACGATTATGTAAGGTTTTACGTCGAAGAACAGGACAGTGTTGCCACCGACAACGAGTTTTACGTTTACGGCGGTACAATGCCCAAGGTGCGTATTCAGTATTACAGCACTAAACCCAACATTTTCTTCCGCAACATCATTATTGCAATCCGTGACGAGTGGGCGAAACAACACCTTCTGGACATCGAGTTGAAGGTGATCCCCGAGGGAGGCGAACCCGAACTCAGCGGTTACGATGTGTACATCTTCGAGCATAAAGTGCCTGACAGGTTGCCGTCGGACGGCGTCGTGTTCCTGCTGGACCCCGACAAAGCGTCAAATGCGGGGTTTGCAATTAAGCGTCGCATAACTTTGCCCAATACAAGCGACGCCGACGGTGAGCCGTTGTCCGTCAAGGACGCTTCTCACCCGATAATGAAGTACATCGAGCCTTCGGCAATCAAAGTTACCGAATACGTACAGGTGGACGAAAGTTCCCTGTTCGGTTACGACGTTTTGCTCAACTACCAGGGCAATCCTGTGTTCTTTGTCAAAAATACGGTTGACACCAAGATAGCCGTAATGGCGTTCAGTATCAACAAATCCAACATGGGCATAAGTATGTTCTTCCCGATAATGATGAACAATGCTCTGGCGTATTTCTTCCCGCAGACGTTCAGTAAGTATGCTTACGCCGTCAACGACGAAGTTACGCTTAACGCGCGCGGCTCTTCGCTTGAAGTTACATCCTCGGGCGGGGAAAAACAAACTTATTCCGAGTTTCCGGCAAGCATAACGGCTTCCGCCCCGGGTACTTACACCGTGGTGCAGTCGTTGCTTGGCGACAAAACTTTGATTGAAAACTTTTACGTACGCATCGACTCGTCCGAAAGCAACATTTCCGGGGTCAAAGCCGTACTGGACAATCCCGAATACACTCCGGTAGTTTCGGAGTGGTATGACGACCTTTTGTTGTATTTGGCAGCGGCAATGTTTGCACTGTCGGTAGCGGAATGGTTGTTGCACATCAAGGAGGGCAGCTGATATGTTTAATTTCAAAATAACCTGCGTTCATCCTTGGCTGTGGTTGTTACTGATTCCTGCCGTTGCGCTGACGTTGTTTACCTACTTTCGTGTAGCAAAAAAATACAGACGTACGCGAAACAGAGTAGTTTCGATGGTAATGCATTTGTTGGTGACGGTGTTGTGCGTTTCGGTACTTGCCAACGTTACGTTGCAGTACGAAGTGTACAATTCCGAAAACGAAATTATCCTCGTCGTAGACAATTCTTACAGTACACAGCAGCAAAAAGAGGCTAAGGACGAGTATGTAAGAGATGTAGTAATGATGACCGATCCCAATGCCTTCAAAATAGGTATCGTTTCGTTCGGTTACGACCACAAGTTGGTTGCCGGACTGTCAAACGACATCGGCGCGGTGCTGGATGCGTATCAGGCGGAAACGCAGCAACCGGATATCGAAGCCACAGACATGGCGTCCGCAGTCAGTTATGCGGCGGGATTGTTCAGCAACAAACAATCGGCAAAGATAGTTGTCGTCAGCGATGGTTTTGAAACGGACGGCAACGCTATGTCTGCAGTGCGCAACGTCGTGGCGGAAGGCATCAAGGTAGACACAGTTTGCCTTAGCCATAACGACAGCAAGGACGACGTATTTTCCGTCGTTTCCTGCGAAACGCCCGACTACAACGTGGCGGAAGAAGAAGAGTTTCCGCTCAAACTGACCGTTACAAACTCTTCGGCAAAAACAATCTCTGCAAAAATCGCACTGTCCGACAACGGCGAAGTCGCTTCCGAAACGGTGGCGGAAATCAAGCCCGGTACGCAAGTGGTGGAAATCAAACATAAACTTGTCGGCGAAGGTTTGCACACGTTCAACTTCTCGCTTACTTCCGATGCAGACGAATCGGCAACTCAAAACAACCAACTGTATTCCTACATGCTGCTCAACAAGTTTGACAAAGTACTCATCATCGAGGGCTTTGCCGGCGAATCTGCCAAAATTGAAACATTGTTGTCGGAGTACAAGGTAAAAACGGTGTACATCGGTTCGTCCGAAATGCCGACTACGCTGGACGAGTTGTGTCAATATGACGAAATTATACTCAACAACGTGTCCAACGCCGATTTGCAGAAGCACGAAGGTCTGGACAAGTTGCTCAATTCGTACGTGTCCGAAATCGGCGGCGGATTGTTTACCGTAGGCGGCAACGAAAAAAAGCCGGATGCGGAAGGCTCGGACGTGGCTCACTCATACAATCGCGCCGACATGGAAGGTAGTCTGTATCAGCAAATGCTTCCCGTGCAGGTCATCGATTACACGCCGCCCCTCGGATTGTACATCATACTGGATATTTCCGGTAGTATGAACGAATACATTCAACCGACAAAGGACATGGCTCTGACAATTATTTCCGACCCGACCTGCCTTAGCGAACGCGACTACTGCGGTATCATGACATTGGCGGACGATGCCGAAGATATTACGTCAAAACCGTTGCCCGTTACCCGTCAGTCGGACCTGCGCAAGGCGATTTCCGAGATCGGCAACGATGGCGGCGGAACAAACTTCGAGCCGTCCATCGGATACGCTGCAAGCAACCTCAAGTCGCTCAACAGTACCGGCGTAATCGAAAAGATGCACATCATCATCATTACCGACGCCATCGCCGGTGACGTAGAAGCGGCAAGCAAAGACATCGAAACTTACTACGTCGCAGGTATTACTTTTTCCTTCCTCGTAATCGACAACCACACTCCGAGCGAGCAGGGATGGGATCCTCTTACCGAAGCAGGCAAACTTAAATGGATCAACATTTCCGATTACAAAAACCTGACCGATGAAGTTAAAAACGATTTGCGCGTACCGCAAATCAAAGAAGTAGAGAAAAAAGACTTCACTCCCAAGGTGAACAGCAGTTCGTCTTACGCAAGCATTCTCGGCAGCGAAGAGTTGCCGATACTCAAAGGTTTTTACGGAGCAAAGGCGCGTGAAAATACGGAAGTGCTGTACGGCGATTACGGCGTGCCCGTGTATGCGGAATGGAAGTACGGTGCAGGCACTGTCGGCAGTTTTATGTGTGACCTCAACGGCAATTGGTCGGCAACATTTATGGCGGAAAAGACAGGACAAAAGTTCCTGTACGCCGCGATAAACAAAGTTTTCCCGACGGAGAACATACGTCCGAAGGAAATTACCGTTTCCATGCGCGACGACAACTTCTCGACAAACCTTAACGTCAAGACCAAAACTGCGCTTGACGAAGGAGAAAAACTTGTAATGAAGTCGGACATTGCCGAAAGCGATGAGTTCACACTCACGCAACCGGACGCAACAAACGGCTTCAATCGTGCAGGCATCTACACTCGTCAGGGCGGTGTGTACGAAGTCACGATAGAAAAACTTGCCGCCGACGGATCGGTGCTTGCAAGTACGGTAGTGTACAGGGTATTCTCCTATTCCAAAGAATTCGTCTACATCGAAGATACAACAAAGGGTGCCGAGTTGATGGCACAGATGGCTCAGGCTGCAGGCGGCAGCGCGCAAAACGAAGCCGACGGTGGTCTTGACGCAGCGAGAACGTTTGAAGGATTTGTCACAAGCATACCACGGTCATTCGACCCGCGGTGGTTGTTTATGATAATGGCAATCGTATTCTTCCTTGTCGACATTGCCGTGCGCAAGTTCAAATTCAAGTGGCCGCACGAAATCATTCGTGAAGCGAAGGAAAAGAAATTAGAACGGAAAGGCAGAACGAACTGATAAAGGCGCGTCACAACGAGCGTCAAAACGGAGTTTTTATGAAATTATTAAGACAAATTCCAATATTGGTGACGGTGATACTGGTCGTCGTGTTTGTGGCAGGTTGCTCGGGTATGACATTGCCACGTCCTACCGGACTATCGGTGGACGACAGTCGGTCGGTGCCGTTGCTCAGCTGGAACGAAGTTGCCGACGCAACCTACTACAAGGTGAGTATTACGACTAAAGGCGTTGACGGCAAGGCCGACAGCGAACGTACCGCGACCATGGCAAAAGCGTATTACTCACTGCTTAATCTCGACGGCGGCGATTACGTATTTAAGGTCAAGGCATTTGATGCCAGAGGTACTTACCTTGCTTCGGATTGGTCGGACGAATTTGCTTACACAATGGCGCCGTCCAGCGGACTTGTGTACACGCTGACCAATGCCAACACCGAATACGTCGTTACAGGTATCGGCACGGCGCGCGGCGACGTTGTAATCGGCGACGAGTACAGGGGCAAACCCGTAACGTCCATCGCCGACAGAGCATTTTACGCAAAGAGTGCGCTGACAAGTATCACAATCAGTTCCAACATCAGAACAATCGGCAGATATGCCTTCACAGGTTGTTCCAACCTCAAAGCCGTAACTTTTGAAGGCAACGTGCAGTCTATCGGCGATTACGCATTTCAAAGTTGCAGTGCCCTGGAAGAAATCACCCTTCCGGACAGCGTTACCGAAGTGGGTAACTACACGTTCCGTTACTGCAGGCACCTTAAAAGCGTTCGCCTCGGCGCAAACACGACTACAATCGGCGCGGAAGCGTTTATGCAATGTACGCAACTTGCTTCAATCGAGTTGCCCGACGCCGTAACTTACATCGGACAAAGTGCGTTCGGTTACTGTGAGTCGCTGACGGAAGTGGCACTTGGAAGAAGCGTGCTGGAAATAGGCAAATCGGCGTTTATGTCGGCATCCAATCTTAAAACCGTCACTTTCAACAACGGGTTGAAGGTCATCGGTGAAAATGCGTTTGAAAAGTGTGTAAGTCTTACCTCCGTAACCATTCCGGATTCCGTAACGACAATATCCGAATCGGCGTTCTTCGATTGCGGAATGCTGTCGTCCGTTACTTTGGGCAGCGGCATTACGTCCATCGGAAGATACGCTTTTCTCAACAGCAACATGTATGCGACGCCTGTCGACGGCGTTTACTACGTAGGCAACTGGGCGTTTGATTCCGACAAGAATGTCAGCGATATACAGACGAAAGCCGGTGTGCAGACGGTGGTGCGTGCAGGAACGATAGGCATTGCCGATTCTGCATTCCGCAGCAGAGGTTTCACTGAAATATTCCTGCCGGACAGTGTTGAATATGTCGGTCAGAGTGCATTCCGCAGTTGCGCCACGCTTCGTCGCATAGACCTCGGCGCAAACGTCAGGGTGCTGGGCGAAAGCGCATTCCGCGATTGCTCGCAACTGGGGCGTAACCGTATCAGTCTCGGCAACAAGTTGGAAAAAATAGACAACTACGTGTTTGCAAACTGTACCGATTTCGGCAACCCGACATATCTGGAAATATACTACAATGACTTTACATTACCGTCCACGGTCAAATCCGTAGGAACGTATGCGTTTCTTAACAGCGGTTTCTGGACAAAGTCGAAAACGCCCGAAATTTACGTCGGCAAGTGGCTTGTGGGTTACAAGGTTTCTTCCGACGAAACGGAGCAACGTCCCGTCTATGTCAAGGAAGGCACGGTAGGTATATCAAACTACGCCTTTTACAAAAAGGATCTCATTACTACGGTAACCATTCCCGAAAGCGTTAAATATATCGGTATGGCTGCGTTTGCACAATGTTCAAACCTGCAGATAGTCAACATCAGCATGTTTTGCGAGTTGGAAGAAATTCCCGATTACGCATTTTACAAATGCTCGATGTTGTACGAAGTTTCCGTACCTCCCACAATCAGGCGCATAGGGCGTTCGGCGTTTTACAAAAGCGGACTTATGGTGGCAAATATTGCCGAAGATGTAGAAAACATCGGTGATTATGCTTTTTACGGATGCGAGTCGGTTGTCGAAGTTAAATTCGAAGGAGCCGCACCTAAACTCAAGACCATAGGCAACTACGCTTTCGGCGGCGTCTCCAAACTGGAACGCATCGTGCTTCCCGACGGTGTTACGACAATCGGCGACAATGCGTTTGCAAGATGTACTTCGCTTAAAAGTATCGGTCTCGGAAACTCGTTACAAACACTCGGTACAGCGGTATTTGCTTCCTGCTCGTCGCTGGAACGAATCGTACTTCCCGAAACGTTGAAAACAATTGCGGAACGTACATTCTACAAATGTTCGGCACTTTCTTCCGTAACGATGGAAGGAGTACAACAGATAGACGATTATGCGTTTTATCGTTGCGAGAAACTTACAAACATAAGTTTGCCGCAAAGTCTTACTTCGGTGGGAAACTATGCGTTTTTCCGTTGCTCGCTTAAAAACCTCTGTATCCCGGACAACGTAACATACGTAGGCGCGCACGCCTTCAACGGCAATACTTCGCTGACACTGTATGCGCAGGCAGAACAGGCTCCCGAAGGTTGGAACGCTCGTTGGAACTCCGCATTCCGTCCTGCGGTATTCGGTTGTGAATTTGCAACCGATGACAATGGAACTTATGTGGTTTCGTTTGTCAAAAATAAACAAACTTTGCTCAATTTCAAATCGGTAAAAGACGACTCTGCAGATGTTTCGTCGAAGTACACCGACCCGACCCGTTCAGGCTACGAGTTTGGCGGTTGGACAACCGTCGGAGAAACCCCCGTCGTGTACAAAACGAGCGACCTCGCAAACGTACCCGACGACACCGAATTGATTGCGATATGGAACAAAATCGACTAATCGTACGCCGAACTTGACTTTCGGTACGATACGCCGATCGGCATTGATGTACGGTCGGCACAACTAAAGACAGTTTCCCTACAGGAGGGCAGTAACACGATGAATAAGACTAAAAGATTGTTTTCGGCGGTGATGCTTGTCGCCATGATAGCGGTGGCATGCTTTGCTCTTGTCGCTTGTAAAGGTGACAGCGTAAACAACTACTTTGTTACATACGACGGACAAAAATTGACCGTTTCCGGCAAAAAAGGCGAAGCGGTGCAGTTTCCCGAAGTGACAAGGAACGGGTACCTGTTTGACGGCTGGTACACCTCGGAAGACTTCTCCGGCTCGGCAGTGGAAAATGCCGTGTTCGGCGAAGAAACTACGTACTACGCCAAGTGGGCTGAAGTTTGCACTATTACCCTGCAACCGGAAGGCGGCGAGATAAAGGGTACTTCCGTACAAATCAAACAAGGCACAAACGTTTTACAGGCACTTGCCGACTACACCCCGACAAAAGGTTCGTTGAAGTTTGGCGGATGGTTTGACGGCAATACGCAAATTACGGAAAACAGCGTTGCCGACAAGGGCAGTATGACCCTCACCGCGCGCTACATGGCTAAGTACACCGTAAACGCGTACATGGAAAAACCCGACGCAAGCGGCGAATATACCTATTTGGAGAACTACTCGACCGGTTACGCATATGTAGGCGAGCCTTACGCACCCGATATCAAAGTGTCCGGTTTTGTCCTGTCCGAAGCTGCCGAAGAAAAGATTATTTCCGAAGACGAAACGAAAAACGTATTTACGGTATACTACGATCGCAAGACCTTCAAAGTGTCAGTGTATGAAAGTTATCCCAACGGCGGTGCACCCGTATTGGCGAGCGCAAAAAACTATGCCTATGGCGCAGATTTCATTCCCAAGACCGAATATCTGTACGAAGGTTACCTGATGCTCGGTTGGGCAACAAAGCAAGGCGCGACGTATGCCGACGTAATCGGTGCAGACTTCTCGCTTACGTCCGACATTTCGCTGTTCCCCGTATGGGAAGCGGGCTACACGGATATGTTCTCGGGAAACGACTACATTTTCCTGAAGCACGACGCCGACAATACTGCCATACTTTTGCGCGGCGGTATAAAAATCGAAGGTAAGTACAACGCTCGTTACGACTTTTACATTTTCGAAAACGATGCGGAAGATTTCCGCGTCCGCGCGAGAATCGACGGCGAACATTTTATTTACTATGCTTCGCGCGCCGACTCATATTCGTTGCTTAGCGGTCTGACCGGTCTTAACACCGACATTACGATAGCTTTGGATGACCTTGACGGCATTAAGTATTACAACCGTAAATCCGGTGTAACCGTATCGGGCAAGTACGTTATCGACGAAGAGGGTATGTATGTCGCAACATTCGAAGGCAATGCGGACGTGACGGACTCTTCGTCCTTCACTTTCGTCATCGGTACCTATCAGGGGGCGAAGGCGTTCCGTATCCGCGGAGAGGAATACAGCTACGGCGAAATTGCTCGTCGCGGTGTGTACTATCCTACCATTACATTTGACGGTTTCGGCACGGCTGTTTTCAAAGTGTCCGGTCAGTCCCCGTCAAACTACAGTTACTCTGTAGACAAAAACGGCATTATCTCGTTGTCTTCCGCGCAAGAAAACGTTTCTTTGAAAATAAAGGAATACAACGGACAAAACGGCTACGACTTCTACACAGCCGACTACGACAAAACTTATTCTTCGCGCAAAGGTAACGTCACTTTGACGTTGGATGGCTGCGCAACCGCTGTTTACAAAAACGGCAACACCGAAACATTTACCGGTACTTATTCTACGAAAGAGTCTATTCTGTACGATGTACTCAACGGAAAGGCAGTGCATCGCACGATAGTAACCGTTGTCGCGGATAACAGAGAAACACGCGTGTACCTGGTGTACATGGACTATTTCAGAAACGAAGACGGCGTAGCCGCTCCCGGCGGTATTCCCATTCCATGGTTTGAGGAAAAGGGTGCAACCTACACCGAAAGACGTCTTGTAGATAACGAGGGTCACCTTACGGACAGTTACGTTGTAGTTGACGGCAACGGCAATGCCGCTACATACGAGTATGTCGAAAAGGTTCTCACCAAGACATCCGAAGGTACCTACGAAGCGCAAGCCAACGGTTATTCCTACATTTATACGCCTGCCGACAACACAAGCACCGTCAACTTCAAGCATGGCGCAACGGAATTTGCCTACTGCGATTACAACGGTTTGACGTTGTGCTTTGCGTTGGGGTACACCGACGACAACACGACAACCAACCTTTACCGTCGTTACATCACCAAGGGCACAGGCGCAAGCGAAGAACTGATTGCCGTGTCCGTGTTCGGTATTTACGTCAATGCCGACGGCGATATTCTGTGCGGTTTGCTGAACAAACAAACGACCTACTACATTCTTACGGACAGCAGCAAGGTTTGCTATCTGTCCTTCGACGAAACGGACGAACAAAGATTCTACGTGTTGCAAAACGCTCCGCTTGTAATGAGCAAGAGAGTCGACGGCAAGACCGACCGCAACACAAAGTTGACCGTAACATGGAAAGAAATTGCCGAAGGCAAGACGGAAGCGGTGTACTCTGTGACGGACGCTACCACCAAGGAAACTACCAACTTCCCCGGTTACTTCACGTCGCAAAAGTTGTTGTATCCCGGTATGGAAGTGTACTTGTACACGTTCACGTCAAACGACAACACGATTACTTTCAAGTTCTATCTGTCCTCCTCCGGTTCGACGTATTACTTCAACTATTTCGACGTTGACAGCGTAATCACATTTGGTAGTTACACCCAGTTGAAGGATGACGACGGCACGGACGACAACAGCAAGTTGCAACTGACCGACGAACTGTCCGACGGCAAATTGGTAATAAAATTTACCGACGGCAAAAATGAAGTCAAGGGTACGTTTGACAATGGCAAAGAAGTTGTCGCTTTCGGCAACGACGAGTACAAGGCCGTTGTGTACACCTTTACGGCAATTGACGGCAGCAAGACGTTCGGCTTTACTCTCAACAACAATTACTTCCGTATCTGTTCCGAGGACGCGGCTTACACCGACGACAACGGCGGTCTGTTGGAACTTAACGGCGCAACGCACATGGCAAAGTATACCGACGGCAACGGTAAGTCCAGTTACAGTTACTATGTCGTACTTAACGGTGTACTTGAACAAAACGGTAAGGCAATCTTCATGCTTGTCAACGATACGGAAACATATCTTGACCTGCAAGGCAACAAGTTTGCAATCCGCGGTGCCGAAAGCGGAACGTACAACATTTTCAAAAACGGCGTACCTTATGGCAAGACCATCGAATTTGACGGACAAGGAAAGGCCGTAATTGCCGATATGGACGGCAACAACACGCTTAACGTAACCTACACAAAAGACGGCAACTACATTACGGTGTTCGGTGCGGAAGGCAATGAACTGTACGCAGGTAAGATAGGCAACGTATCCATCGGAGGCAAAGTGTACCCGGCGTACTCTCTCGTTATGGTCAGCATAGCCGGTTCCTACATCAATCAATCGGATTTGTCCGTGCTAGTACTGGACAACGTAGGTAATGCCGTAAGATACAATTCCTATGGTGTGCGTTACGACGGTTACTACTTCCGTATCGACGACAACCTGTTCTATTTCCTTGACAGTTCTTCGTCATTTGCGGCATTGTACACAATCAGCGGTGACAAAATCGTTGATACCGGCACAAGCATGACGTTCTATTCGGCGGATTTTGCTTCGGTAGTGTTCTATAAATCCGGTACGGTGCTCATCAACAACTCCGAAGTCATGTATTACGTAATCGACGCAAACGGCAACGCCAGGACTTACAAGGCGGCGGACAACGTTGACGACGAAGGCACCAACGAATACGGTTACATCGTGGGCAGCATCGACATCGTAATCGACGAAACAGGCAGCGTCCCCGTGCGTAAGGTAACTTACGGTACAGGTGTCAACCAACGTACATACACTTATTTCGACGGAAAACACATCACCTTTACGGATGACGAACACGGCTACACGCTGGAGTTCCAGCCGGACGGCGGCGCAACCTTTACCGTTGACGCAACCTTGACGGAAGCACCTGCGGAAGGTGAAACGGAAGGCAAGACAACCAAATACTATGTCGGATTGAGTTATGACAAGGACGGTAAACCCTATGTTTACCTTGCAGACGCAGTAAGCGGACTTGTCAACGGCGGCGAAAGATACAACTTCACGCGTAACTTCGACGTTACGATCGACTACAACGAAAAGACGTTCTCGTTTGTCAAGACCGATTTCAAAATCGGCATGACGGCGTACAACTACATGTACCTGTATTACCTGTCGTACTTCGGCTCGAAAGCAGCTTCAATGCTCAGCAATATGAACGGTATTCTGAGTATTGTCGGCACTGTCAACGGTGACGAAATTACGTATACGTTGTCGGGCGCATTCAACTACGTCAAGGTCGGTGACGGACAATCATCGTTTGTGTTTGACAACGGCACGTTGTCTGCGGCAGGTTACTACGTCAACAATTACGGTCACGCATACGTATCGGAATTTGTAGTTGACGGCACAACTTACCACATGACATTCTTCCTGATGCCTCCCGATACGGCAAAAGGCACCTACGCGTATCGTATTTACAGCCTTACAAAGGTGACGGGCGAGGTTGTTGTGGACAAAGCCAACGACACCGTACTGTACAACGAAGAATTGGTTTACACCGAGTTCAACATTGTCAAGGGTAAGGACGAAGCGGGCAACGACGTTTACTACAAGGCAGGCGAAGCATTCCATCCCGGATTGAAGTACAACGGAACGCTTGTGGGCAGTTTCCCGTTCGACAAGGAAGGCGAAGATACACTCACTTTCTTCAACTTTGTGTTCAGCGGCGGCAAACTTGCCGAAGAATCGCGCTACATTGTCAACGTGACAAGAGACGACAACGGCAACATCAACGGCGCGTCTGTGAAAAAACAAGTTGCGTTGATTGCCAAAACGGCAAACGGTGACACCGTGTACGGCTGGTACGACGGAAACAACACCGTAGAGGAAATTGTCGGCGTACAATTCAAGGACGAAGAAACGGTGACCGAACCTACCAACAGCGTCAGAAACGCCGATGGCAGTTTCACCGTGACGATTAAGGGCGTAACCTACAAGGTAGTGTTTACTTTCACCGTGGGTGAGGACGGCAAGACTACAATTACCGTCACAATGACGGAAGAAACGCAACAGACGGAACAACAAGCCGCTTAGTGCGAGAAAAAAGAAAATTTTTTACAACGACCGACCGCAACCATGCAGGAAAACGCTTGTCCGGGTTGCGGTCGCACCCGTTGCATGTCAACGGGCATATCTGACAAAGGTTAACGAAATGAAACGGAAAAACGAGCGCGAAGATTGGGACAACGGCATGACCGTGGCTCCGATGGACGGCGTCGGCAGGACATTGCGAAAAAACGATGACGCCGGCAGCACAAATACGAAAAAGAAAGTCGGTGAAACCTACACCAAAAAGGAACAAAAAGCCATGACGCAAGGCATGTTTCTTGCCATGTTGCCAAGGCTGATTGCAGTGCTCGGAGGCTTCGCTCTGGCAATCGCGGTGGTGGTTTTGTGGTTGATGTAGTTTCATTTTGTTTACGGAAATTTGCCTGAAATATACGATGTTGTCTGCAAAATAAACAATAGTGTTACAATGACGAATATTGTCGAAAAAAAACTTGTTTGCAGAAGGGCGTAGAGAGGCAAAAGCATGTTCAAATCGGTTGATAAAATGCGTACGTAGTGGTAAAATAGATAACTGTATTACCAACGCGGCAACCAAAAAAACAAACGAAAAACCTTCAGAAGAAATCCTGCCGTCAGCAGGCTTTTGGCGGTTGATTTACGATAGTAGTGAGTGATGTATGAATAAAACTAAAACAAAACTTATCGGTATTCTCAACGTTGTACTTGCGTTGACCTTGTGCATGTCGTTTATGTTGTCGGCATTCGGGGCGCAGGCAGGTTCTACGGCATTTCGGCAACTTGTCGGAGGCACGCTTACGCAAATCGACAATGTCGACGTAAGTGCAATCCGCGAGGCAAACTACAATTCAGGCGTTACGACGGACACCTACACAAATGCTTCCTACGACGGTGACAGATGGGTAGTCGTTGAACTTGGAAACAAGTCAATGTATTCCGAGTACGAAAGCAAGTATGCATGGATGACTTTCAGCGACTTTGCCGCAAGCAGACAAGGCAACGAAGTCAAGACGGAAATTCAGAAGCAACACAGTCTGTTCCTTTCCAACCTCAACAAGGCAGGCATAGATTACACGCTCAAGTATTCCTACACGGTACTCAACAACGGTGTTGCAATCAAGGTTAATTCCGACGCGTACAACAAGATCAAAAATATGTCCGGCGTTACCGCTATTGCCGTGTCCGAAACCTACAGCGAACCGACCGTTGCCGTCAAAAACGACGCAAACGTGTACACGACTGGTATTTACGATTCGTCCGACCTTCCCGAAAAGGGCGCAGGCATGGTAGTGGCAATCCTGGATACGGGTCTCGATTACACGCACGAGGCTTTCCGTACGGTGCCGACAGACAAGAGTAAGTTGTGGACCAAGGAAACGGTTGCTGCAAAGATGGCCGCAGCCGAAGATTTCAAGGCAAACGCCACGGCTGACCAGGTGTACTACAGCGAAAAAATTCCTTTTGCCTACGACTACGCCGACGACGACCCGGACGTGTTTCCTTCCTACTCTTCGCACGGTACGCACGTTGCCGGTATTGTAGCAGGACAAAGCGATTACGTTGTCAATAAGGAAACTCAGGAAAAATTTATCGGTGTTGCACCGGAAGCGCAACTTGTCATCTGCAAGGTGTTTACCGACAACCTTGACCGCGACGGAATTGGCGGCGCGGATACAATCGACATCATCTCGGCAGTCAGCGACTGTGTGGCACTGGGTGTCGACGTTATCAACATGAGCCTCGGCTCCAGCGCGGGTTTTGCCGAAGAAGGCGACGGTAATAAAATCGACAAACTCATCAACGAAGTTTATTCCAAGGTAAAGGCGGCAGGCATCAGCCTTGTCGTTGCGGCAAGCAACGACTACAGTTCCGGTTACGGCGGCGGCAACGGTACCAACCTTGCAACCAACCCCGACAGCGGTACTGTAGGTTCGCCCTCGACGTATGATTCGGCACTGTCCGTAGCGTCGATCAACGGTCAGAAATCCACCTATATCCAGGCTAATGGCGATGAAAACCAGGTCGCTTTCATTACGGAATCGTCCGACGGTGACGGTAACGAACTTAATTTCGTCAACCAACTGTACACCCTGACAGGCAAAAAGCAAGGCGAAACAATGCGCTTCAAGTACGTTGTTGTCGGCGGTGTGGGACGTCCGACCAACTACAACACCCGCATAAGAAACGAACTGCAAAACAAGGGCGACTACGACGGAACGATTGCTCTTGTCAAGCGTGGCGACACGACTTTTGCCGACAAGGTGCGTCTTGCAGGCGCAAACGGGGCAGACGCATGTATCATATACAACAACCTGTCCGGTACAATCAAAATGTCGCTCGGTGAAGTGACCGATCCCGTACCTACGGTGTCCATTTCGATGGACGCAGGCAAACGTATCGTTGACGCGGCAAAGAGAAGCGTCGGTTACATCGAAATCAGTTCGGAATTCAAGGCAGGCCCCTTCATGTCGGATTTCTCCAGCTGGGGACCGATGCCCGACTTGCAACTGAAACCCGAAATTTCCGCACACGGCGGCGAAATCACAAGTGCCGTTGCAGGCGGTTACGACATTTACAGCGGA
>OGOZ01000946.1_pt1 | contig 17748 bp, 12 predicted proteins | sample 1552801 | NCBI WGS metagenome assembly OGOZ01 (sample SAMEA2580196, study PRJEB22360) | human gut metagenome | biome: human gut; feature: human-associated habitat; material: faeces | place: Denmark | collected 2008/2010 | reverse complement strand
CAGAGCCTTTTGGTGTGTTGTCTCCAACAATAGAAAATTTCTCTGTTTTACTATCGAACTTAATAATTTTTGAATTATATTTTCCTGTTGCGCGTTTTAAATCACCGTTACTGTTTGTTTCTCCGCCTAATATATATACATCACCATTTTCTGCCAAATAACAAGAATGGATAAACAGCGGAATTGGAAGATTTTCTATTTTTCTGATTTTTTTGTTTTTAGTATCGAAAATATAAGCACTATTTGAAAAATATTCTTCGGATTTTGTATTGTTAATTCTTTTCTTATCTAACCCTCCCGATATTAACAGATTACCATTTTTCAAAAGTGTATAAGTTGGTCTATAGTAATTTGAATTTTTACTGATAATATTATTCTCTACAAGTTCAATTTTATTTGTCGTCGGATTATATATTTCAAATCCTTCTTGACCGGCAAAAACAATTTCACAATTAGGGAGTGAAAATTGTTCAAAAACATAGTCACCTGAAAAATGCATATCAGGTCCTTTTGTTATTTTTTGATTTTTTATGTCATAAATTTCTGTTGAATTGAAACCTTTTAAGGTACTTGTTGAACTGAATATTGAAGAATTAAAACCACCTGTTATTAAAATCTTATCATCGCACATCAGAGATGCATTGGCATTCGAACGAGGTTGTAACAATTGAACATTAGTATCAGTCAGTTTAATTTCGTAATTAAATAAAAAATAAGCATAAATAGTTGCAATCACAACTAAAACAATCAAAATTAACGTTAGTTGTATATTGGGGTTTACCCCAACATCTTTCTTGCCGTGGTCGGACATAAACACCTATTCTTTCCAAAAGCAACAAAAAATAGGCATAACAACAGACACAAATTTGTTAAAACCTAATTCTTATTCCAATAATCCTATTTAACCACATGGCTTATATTTTTGTATATTGCCCACCTAGGCAATCTTTTTAACCAACATTTTGAATATAAATTATTCGTACAAATCCCTGTCTTGACTGAAATCGCACCAGTTTTCGTCATAAAACCCTTGGTTTACATATCTTAAAAATGTCGAATATTGCCAATCTTTTGCCAATTTTACATAACCATGCTTCACAGGATTAAAATGAATATAATCTATGCAATCTTCGCAAAACAGATTCTTAGGGCGCTATTGTCTTGGATTTTCGGGCGGTCGATTTTCGTGACTTCACTTTATTGAAAATCTGTCTTGGATTTCCTTCTCGAAAAACATGCCTACGTCATTCTGAGGTCTGGAAGACCGAAGAATCTATTTCAACATGTGAGCAATAAGATGCTGAAACAAGCGGACTCTGCTCGGTGGTCGCAAAAAAAAGCCGCTCATGGCGGCTGTCAGACTTGGGGAGGATGTAAAAGTTTCCTTTTACATTTTCTCTTTTCGTCATTCATTTTTTTTTCTTTATCTTTTCTTTCTTAATCTCATCCGTTTGTATGACATGAACTTTTGTAAAAAAATAATTGTAACAAATTTGTAACATGATTTAATTTTTTTTGTGAAAAAATTAAAGTAAGTCGTCGAAAGTGCCGACATGACATGTGTAGCAGTTTTTGACAACAAAAATTGCACAAGGTAAGGTAAGTGAAAAGCAGTTCTTAGTGAAAGGAACTACGTTATGACAGACAATTTTGGTAAGTTCACAATAAACAAAAACAATGCGGCGCAACTTGAAGCATTGAAGAAAATTGGCGACATCAATTTTGGCGTTAACGACGGCAGAATCGTTAAAGTTGGCAACGACTTGAGCGTATTCCAAGGCGATATGGACAACCTCAAAAAGTCTGAATTAGCACAATTCTACGGCGAAGAACAAATTCAAACTATCTTTAATGCAATTGATGCAGACGGAAACGACAAACTTGATTCAAAAGAAATCAGCATGCTCGCTACATTGGGCGATGATCCGTCATATGTTGTTCCCGATGACAAAGCCACAATTGACGAATCTGACTTTGGTGCATTGTTCGACATGGCTCAAAACTATGTAAACGAAGCATTGGAAGAACCTGTTGAACCTGAAAAACCCGTAAGCAATAACAACAACAATTCGGGTAAAACAACTAACGAAGCGCCTATTTCGGATTACAAACCTACACAAGAAGTTAAAGAAGAAATAAAATCAACAACTGCTAATGAAAGAGCAACAATCAGCGATAACGATGCACTTGCAAGAGCGCAAGAACTCAGATCTGCAATGGCAGGTTGGGGAACTGATGAAAAAACAGTTGCAAGAATCCTTGAAGGTTCAGGCTATTCAACAGCAGATATCTTGAAAATTTCAAGCACATTTGAAAACGCATTCGGTGAAAGCTTAATGCACGACGTACAAAACGACTTCTCCGGCAAACAAGAAACAGTTCACAGAGAACTTTTGTACGGAGCAGCATCTGAAGAAGCACGTCAGACAATCGGTTGGAACTCAACAGATGATATTCCGAAAGATGTAGTTGCAAAAGCAAACGAATTTTATGCAGAGCTCGAATCCGCAAGCGCAATCGGATATATGAAAGATTTCAAAGGATTGTCTTCGGAAGAAAAAGCACAAATCTTGGTAGCATGCGACATGCTTCACCCGGATGAATCAGCAGTTTCAAGAGTTACCGAAAACAGAGTATGGTTTGGTAAAGAAGACGGATACGTTGATGATATGATCAGTTCTCTTATGAAAACTGCAAATACTCAACCTGCCGAAGCATCAAACGCATCAATCAGAACTTCAGGCAAAATTAACGAAGCACAACTCCAAGAAATTATGGAAAAAGCAGGCGTAAATGCAGCAGAAGTTGCTGAAGCAGCAAAAACAACACAAACTGCTCAAACAACAAATACAACAAAAACAAATACAGTTGCAGAAACTAAAAAAGCTGAAGATGTAAAACAAACCGAAGCAACAAAAGCAACCGAAGAAGTTAAGGAAGCAGAAACAACAGAAGAAAAGACAGGTGTTTTAACAGACGAAGCATACAAAGATTTGGCAGCAAAAGTTGACGGCTGGATTAAAGACGGATTTGCAGACGCAACTAAGTTGAACGAATTGATGGATATGTTGGATGAAGGCGGATATGAACTCAAAGACTTCATCACAAAATACGACTCGGCACACTCAACAGGTTTGATGAGCGCACTTTCAACAAAAGAAATGCTCAACTCTGATAACTTTGAAGAAGTTGCAGGAAAATTCGGTGACAAAGTTATCGAATCATACGGAGGAGTTAACTCAGCAGACTTGCAAAAGATGATGGATAAACAATGTTTGGATGAAAACGGTTCATTCGACCAAGGCGTAGGTTACCTTGCACAAACAGTTTACCAACAAGTAGGTAACGGAATTTTGGCACAAGAATCAGACAAACAAGGTCTTAACACACTTTCATCATACTATTATAACCACAACGACCAATACAAAGGTTTGCAAGGTATGCAAGCAGCAAAAGGTGATTATGATAACATGATTGCAACTCGTGACGAATTCTTCTCACTTTGTGAAAAATATCAAGATAACAACACAATGATGGATTGCGGAGTTAAATACGAAAGCTACGGAATGGGCAGAAAGTTCTTCGGAACAAGTTATATGGGAGACAACTCAATTTCCGAAATTTACGACAAAATCCAAAAAGAAGGTATCGGTAACGGAACAGGCGACGTAAATGACTACTATATGGGAATGATTAAAGCATCTCTCGTAAAATTGAAAGCATACGACGAAGCATAATAGAATTATTCAAGAAGGACTGCTGAAAGGCAGTCCTTTTTTGTTGCATAAAATTGTGAGCATTGTTAATTTTGAATAAAAAGACCAAAATATCGCGGGTTGGCTCTTGTCAACAATAGTATCGTAGGTTGGGTCTTGACCCAACAAAAAAGTTATCAAAAGAAAGATACTTCGGCTAAAGCCTCAGTATGACGATACATTCTACGTCATTCTGAGCCGAAAGGCGAAGAATCTGTAAACATTTTGTCACCCTGAACTCGTTTCAGGGTCTGATTAACGAAAAAATCCCGAAAAAAGATATTTCGCTACGCTGTCTTGGATTTTCGGGAGAGTGAAGTCGAAAAAACATAACGTCATTCTGAGGGCAACACCCGAAGAATCTGTTAAAACAAGGCTAAACACAGATACTTCGCTACGCTCAGTATGACACTAAATATCCTTCGTCATTCTGGCGGATTTTCGGTAGAGTGGAGTCGAGCAAAGCGAGCGAACTCGTAAGCAGGAGATTTTCGACGGAACGACTAAGACAAAGTCTTAAAGTGAAGTCAAGAAAATCGACTACCCGAAAATTCAAGACAACAGCACCCGAAGAATCTTCGACAATAACAAGTTAGGATAGTTTTACCGAAAATCTGTTTCAAAGAATATTTCTGCACAAAAAAAGAGCGGCATTTCTGTCGCTCTTTTATTTCGCTTGATATTATCTCGCAAATTATTTTGAAGCACCTGCTTTTTCGATGATTTCTTTTTCTACGTTTGCAGGAACTTGTTCGTAGCACTTGAATTCCATTGAGAATGTACCACGACCTTGTGTGTTTGATCTCAAGTCTGTTGCGTAACCGAACATGTTTGCAAGAGGAACTGTTGCTCTGATGATAACGTTTCCTGTATTGCCTTGAGGTTCTTGACCTTCTACACGTCCACGTCTTCTTGAAATATCACCGATAATTGTACCTGTGAATTCGTCAGGAATTTCGATTTCAACCTTCATCATAGGTTCAAGGATACACGGTTTTGCTTTACGGCAACCTTCTTTGATAGCCATTGAACCGGCAATCTTAAATGCCATTTCTGATGAATCGACTTCGTGGTATGAACCATCGTAAAGTTCAACTTTAACGTCAATCATCGGATAGCCTGCTAAGATACCGCCTTCGAGGGCTTCTTCCATACCTTTTCTTGCAGGTTCGATGTATTCTTTCGGAATAGCACCACCGACGATTTTGTTTTCAAATACAAAGCCGGCATTTTCTTCTGCTTTTGAAATTCTGATTTTAACGTGACCGTATTGACCTTTACCACCTGATTGACGAGCAAATTTAGAGTCTTGGTCTGCACTGCCGAGAATTGTTTCTCTGTATGCAACTTGCGGTTTACCAACGTTAGCGTCAACTTTGAATTCTCTGAGCAAACGGTCTACGATGATGTCGAGGTGAAGTTCGCCCATACCTGAAATGATTGTTTGACCTGTTTCAGTATCAGATTTAACTCTGAATGACGGATCTTCTTCAGCCAATTTTTGAAGAGCAATGCCCATCTTATCTTGGTCTGCTTTTGTTTTCGGTTCGATAGCAACTGAAATAACCGGTTCAGGGAATTCCATTTTTTCAAGGATAATCGGTGATTTTTCATCACACAATGTATCACCTGTTGTTGTATCTTTCAAACCTACTGCTGCACAAATGTCGCCTGCAAATACTTCTTGGATTTCGTTTCTTTGATCAGCGTACATTTGAACAAGTCTTGAAATACGTTCTTTCTTGCCGTTTGTAGCGTTCAAAACGTATGAACCTGCTGTCAACTTACCTGAGTAAACACGTAAGAATGTTAAACGACCAACGAACGGGTCTGTCATAACTTTGAATGCCAATGCTGAGAAAGGTTCATCATCTGATGAGTGTCTTTCAACGATTGTGCCGTCTTCGAGTTCACCTTCGATTGCTTTTACATCAAGCGGTGAGGGCAAGTAATCAATAACTGCGTCCAACATCAATTGAACACCTTTGTTTTTGAATGCGGTACCGCAAGTTACAGGAACGATTTGGTTGTTGCAAACTGCTTTTCTCAAAGCCTTTTTAAGTTCTTCAACCGTCGGTTCTTCACCTTCCAAGAACTTCATCATCAAATCGTCATCTGTTTCCGAAATTTTTTCTACCATATCGGCTCTGTATTGTTTTGCTTTTTCGAGCATATCTGCAGGAATTTCTTCATCTTTAATATCAGTACCGAGGTCGTTTGTATAAATTTCAGCTCTCATGTTCATCAAGTCGATAAGACCTGTGAATTTGTCTTCTGCACCAATCGGAAGCAAGATAGGAACAGCGTTTGCACCCAAACGAGTTTTGATTTGGTCAACAACTCTGTAGAAGTCTGCACCTGTTCTGTCCATTTTGTTAACGAATACCATTCTCGGAACTTCGTAACGGTTAGCTTGTCTCCAAACAGTTTCTGATTGTGATTGAACACCACCAACTGCGCAGAATACAGCAACAACACCATCCAATACACGGAGTGAACGTTCAACTTCGACTGTGAAGTCAACGTGACCCGGGGTGTCGATGATGTTAACTTGGTGTCCTTTCCATTGAGCAGTTACTGCTGCTGATTGGATTGTGATACCACGTTCTCTTTCTTGGTCCATAAAGTCGGTTACTGCAGCACCATCGTGAACTTCGCCGATTTTGTGAGTTTTACCTGTGTAAAACAAGATACGTTCGGTAGTTGTAGTCTTACCTGCGTCGATGTGAGCAGCAATACCGAAGTTTCTGATTTTTTCTAAAGGGCATTGTCTTGGCATTTTTTGTATTCCTTTATTTTACTGTAATATTTAATTTTAGCGATAAATCGCCAATAAAATCTTCTCATAAACATAAAAAAATACAAAATAATTTATTTATAAGATGTTACATTATCCGATTTTAAGTTTTTCCGTGGTATGATTTTTGTGTGTTTGAAGTTTAAGGAGCAATCATGAAAAAAATCTTTATTGAAGACATAAAAAATTACGAAGGACAAGAAATCACCCTCAAGGCTTGGCTTTACAACAAACGTTCAAGCGGAAAATTACACTTTCTCCAACTCCGTGACGGTACGGGAGAAATTCAAGCGGTAGTTTTCAAGGGCAATGTTTCGGAAGAAGTTTTTGAACTTGCCGACAAAATTACTCAAGAATCATCGGTAGAAGTTACAGGCACAGTTAAAAAACATGACCGTTCAAAAATCGGTTATGAAATCGACGCAACAGATGTTAAAGTCATCTGCGGTTCTGAAGATTACCCGATTACCCCGAAAGAACACGGTCCTCACTTCCTTATGGAACACAGGCATTTATGGCTTCGTTCATTAAAACAAAAAGCAATTTTGAGAGTAAGACACAGAATTATCAAGTCAATCCGTGACTTTTTCGACAACCACGGCTTCACTCTCGTAGATGCACCTATTTTCACTCCGAATGCTTGCGAAGGCTCAACAACTTTGTTTGAAACAGATTACTTCGACCAAAAAGCATACCTTTCACAAAGCGGTCAACTTTATATGGAAGCCGCTTGTGCAGCAGTCGGAAAGGCATACTGCTTCGGACCCACATTCCGCGCGGAAAAATCAAAAACACGTCGTCACTTGACGGAATTTTGGATGGTAGAACCCGAAGTTGCATTTATGGATATTTTTGAAGATATGGATTTGGCAGAAGAATTTGTTGAATACATCGTTCAACAGGTCGTTGAACATTGCCGTCCCGAACTCGAAACTCTTGAACGTGACATTTCAAAACTCGAAAACATCAAACGTCCGTTCCCGAGAATTTCTTACGACGAAGCAATCGAAATCCTTCACAAAAAAGGCAACGACACTCCCTACGGAGAAGACTTCGGCGGCGACGAAGAAACTCTCATCTCGGAAGAATTTGACAAACCTGTTATGATTCACCACTATCCGATGAGCGTTAAGGCATTCTACTTTAAACAAGCAGAAAACGACAAGGCTGCCTGCGTTGATATGATTGCTCCCGAAGGCTACGGCGAAATTATCGGCGGCGGTCAACGTGAAGAAGATATCGACAAATTGATGGCTAAAATCAAAGAACAAAACTTGAACCCCGAAACTTTCGACTGGTACTTGGATTTGAGAAAATACGGCTCGGTTCCGCACGCAGGTTTCGGTTTGGGCATCGAAAGAACTGTCGCTTGGCTCTGCGGACTTTCTCACGTAAGAGAGACTATTCCGTTCCCGAGACTTATGGACAGATTGAAACCTTAATTATAACTTCAAGCAACAAAAAGGACGGCATTAAAACCGTCCTTTTTTATTTCGCATTTATTTTTATTGCTACTTTTACGGATAGAGAATATCGTCGGGATTTTCGGGCTTTGTAGTTTCAACCCCCGTTGACTCAATATAATTTTCCATTTCATCAACGCAATCCGACAAATCCCAAAATTTATTTCGGATACTCAAAGTCATTCCGATTGGGATAGAGATAATTCCTCTTTCCTTTGAAACCCAAATGTGAGACAAATAAGTTTCATCCGCGGGACTTTTCGTTTCCTCGGGCGGGAATAAAAATGCCTTTGTCTTGTATTTTTTATTAGACAAAATTGAAAGCGCAGGATAGCCGTTTGCCCAAATATATCGTCTTAAATCTTCGTTAAAGAAACTGCTCAAATCCTCATCTGCCGCAGGAACGTATATATGCGCCCCGCAGTTATCCAATTTTTCTCTTATATAATTAATATTTTCATTCCAATAATAAGTATGAACCATCTGCCAACAGGTCAAAACTATTCCGCAAAACAGAACAGGCACATAGGCTCTGTTGATAAGTTCTTTTTGCTCGGGCATTTTGAAGTATCTGTAAATAACAATCCCTGCAAAAATCGCAGGCATTGCCCAACACGGAATACTTCTCATGTGAATTTCCCACATAGGAACAAGATATGTATTCAAATCCGTCACCATATTCGCAAGATATGCAACGTATATCAAGCCGATGGCAAAGGTTTGCCAAAGTTTCAACTTTCCTTTTTTGAATATTAAAAGACAGAGCAAAACAGCCGTGATAACGAATAATCCGAAGTTTAAATCAAAAGTATGCGGTATAAAATCAAACATTTCCTTGAAAAATCTTATTCCGTCCGAATGTTCGTGTTTGTTAAGGATAACGAAAAATATCGTATATGCCGATGCAAACAAAGAACCTGCCCCGATTACGAGTTTCATCTGCAAGTCGTCGGGATTTTCCTCGTCGAATAACGTGAAAAAAGTACCAATAAAGAGCAAAATACCCAAAATTATCGTATATTCGTAAATTCCGAACATTGCAATTAAAAGGAAAAATATCCCGATTTTATCCCGTTTTGTATAATGAATTTTTCCGAACAAATAGTTCAAAAGCACAAACTGGAACACAATTCCCGTAAAAGATTCAACGTAAGGAAATATTTGTGCAAACAAAATCATTGCCGCGTAAGAAACCACACTCCAGAACAAAATCGCCCATTGTTTCGTCCTTTGCGTAAGTTTGTAATTCCAATAAAGTGCAATAAGCGGAATGCCGAAGCACATCAGAGAATGAAGCATCATAAGTGCCTTTTTACTGCTGATTTTCAGCACAATTCCCGCGAACATAACGGGGGCTTGTTGAAGAAATTGCATAACATATCTGGGGTGGTCAAAATCATTGCAAATAACGAAACGACCCAACGAAATGTTATCCAGCATTTTGGTCAACAAAAATAAATCGTCCAAATACAATCCGCGCATTGAATACGTAGCATATAAAACGTGAATTATCGTCAAAAGTATAAATATTATCGATAGAAACTTGACTGTTTTGGTTGTTTTTACTTCCATAATGCCCCTGCAAACAATAACAAATTTTAAATAATATATTTACGATACCATATTTTTGAAAAAAGAATAAAATATCTCAAAAAAATATCCTGTAAAGAGTTTTTTTTTAATTGTAAAACATAAAAAAAAATCTTTACTTTACTAAATATTTTGAGATTTTCAAATTTTATTATGCTATTGTAATTAAGGTTAGATTGGTAGCGGCGATATTATTCAAATCGTCCGTAAATACATATAATAGAATAGTCAAGGAGAGTACGGAATGCCGGAATATCTTACAAAAGAAGAAGTTCGTCAATGGAGAAGTTCTCTTGAAAGAATTACGTTGGAAGAATATGCAGCCAGACTTGGAAAAGTCATTCAAGGCGAAAAAGAAACCAACGATATGATAGATAAGGTAATGACTCACTCGCTTAACTCTATGCAAACATCGGAATATCAAGCACCCAGCGAAAGATTACAAACTATTACTTTAAAAACGATGTTTGAACACAAAGAACAACCGAAAACAAAAAAAGAAGTTGCTCCTGTCCACAAAGAAGTTAAGAAAACAAAAGAAGTCAAAGAAATAAAAGAAGTTAAGGAAGTCAAGAAAACTCCCGCAAAGCCCGTTGCAACAAAAGAAGAAGTATCTGTTGCATTGGATTGTGCGGATATCACATTTAAAAAACCTCTTATTCCCAGAGAGCAAATGATTTTTGATTATTTATTGAAAAACAAAGGTGTAATTGTATACGCAAAAGATATGGCAGGCCCTTTGGAACTTCCGAGAGATTACGTTTACAAATACATTAAAAATTTAAGACAAAAACTCAATCAAGACGTATTGTTCAACGCTGATAACGGCGGGTACGGTTTTAAAAGTATAGGTAAATATTAATGGCGGCAGAAACAAAGAAGAAGATAGCATTTCCGCATATGGGAACTGTCTCGTATGCTTGGAGAGCGGCTCTCAGAAAACTGGGAGTTGAGGCTTTCGTTCCGCCATATTCAAACAAACGAACATTGTCCTTGGGTGCAAAATATGCTCCTGAGGCAATTTGTTTGCCGTACAAACTTATTCTCGGAAACTTCATTGAAGCTTTAGAAGGCGGTGCTGACTATGTTTCAATGATTACATCTCCCGGAATTTGCCGTTTGGGCGAATACGGTCAATGTATCGAAAACGTTTTAAAAGACTTAGGCTACGAAAACAGATATATCGAAATGTCCTTGTATGACGGATTTAAGGGTATGTATGACTACCTCAAAAAAGCAAATCCGAAAGCAAGCATTTTCGATATTGTATCTGCAATATACACGGTTATAAAATACATCTTCGCTTTGGACAGAATTGCAACTGTGCTTTCTTATTACAGAGCAAGAGAGGTTCATTTCGGTACTGCGGAAAAAGCTTTCAACAAAGGTTTGGAACTTATCGACAAGTCTCGTTCGATTAAGGAACTTAAAGCAGCCGAAAAAGAAACAATCAGAATGATTAAAGAAACCGAAATCGACGAAAAGAGAGACGTTCTCTACGTTGATATCACGGGCGAAATTTATATCGTTCTTGATCCTTTCTCAAACCAAAACATCAACCGCGAACTTGGCAGAATGGGTGTTCAAACAAGAACAAGCCTTACTGTTTCAAGTTTCTTGAAAGATGCAATCATTCCGAAATGGTTCAAAAAAGGCGAAACTCACTTGGAAAGAGCATTTAGACTTGCAAAACCGTATCTTATGAGAGATATCGGGGGCGACTCTTTGGAATCAATCAGCGACGTTGCTTACGCAGACCAAAGAGGAATCGACGGAATTATCCACGTCAGCCCGTTTACTTGCATGCCCGAAATCGTTTCGCAAAATATTTTCCCGACGATGAGAGAAAACTGCGAAATCCCGATTTTGACATTGATTATGGACGAACAAACAGGTAAGGCAGGATATATCACAAGATTGGAAGCGTTTACGGATTTAATGAGAAGAAGAAAACGCAAAAAGCAAATGGATGCTAAAAAACAATCCGAAAAAACAGAAGAAGCAAAGGCTGAGTAAAAAATAAAACCATAAAACAACTTTAAAAAACCACGATGGTTTGTCATGCCGAACTTGACAAAGCGAACAGTTGAGCATTAGCGAAACTTGTGAACCTGTCTCCGAAGTTGACCTTTAGCCGTTTTAATATTGTGATTACGAATAAAGGGAACCGTATGTGTTTCTGCATCTTTTTGAGCACAATATAAATATTGTGTTGACTGATTCCTTCGTTCAGAATGACGGTTGGACAAAGTCCGATAATACGAGCGAAGCGAAATATCTTTTTGTCGGATTAAAATTCAATCTACGATACGAATTTTTTTACATTAACGTATAGAAGAAATGCTCAATAATTCCACCGTAGAATGCCGTCAGAAACATTGCAATCAAAAGGCTCGGACCAAACGGCCAATATGTGGGGTTTTCCTTGAGCGATTTAATCGTCAGCATCAACCTGCAAAGGTAAAATCCGACAATCGTCATCAATATTACAAAAACGTATTCTAAAATCTCGTTCGACAATGTTGTAAAATACGGCAATTTATAAAAACCGACGAGTGCAATAAACATTGCAGCAGTAACCAAAACTTTGTATTCTCCGCCGACATAAAGTTTTTTGATAAGGGCCGGAATTATGCAAAGCGCCTGAATAACAACCGCAACAACCAATGCAACAAAAAACATCTTCGCACCCAAAAGCGCACCCATAGATGCCGCAATATAACTGTCACCCGTGCCGAACGCTCTTTTCTTAACCAAAAGCCAACTTATGCCCGATAAAATTTCCATGGACAAAGCACCGATGACCAAACCGATGATTGCTTCTTTGAAATTTCCGCCAATAAATTGGAAAAGTACAATAACAACCGCAAGCGAAATCGTATGCACATCGAAAACGACTTTTTCTTTTATGTCCGTAATCGAAATTACAATCGCCAAACAGAATAATATCAAGAAAAACGGCAAAAGTATTGCGTTTCGCCAAATTATATCCGTATCAATGAAGAACTTTGAAAAATGGAAATAAAAGCCTAAAAAGCCAATACCCGTAATAAATTCTACTATCGGATACTGAATGCTGATTGAATTTTTACAATCTCTGCATTTTCCGCCGAGGATAAGCCACGATAACACGGGAATATTGTCATAAGGTCTGATTTTTGCGCCGCATTTCGGACACTTTGACGCGGGCAAAACGATTGATTCGCCCGTAAATGCTCTGAGCGCAACAACGTTTAAGAAACTGCCTATGCAAAGTCCGATAACAAAAACGAATATTCCGCAAACGTTAAATAGTTCTTCCGTCATTTTTTAATTTCCTGTTCTTCATTTATTATTGAAAACATTTTTTTCAATGCTTTTTTAATTTTTCTGGAAACCTGCATTTGAGAAATACCGAGCATTTCCGCAATTTTTGTTTGGCTGATATCCTGAAAAAAGTTCAACTTGATAACCGTCTGCAAATCAGGTTCGAGTTTTGCAAGAGCCTCGGTCAGCATGATTTTATTTTCCTGATACTCGGACATAGTGCTGTAATTTGTGTTCGGAATTTTTTCCGATAGAGTTTGCCCGTCAGAATCCGTATAAGACAAAATTTGATCCAAAGACACAATGTGTCTGCGTCTTTCGACGTCCATAACTTCTCTGATTTTTCCGACGGGAGTTTTGAGTTCCTTCGCAATTTCGTTTTCCGTCGGCAAATTTCCGTCCGAATCCTTAAATTCCAAAAGCACTTTGTTTACCCTGTAAGCAAGTTCGTAAATTTCTCTGGGCGCTTTAATCATAGAGGCTTTATCTCTGAGGTAATGCCTTATTTCTCCCGTGATAAAATACGTTGCATAGGTTTTGAAATTGTTACTTACCGAAGAATCAAACATTTTGACAGCCTTAATAAGCCCCAAAACACCGACTTGAAGAATATCTTCAATCGGGTCGGTACTTCTTCTGGCAAGATGCAATGCTATTTTTTTAACAAGCGGAACGGATTCGATAATGATTTCATTTTCCAGCTCGTTTTTGCGAACGGCATTATCTGCTTGCTTATATTGAAGCAAGCAGTCTTTAATTTTTTCAAAATCTATATCTTGTTCTTGCACAGTTTCTCCTGAATTGCAAAACAATTATAGCATACCGCTCAATTTTTGTCTTTGAGTTTAAGGGATGAGTTCAAATCTGTGGGGAAGAAGTTCTTCTACCGTAAACTCAATCGGACTTCCGTCTTTGTCTTCAACGATAATTTTCATATCCTGACCTTGTTCAAACTCTGAGAACCATTGACGGCAAGCACCGCAAGGCCAGCACAATTTTGTGTTCGGAGAATAAATTGCAACTTTCTTGATTTTTGACTTTTCGCCTGCTGCAATTGCCGTGGAAATAGCGTTTCTTTCCGCACAAATACCAACCGTATAACTGCCGTTTTCAACGTTGCAACCTACGTAAATATTTCCGCTTTCATACTCTACACAAGCACCTACATTAAACTTAGAATAAGGACAATAAGCATTTTTTGCTACTTCTGCCGCTTTTTTCAATAATTCTTCATTGTTCATTCTGGCTTTCCTTATATTAAATAACACAACATTTTTAATTGGGAACTCATTATAACACATTTTTCAAAAATCATTTATACAAAGGATATAAATATTAATTTAAACAGCGATAATGTTAGTGTTACAGTTTTATACGGTCTCGTATCGTGAAAAAAAACATTTGTGACGAGGGGAATTTAAGTAACATTTATTTACAATTGTGACTTAAAATGTTACCGTATAGTATCATTATTATTAGCAAAAGAATTTTTGAGGCATAAAGTGACGGATAAACTTGTAATATCGGGCAAAAACCCATTGTACGGGGAAGTATCAATAAGCGGGGCAAAAAATGCCGTACTTAAATTGATGGCTGCTGCATTGCTTGCAAAAGATGTCAGCAAGATTTATAACGTTCCCGAATTAACAGACGTTACCATTATGCTCAGCGTTATCGGTCAATTGGGCGCAAAAACTTCCTACGATAAAGTAGAAAAGAGTGTAACTATTGACGCGAGAGATTTAACAAGCATCGTAGCAGGTTACGAATTTGTAAGCAGAATGAGAGCATCATTCATCGTTCTCGGCGCTTTGGTCGGAAGATGCAAAGAAGCAATCGTCGCACTCCCCGGCGGATGTGCAATCGGTGAAAGACGTGTGGATTTCCACATCAGAGGACTTGAAAGCCTCGGCGCTACTATCAAAATCGAAAACGGTTACGTTCACGCACACGCCGAAAGACTCGAAGGAACAGATATTTACTTGGACATTCCGTCAGTTGGCGCAACAGAAAACTTAATGCTCGCAGCAGTTTTGGCTGAAGGTTCAACAAGAATACAAAACGCTGCACAAGAACCTGAAATCGTCGATTTGGCAAACTTCTTGAATGCAATGGGCGCAGACGTCACAGGCGCAGGCACTTCAGAAGTCGTTATCAACGGTGTAAAACCCGAAGATTTGCACGGTGTGGAATACACAACCATTCCCGACAGAATCGAAGCAGGAACTTACATGGCTGCATTTATCGGAACTCACGGTAAAGGTATTGTAAGAAACGTCAATCCGTCACATTTGACTTTCTATACTTCAAAACTTACCCAAATGGGTGCAAAAATCAAATTGATTGAACCGAACGCTTTTGAAATCAGTTGCAATCAAAGATTAAAAGCCATTAATATCGTAACTCAACCTTATCCCGGATTCCCCACCGACTTACAATCACTCGGTATGGCATTGTTAAGCGTTGCAGACGGTGTTAGTATTATAACCGAAAGTTTGTACGAAAACAGATTTATGCAAGTCCCCGAATTGCGCAAAATGGGCGCAGATATTCACCAAGAAAGAAATCACGCTTTAATTAAAGGTGTTGAAAGTCTTTCGGGCGCAAACTTGAGAGCAAGTGACCTCAGAGCGGGTGCTGCATTGGTTTTGGCAGCATTAATGGCAGAAGGTTACAGCACAATTGACGAATTGCACCACATCGACAGAGGTTATGAACTTCTCGTTCCGAAACTTAAAGCAATCGGTGCAGATATTGAAAGAATCAGCGATGAAAAAGATATCGTCGCAGACAAAGTACGAGGAAATCTTAATGGAACAACCAAAATATAAAAGATGGTACGACCACGATCCCGTGTTATTACAGGTAATCAACATCCTGCGCGATTACCAAACGGAATTGCGTGCTCAAGCTGAGGTGTTCCTTTTAAAGATTGAAGAAAAAGTTTCTAAAGAAACAATTGATAAATTTTACGAAATGGTTCGTCCCGCAAACGGAAACCGTTGGTATGACAAAGACCCCGTTATTTCAAAAACGGTTGAACTTTTGAGAGTCGTTCCGCCAGATGTTCAAAAAGCGGCTGCGGAACACTTCTTGAAAACCTTGAAAGATTTGGGCATTGACCCTGAAAAGGCTAAAGAAGAACAAAATAATTCTGAAGAAAAATAATTATAAAAAAGACCTCGAAAGGGTCTTTTTTGTTGAAAAAAATTATTTATGCTAAGATGAAAACTGTATGGAAGTATGTTTATCGATATTAAATAAAATAGATTCATTCCTTTGGGGTGCACCGCTGATTATCCTTTTAATCGGTACGGGGATTTATTTGACGCTCCGATTGGGATTTTTGCAAGTTTTTAAGTTGCCGCTTGCACTGAAATTGATTTTCAAGGCGGAAAACAAAGGCAAGGGCGAAGTTTCGAGTTTCAAATCACTTTGCGTGGCACTCGCTGCAACGGTCGGAACGGGAAACATCGTCGGTGTTGCCACAGCTGTCAAAATGGGCGGACCAGGGGCATTATTTTGGATGTGGGTTGCAGCATTTTTCGGAATGGCGACCAAGTATGCCGAAGGCTTGCTTGCGATAAAATACCGTTCTGTGGATAAAAACCGCAATATTTCAGGCGGTCCGATGTATTACATCAGAAAAGGTATGGGCGAAAAATATAAACCTTTGGCGATATTTTTTGCTTTTGCAACAATGCTCGTAGCGTTTTTTGGAATCGGAACTTTTCCACAAGTTAATGCCATTATCGATAGCGTAAATATTTCATTTGGCGTGCCAAAATTGGCGACAAACATTGTGTTGACAGTGATTGTCGGCTCAATTATTTTCGGCGGATTGAAGAATATTGCAAAAGTCACCTCGAAATTGATACCGTTTATGGCAATTTTTTATATCGGCATTTCGTTCGTGATAATTTGCATGAATATAACGTCCGTACCTGACGCAATTAGATTGATTGTCAAGGACGCTTTTACGGGAAGTGCCGCAGTAGGCGGATTTGCAGGCTCAACAATTATGATGGCAATGCAAAGCGGGGTTGCAAGAGGAATTTTCTCAAACGAAGCAGGTTTGGGTTCAGCACCGATTGCGGCAGCGGCGGCAAAAACTCACTATCCGTCAGAACAAGGCTTAATTTCAATGACAGGAACATTTATCGATACAATTATAGTTTGCTCGATGACCGGATTGGTTTTGGTCTTGACGGGGGTATGGTCAGGCGAATACAGCGGTGCAGCAATGACTTCGGCTGCATTTGTTAAAGGTTTCGGAAACATTGGAAGTATTTTGTTAACATTGTCGCTTGTGCTTTTTGCATTTACGACAATTTTGGGCTGGAACTATTATGGTGAAAGGGCTTGCGTGTATTTGTTCGGAGTTAAGGGAATTACCCCGTATCGGGTTATATTCATTGCAATGATTGCACTTGGCGTGTTCTTGAAACTCGATATCATTTGGATTTTGGCTGATATTGTGAACGGATTGATGGCAATACCGAACTTGATAGCGTTGGTGGCACTTTCGGGCGTCGTTGTTGAGGAAACGAAATTGTACCTAAATCTTAAATTAGCGGAAAATAATTAGAGGCTTATTATGAAATGCAAATTGTGTAATTTTGATAACCCTGATAACGAAACTATTTGCCAATATTGTGGCAGTAACTTGAAACCATTTCGTGCAACTTTCTTTAATGTTTTGATAATTTTGTTAGTTGTTTTTATAGCGATTGGGTTGAAAGATTTTGCAAAAGAGCATGTTTTTGGATATTTTGTATTACTTTGCGTTATGGTAATTATATCGTTGATACATGCCATAATCTCCTGTGTCGAAGGG
>OGOZ01000945.1_pt1 | contig 17749 bp, 9 predicted proteins | sample 1552801 | NCBI WGS metagenome assembly OGOZ01 (sample SAMEA2580196, study PRJEB22360) | human gut metagenome | biome: human gut; feature: human-associated habitat; material: faeces | place: Denmark | collected 2008/2010 | reverse complement strand
GTAAATACATAACTGCCATTGGTTCCACAAGTCAGAATCAGCATCTTCAGATTATATTTAGCCAAAAGTATCCAGCATTTATCCTGTAAATCAATACCCGGATAACCGAAGATACGGCTGATAGTAACCAGTTCCTCATCATTTATTTTAAGTATGTTGCAGCGGCGCATAGATTCGCAGAGTATTTCTTTCGTATAGAATCCCTGACGAAGATTGATATCGAAAATCTTGATCTGATCTTCTCCATCAGGCATGGTGTCCAGAAAACGTTGAATAGTAGCACGACTCACGGGACTGCGCTGAGCCAGCGAACCGAAACAAACAGCACGGGTGGAAAGGGCCAGACGTTTCAAATCATCCGTAAAAGGAATGTTATCCCAAGCTACCCCCTCTTTAATCTCATAACAGGGAACCCCCACAGCATCAAGAGTAACCTGTACCGTACCGGTAGGATAATCCACTTGCTCGATCTCACAAGTCAGTTTCTTTTGAGCAAAAACATCCAATATTTCCTGTCCGTCAGCATCACGTCCCACTGCACTCACTACACGGCTATCAAAACCAAACTGTGATACATGATAAGCGAAATTGGCAGGTGCACCACCTATTTTCTTTCCTTCGGGCAGCACATCCCAAAGTGCTTCACCCATTCCAACGATTGTATTCATATATAAATAAGTTGTTACTCTCCGAAAAGAGATTGATTTAAACCATTAATAAATTATTTGTCCCATATTGATTTACCCCCAAATACTTGTAGATCCTTAATATCAATATTATTCCCCCAGAAATGAAATCCTTCCTTATTATTCTTATCCGGCTTTCTAACCATTGAAAATGAATATGCTCCGTTATCGACAAACACTTCAATAGAAGTTCTGTCTATATATATATCGGCAGTTATTTCCATACTTGTCATATCATCAGGAGAGTAGAACACGCCATTTATTGTATTCGGATTAAGATCGTAAGTAAGCATTTGCTGGCCAAACAAATTAAATCCGGCACTAGTTGCATGAGACAACTTGAATGTGGTTTTAATTCTAAGGTAATCTGCATTTTCAAATTCTTTCAGCAACTCATTGGCTTCATTTGCCTTGAGAGAATTCCATTGACGGAGAGGCGTAAACAACTGCTCGGATTCCTTAATCGGGACATTAAATAATCTTGGTCCATCTTTAGTAGTCCGAAGGGTAAGCTCCGTTGGCAAACACATCATACCATTAAAAGGCATTCCCGGATGACTGATTCGCCCCCACCCTATTTGAATACGTCGTCCGTCGGGCATATTGGTAAATGTCTGCGCAGCATATATAGAGCCTGTTGTATATTGATATTTTCCCATTTCCGGTTTAAAAACTTTCCCATTGAACGAACCAAGCATATAGGTACCTGTGGCACCATACATCACCCACTTCGTATTATTCGGATCTCCATCAATAGGCAATTCAAACAACTCAGGACATTCCCAAAATCCGGTTATATGGCTTTGATAAGTCCACTCTTTCAAATTGGAAGAAATGTAAATAGAGTGTCCATCACGTTCATTCAGCACCATAACCCAGTGCTTACCGGGTTTATACCAGAATACTTTCGGATCACGCGTATCTATACTATTCCAGATATGCTTCGAATCAATCACAGGATTCTCCGGATATTTGGTAAAAGTACGCCCATTGTCAAGACTATATGCTATACATTGCACTTGCTTATCCGGGCTGGCAGCTGTATAAGCCACTATCATGACAGGAACATTATCTCTATTATACCCTGCAGTATTTTCATAATCTGTCACTGCTGATCCTGAATACATTGTACCTAAATGATCTGGATAAAGAGCATCCGGTAGTTCTTCCCAATGAATTAAGTCTTTGCTTACAGCATGTCCCCAGTGCATATTTTCCCAGTCGCGTTCATAGGGATTATGCTGATAAAACAAATGATACTCTCCATCATGGTATATCAGCCCGTTAGGGTCATTTATCCAGCCACGGCGAGTAGTAAAATGGAATTGCGGACGGTTCGTTTCCCGATAAAGGCTGTCATGTCCGGCTATAAAATCATCCTGGTATATTTTACTTAACCCCTTTTCATCTCCCTCATAACTTATCCTGATTGTTTTACCTTTAAGATCGGAAACATCTTTAAACACCCAATAATCAGCTTCGCCGGATGCCAGACGGATCACTACCGACAAATCGGGCTTACCTTCCGATTTAAAAGTCATTTTCGCCCTTTCCTGTTTATGAGAAACAGGAAAATTCAGATACTTTTTGTTGATTTTCAATTCAATGTCACCAGAAAACGCCCAATTACACGAAAGTAAAAATGCGCCGGTCAATAATAGTCTTAAGATTAACTTCATACTGCAATTTTCCTTTAAAGTTATTTCTTTATCTTCAGAGTATAATACAGCAGGTAAAGCACACCGACTGTCATTACCGCTACTGCACCGCTTTGTCCTACCGCATCACTAGCCAATCCCATTGCCAACGGAAACACCGTTCCACCAAAAAGGCCCATAATCATCAGACCGGAAACTTCGTTCTTCTTGCCCGGCATATACAGCAATGCCTGCGAAAAGACAATCGAGAATATATTTGAGTTACCATAACCTATCAATGCAATGCAAATATAAATAGATGTTTTTGAATGAAAAACAAAAAGCCCTATCATTGCCAATAACATCATAAAACTACTGATAGCCAAGAACGATTTGGCATTCATCTTTCTCAAAATGAAAGACCCTGTAAAGCAACCTGCCGTACGGAATATAAAATAAAGGCTGGTAGCAAACGCAGCATCATCCAATCCCATACCCAAGCGTTCCATTAAAATCTTAGGTGCGGTAGTATTCGTGCCCACATCAATTCCTACATGACACATAATGCCGATAAAAGATAGCAGAATAAACGGTTTGCCCAATAGAGCTAAACACTGACCAAATGTAGAAGGTTTGCCTTCTTCTTTTTCTTCAGCGATCTGTGTCTGCCCTAATAGTAAAACAGCGATTACAGCAATGACCATATAAATAGGGAATAGCCCCCGCCAGCCCAGACCAAAGGATGGAATAGCTTGCGTAGCTCCCCACATGGCAATGTAAGGTGCAAGAAACGAGGCTATCGCTTTCACAAACTGTCCAAAGGTTAGACTACTTGCCAGACGATCACCTCTGACAATATTGGAAAGTAACGGATTCAGTGAAGTCTGCATAAGCGCGTTGCCGATACCTAATAAAGAGAAAGAAATCAGCATAAGCGTATAACTATCACCGAAAACCGGTAATAATAAAGAAGCAAAGGTCACCAGCAAACTAAGCAGTACCGTCTTTTTCTGTCCGATACGACTCATCAACATACCTGTCGGCACGGAAAAGATCAAAAACCAGAAGAAAACCAGCGAGGGAAAGATGTTAGCCTGAGAATCCGTCAGACCTAAATCAGCTTTTACATAATTGGAGGCAATGCCTACCAGATCAACAAATCCCATGGCGAAGAAACAAAGCATCACCGGGAAGAGCTTGGATAACGAAGAATTTGATTTCATGGTTGTATGGTATTAATTTAAGTATTTCTTGCTCGGGAAAGCACGTTGCAAAGGAAGCGAATACCACGACAACGGGATAACAATTTTGTTACAAAGAATATCAATTATGATACAGGACTGTTTTTTAGCCGTATTTGAGCCCTATTATCATCCATTTTAGCTACTTTTGTATAAGTATATACAGCAAACTCATAAATAAATCATTATGGAAATACTCTTTAACGGAAAACTTAGTATCGAGGTCTCTGCACATGGAGCCGAATTGTGCAGTATTTTCTCTAATGGAAAAGAATATCTGTGGCAAGCAGACCCCGCATTTTGGAAACGTCATTCACCGGTGCTCTTTCCTATCGTAGGAAGTGTGTGGGAAAATGAATATCGCAATGAAGGTACAACCTATGCCCTTACACAGCATGGATTTGCCCGCGACATGGAATTTACGCTCATATTAGAGCATGACGACGAAGTGCGTTATCAACTTGTCAGCAACGAAAAAACACTCAAGAAATATCCCTTTCCATTTTGTCTTGAAATTGGTTATCGCATCTATGGCAAGAAAATCGACGTAACATGGGAAGTAAAGAATACCGGAGAAAAAGAAATGCATTTCCAAATTGGGGCACACCCGGCATTCTGTTATCCGGATTTCGATGCAGCTAAAGAAGAGCGGGGTTTCTTTGGCTTTGGAAAAAAGAACAGCCTGAAATATATCCTCATTTCCGAAAAAGGCTGCGCTGATCCGGACACCAAATATCCGTTGAAATTAACTGATGGACTGTTACCTTTAGATATACATACCTTTGATAAAGATGCACTGATATTGGAAAACAGTCAGGTACGGCAGGTTACTCTATATAATAAGGATAAACAACCCTACCTCAGCCTGCATTTCAATGCACCTGTAGTCGGTTTGTGGTCACCTCCTTCCAAGAATGCTCCATTCGTCTGTATAGAACCGTGGTATGGTCGTTGTGACAGAGCACACTATACAGGAGAATATAAAGAAAAGGATTGGATGCAGCATCTGCAGCCCGAAGAAATATTCAGAGGAAAATACACTATTGAAATAGAGGAATAAAAGAGAAATAGACCAATCGGCCTATCATATCCATACCAACTCCGTATCAAAGCCGTACCAACCCCGTGTCTGGTCCAAACGCTTAGGTACGGAGCAAATACGGAGTTGGTACGGCTTTGGTGTAGGTTAGGGATGGTAAAAGAGGTAAAACAGACTAATTTTACTTCAATTTATAAACCTTGAACGAACTTACCGTATAGCTTCCACCTTTAGCATAGAAACTGATGCGGTTATAAGGTTCCGATGGAAATACCAGGTTTGTCATTGCAAAACGTCCGTCATCTCCAAATGCTTCAATACTCGATTTATCAATAAAAAGACGTAATGTCATTTCCGAATTATCCTCTATTGGAGCAAAAGTCACTATCGGAAAATCCGGACTGAATGATACGATTCCACTCTTACTACGGTCCATCGCAAATTTCTTCTCAACCAGATTATAATAGATATCCACTTCTTCTCCTTTTGAATTGAATAGTTGGAAACCTACAATCTCAGCATTCCGGTTCTTAATTGTCATTTCAATTTCATATGTACCCGTATTATCGGAAAGCAACTTATCCAGATTATAGGTGCGGTCCACTTTGAAGGAACATTTCTTTTCTTCTTTTCCACGCAGTTCCAGCAATTCTCTGGAAGGAGATGACTTCAGATATGTTTCACCGGCCGAGGTATAGAGACTCAAATCACGGGGAACAGAGTTGCCACTGCGATATTGAGTCGTAGGTACATTGTTGGCATATTGCCAGTTGCTCATCCACGCCAATGCAATATGGCGTCCTTCGGGTGTATTGTTCCAGGTCACGGTAGCATAATGATCCTTTCCCCAGTCCATCCATTTAGTAGCTTCGGGTGATTCATTTACAAACCTCTTTCCATCAAAAGTACCTACAAAATATTGAGTAGCACTACCACCAAAAGGTCCGCCAGGATTAATATTACAGATTAATATCCATTTCTTCAATTCGGTACCTTCAATAGGCAATTCAATCAGATCAGGACATTCCCATACGCCGCCATGAGCACCCTGACCTTCACCGAAACTACTTTCATAAGACCAGTCTTTCAGATTAGCAGAAGAATAGATTTGCATTTCCTGCCCCACAGCAAGAATCATAATCCATTTATCGGTAGCATCGTGCCAGAATACTTTCGGATCGCGGAAGTCACGCTGGGTGGAGGTCAAGATCGGATTACGTGCATACTTCTTGAATGTCCTACCATTATCCAGACTATAAGCCATGCTCTGCACCTGACGATCGCTGGCCGAAGTATAGAAAGCTACGATTGCACCGGCACCAAAGCCTGCCGTATTATCTTTATCAACCACACATGAGCCACTGAATATGGTTCCCAATGCATCAGGTGCAATGGCTACCGGCTGATGTTCCCAACTTACAAGGTCTGTACTAGTGGCATGTCCCCAATGCATATTTCCCCACATTGAACCATAAGGATTGTATTGATAGAACAGATGGTAAACACCATCTTTATACACCATGCCATTCGGATCATTCATCCAGCCATATTGGGGAGTAAAGTGATAAAGCGGACGGAAGTTCTCACGGTTTGTCGTATCAAACTCATCAGAAAGCTTCATTTCATCCCAGCAAATAGCCGTATCAGGAATCAACTGGAAGTTAAAGGAAAGTGATTTATTATCAAATCCGGAGAGATCTACTGGAACAAAGTAGTCTACCTTATTTATAGCCAGACGAACATTCATGTTGCGTACTACATCATTGTCTGCTATCATATACAGTTTTGCTTCCGGAGAAGCCTCCTCTACGGGAAGCAACAGGAATTTCTTTTGATTTTCAATCTGGACAATGCTCTGTCCGTCACCTAAATGTTTAATCACGAAAGGAGGGTTAATAGCTTGGCACGAAAAGACCGACCAAATTGTACCTATTATAAAGGTAAGGGTCCATCGCACGGTCAACAAATTGTTTTTTAAATTCATGATGTTTTTGGGTATTACATTTAATTAATAATGGGTTACTCGGGAAAGCACTTTGCAAAGGAAGCCAATAAAAAAGAAACAGCCTGCTATTTATGTTTCATAAGCTGGTAATTTTGATACCTACCTTTTATTTTGTTACAAATATGTCAGCATATGAAACATAAATTACAGCCTCTTATCATAGAATTCCTTTTATTTGCAACATCAAAACATCACTCGGGAAAGCATGTTTTGAGAGGTAATCCACAGCGATTACAAAATGAAAAGCATATTAATTAAAATCTAAAAACATGGAAGGCATAAAAAGATCGCTTCTATTTGCACTCTTTCTTATTATATGTACAATGGTTCAGGCCCAACGCCTGACTGTACAAGGAAAAGTGGTTTCCAAGACTGACGGAGAGCCTATTATTGGCGCAACCGTCATAGAGACTAACCAGACAGGCAACGGTACCATAACTAATATTGACGGTGACTTTACACTATCTGTACCACAAGGTGCAGAACTCTCCATTTCATATATCGGATTCAAGACTGTGAATGTGAAAGCTCAAGCTACACTGAATATCGTTCTGGAAGAAGAATCGGAATTGCTACAGGAAGTCGTAGTCACAGGTTATACTACTCAACGCAAGGCCGACCTGACCGGAGCCATCTCCGTAGTCAGCATAGACGAGATTGCCAAGCAAAACGAAAACAACCCGATCAAAGCATTACAGGGACGCGTCCCCGGTATGAACATCACAGCCGACGGTAATCCCAGTGGAAACGCCACTGTACGTATTCGCGGTGTCGGGACTTTGAACAATAACGATCCTCTTTATATTATTGACGGTGTGCCTACCAAATCAGGCATGCACGAACTGAACGGCAATGATATCGAATCTATCCAGGTATTGAAGGATGCGGCTTCTGCCTCTATCTATGGTTCGCGCGCTGCAAACGGTGTCATCATCATCACTACGAAGAAAGGTAAAGAAGGACAGATAAAGATTAACTTCGATGCTTCTATCGCTGCTTCCATGTATACCAATAAGATGGAAGTACTGAATGCGGAAGAATATGGCCGTGCTATGTGGCAAGCTTACGTAAACGAAGGCCAGGATCCCAACACCAACGCACTGGGTTATAAGTATAGCTGGGGATATGACGCAAACGGTTATCCTCAACTGAACAACATCAGCATGTCCAAATATCTGGATTCCGCCAACACTGTGCCGGCTGCCGATACTGACTGGTTTGACGAAACCACCCGTACAGGTATTATCCAGCAGTACAATGTATCAGTAAGCAACGGTTCGGAAAAGGGATCTTCTTTCTTCTCACTGGGTTATTATAAGAATATAGGTATCATTAAAGACAGCGACTTTGAACGTTTCTCTGCCCGTATGAACTCTGATTACAACCTGATTGGTAAATTCCTGACCATAGGAGAACATTTCACCCTGAACCGTACTTCGGAAGTACAGGCACCGGGCGGATTCCTGCAGAATGTATTGCAATTCAATCCTTCACTGCCGGTTTATGATATCAATGGAGAATATGCCGGTCCGGTAGGTGGATACCCTGACCGCGAAAACCCGGTGGCAAGACTGGATCGTAACTCCGATAATCGCTATACTTACTGGCGTATGTTTGGTGATGCCTACATTAACCTCAATCCCTTCAAAGGATTCAATGTACGCTCTACCTTCGGGTTGGATTATGCACAAAAATCACAACGCATCTTCACCTACCCTATCACCGAAGGTAATGTGACAAATGATAAGAATGCCGTAGAAGCCAAGCAAGAACACTGGACGAAATGGATGTGGAATGCCATCGCTACCTACAATCTGGAAATTGGCAAACACCGTGGTGACGCCATGGTCGGTATGGAGTTGAACCGCGAAGACGATATCAATTTTTCGGGTTATAAAGAAGACTATTCCATCCTGACGCCCGACTATATGTGGCCGAATGCGGGTTCCGGTACGGCTCAGGCTTACGGTTCGGGCGAAGGCTATTCACTGGTTTCTTTCTTCGGAAAGCTGAATTATACATACGATGATAAATACCTACTCTCGATGACAGTACGCCGTGACGGTTCTTCACGTTTCGGTAAAAATAACCGCTATGCCACATTCCCTTCCTTCTCACTGGGATGGCGCCTGAACCGTGAAAAGTTCATGCAAAACCTCAGTTGGATTGACGATCTGAAAGTCCGCGGTTCATGGGGACAGACCGGTAACCAGGAAATCTCGAACATTGCCCGCTATACAATTTATGTTCCCAACTACGGTGTAACGGAATCAGGCGGTCAGAGCTATGGTACTTCCTACGACATTGCCGGAACCAATGGCGGAAGTATCCTTCAGTCCGGATTCAAGCGTAACCAAATCGGTAACGATAACATCAAATGGGAAACAACCACACAGGTCAATCTGGGCCTCGATTTCTCAATTCTCAAACAATCTCTTTACGGCTCATTCGACTGGTTCTACAAAAAGACAACGGATATTCTGGTACAGATGGCAGGTATCGCCGCTATGGGCGAAGGAAGCAGCCAATGGATCAATGCTGGAGAAATGAAGAACGTGGGCGTTGAACTGAATCTCGGTTATCGTAATCAAACTGCATTCGGATTGAAGTATGACCTGAATGCCAACATAGCCACTTACCGGAATGAAATTACAAAACTGCCTACTACAGTAGCAGCCAATGGTACTTTCGGAGGTAACGGTGTACAAAGCGTAATCGGACATGCCAATGGTTCACAAGTTGGTTATGTAGCCGACGGCATCTTCAAATCACAGGAAGAGATTGATAACCACGCCACTCAGGAAGGTGCCGGAATAGGCCGTATCCGCTGGCGCGACCTGGATCACAACGGCATCATCAACGAGAAAGACCAACAATGGATTTATGATCCGACACCAGACTTCAGCTATGGTCTGAACATCTACCTTGAATACAAGAATTTCGACCTCACCATGTTCTGGCAAGGAGTTCAGGGAGTAGACGTTATCAGCGACCTGAAGAAAGAGACAGACCTTTGGAGTGGACTCAACATTGGTTTCCTGAACAAAGGTAAGCGAGTACTCAATGCATGGTCGCCCACCAACCCGAACTCTACCATTCCTGCATTGTCGCGCAGCGATACAAACAATGAGAAGCGTGTTTCCACTTATTTCGTTGAGAATGGTTCATTCTTGAAGTTACGCAATATACAGTTGGGCTACAACGTTCCGAAAACCTTTGCCCAGAAGATGAAGATGGAGCGCCTGCGCTTCTACCTGAGTGCACAGAACGTATTCACCATCAAGAGTAAGGAATTCACCGGAGTAGATCCTGAAAATGCCAACTATGGTTACCCCATCCCGATGAATATAACTTTCGGTATTAATGTAGGCTTTTAACAATAAAATCAGTTACTTATGAAAAAGTTAATATATACAGCAGTCTTAGGTCTTTCACTGATGTGCGGCAGTTGCACCGACTTTCTGGAAGATCAGCTCCCCCAGGGAACCATCAGCGATGAACAGCTGAAGAACCCGGCATACATCGACAATCTGGTAATCTCTGCTTATGCAGTATGGATTACTGCCGAAGATATCAATTCTTCCTTCTCCATGTGGAACTATGACGTACGTTCGGATGACGCTTACAAAGGCGGAAACGGTACGGAAGACGGTGATGTATTCCACTCACTGGACATCTCACAAGGTATCATGACTACGGCATGGAACATCAGCGATATGTGGCAGCGTCTCTACAACTGTATCTCACGTGTCAATACAGCTTTGCAACTGTTGGAACAAGTGGATGAACACACCTATTCACTGAAGCAGCAACGCATTGCCGAAATGAGATTCCTCCGTGCACATGGTCATTTCTTGCTGAAACGCCTGTACAAGAAGATCCCGTTTGCCAACGATGCCAACTTGTCACCGGAAGAATATAACTATCTCTCCAACACCACTTACAACAATGACGAAGGCTGGCAACAGATTGCAGATGACTTCCAGTTTGCTTATGATAACCTTCCCGTGAAGCAGGCAGACAAAGGTCGTCCCGCCAAAGCCGCAGCAGCTGCCTATCTGGCAAAGACTTATCTGTACAAAGCTTATCATCAGGATAATGCAGACAGCCACGAAGTGACAAGCCTCAGCACAGAAGACTTGGTGAAAGTAGTGCAATACACGGACAATGCCATCATGTCGGCAGGCGGCTACGGGCTGGAATCAGATTTTCACAATAACTTCCGTCCAGAACCTCAATATGAAAATGGCGTGGAATCCCTGTGGGCCATGCAATACTCCATGAACGACGGTACCAACAACGGTAACTGCAACTGGTCTTATGGTCTGATCGTTCCCAACATTCCGGGAGTTACCGATGGTGGTTGCGACTTCTACAAACCGAGCCAGAATCTGGTAAATGCATTCAAAACAGATGCCAACGGACACCCGCTGCTGGATTCCTTTAACAACACCGATTACAATTCGCAATCCGATTATGCTGACCCACGCCTCTTCCTGACGGTAGGTATGCCGGGATTCCCTTATGAATTCAATAAGAACTACATGATGGACCAGTCGACTACCTGGAGCCGCAGCAACGGACTTTACGGATATTACGTGACCTTGAAGCAGAATGTGGATCCGGATGGCGATTACCTGATAAAGGGTGCCTGGTGGGGTTCTCCAATGAACCGTATCGTACTGCGCTACTCGGATGTATTGTTGATGCGTGCCGAAGCACTGATCCAACTGAACGATGGACGTATCGCCGAAGCTATCAGCCTGATTAACGAAGTACGCAACCGTGCCAAACAAAGTACAGCCATAATTGCCGACTACGAAATGGAATATGGCGTACGTTTCAACGTTCAGCCCTATACGGGGAGCTACTCACAAGCAGATGCCTTGAAATTGCTGAAGTTTGAACGTCGTGTAGAACTGGCTCTGGAATCAGAACGCTTCTTTGACCTGGTAAGATGGGGTGAAGCCGCCGAGGTACTGAATAAGTTTTATGCCGAGGAAGCTGCCGACTGCACCATCTACACGAATGCCTCGTTCACTAAAAATAAAAACGAATATCTTCCTATTCCGTTTGCACAGATGAGTGCCAGCAACGGAAATTATACGCAGAATTGTGGTAACTGGTAACCTTATAAAAAAAGAAGAACATTATGAAATCAATACAGAATAAACTAAATCTGCTTGTACTGGGAATCGTCCTGCTGTTAGCATTCCCGGGATGCAGCGATGATAATACATCCGACTTAAAACTGGACGGAGACACATGGCTTACCACCTTTGAACTGAATAACGCCTATATGGGAGTGATAGACCGGACCAATAAGACCGTGACCGTTGCAGTGCCCGAAATATACGATACTGATGCAATGAAAGTCACCGATATCGAAGTATCCGAAGGTGCCGAGGCTTCTGTTAAAGCAGGCGATGTGCTGAACTTCTCATTCCCCCAAGTGATAAAAGTGACTAATGGAAACGTATTCCTGGATTATACAGTCAATATCAAGCATGATGAAGCGCGGATACTCTCCTTCAAACTGAATGACGCTTATGCCGGAGTTATCGACCAGTCTAAACGTACCATCACCGTACGTGTGCCAAGCTCAGTCAATATCAAAAATATGGTTCCGGTCATTACAACTTCGGCAGGAGCCATCGTAATGCCGGCATCCGGCCAGGCTATTGACTTCAGCAATCCTGTAGAATTCACCGTTTCATATAACACCGCATCTGCCGTTTATACGGTAACGGTTATCCCGACCGATGCACCGAGTGCCGTATATGTGGGTCTGGCAGCTACACTGAACGAACTGAATCCGGAAGAAAAGGAAGCGGCAACCTGGATGCTGAACAATATTGCCAATTCGCAGTATATCTCATTCGAAGATGTGCAGGCAGGAAGAGTAGACCTGAGCGAATGTGAAATCATGTGGTGGCATCTGCATATAGACGGCGGCATCGACAACATGGATAAGTTCGAAAAGGCAGCGCCTGCAGCAATCAGTGCATTGGTGAAGATGAAAGACCTTTATAACAATGGCATGAACCTGTTGCTTACCCGCTATGCCACTTACTATGCTGCCAAGCTGGGGGCTACCTTGGACGGCAACAACCCAAACAACTGTTGGGGACAATCAGAAGAATCCGGTGAAATAGTAGGCGGTGCATGGAACTTCTTTATCCAGGGACACGAGTCGCACGCCCTCTACCAGAACCTGGTGATGAACAGCGGTGAAACAGATAAGGTCTATACCTTCGATACCGGCTACCGGACCACCAACAGTACGGCACAATGGCACATCGGTTCCGACTGGGGTGGCTATGCCACAAATGAAGTATGGCGTACCAATCATGGTGGCGTTGATCTGGGTTATGGTGGCGATGGTGCTATCGTGGCATGGGAATATCTGTCCGAAGGTTCTCGCGGAAGCATCGTATGTATCGGCTCAGGATGCTACGACTGGTATGCCTACGGCATAGATGCTTCGGCGGACAAATACCACGGCAATGTGGCTAAACTGACAAAGAATGCAATTGACTATTTAACGGGTAAATAAAACTAATATATGAAAACAATGATATATTCACTCACACTGGCTGCTCTGATGATTACTTCTTTCAGCAGCTGTAGCGATGACAATGATCCGGTTTTAACTCAGAAGGACTGGGACGGAACCACCACTTATTTTGCTTCGGCAGATGCCATGAAGTTTGATACTTACTATAAGCCATCTGTTGGTTATGTAGGCGATCCGATGCCTTTCTATGATCCGCAGGCAAAAGATTTCAAGATTATGTATCTACAGGAGTACCGTCCGAACCAGGCAGGCACTTACCACCCGATATGGGCAGTAAGTACTCAGGACGCTGCTTCATACAGATCTATGGGTGAACTGATCTCTTGCGGAGGATTGTCGGAGCAGGATGCTGCTATCGGAACGGGTAGTACTATTTATAATCCTTCGGATAAATTGTACTATACCTTCTACACAGGTAACAAATATCAGCCTACTTCTTCCGAGAACGGTCAGGTAGTGATGTATGCTACTTCACCCGACTTCAAGACCTGGACCAAGAATCGCACTTTCTATCTGAAAGGTGACACTGACGGATACAGCAAGAATGATTTCCGCGATCCCTTCGTTTTTGAAGGTGAAGATGGAAAATACCACATGCTTGTTTCCACTACTAAAAGCGGCAAAGGTGTACTGGCCGAATATACTTCTACAGATATGAAGGCCTGGGAACATGCAGGTGTATTCATGACCATGATGTGGGATCGCTTTTACGAATGTCCCGATGTCTTCAAGATGGGAAACTGGTGGTATCTGGTCTACTCGGAGATGCATGCAGCCATACGCAAAGTTCAATATTTCAAGGGGCGTACATTGGAAGAGCTGAAAGCAACTACCGCCAATGATGCCGGCATCTGGCCCGACAGCCACGAAGGTTTCCTTGACTCACGTGGCTTCTATGCAGGCAAGACGGCTTCGGACGGAACTAACCGCTACATCTGGGGATGGTGCCCCACCCGCTCGGGCAATGACAATACTGCCGTAGGAGCTTCTCCGAACGAACCGGAATGGGCAGGAAGCCTGGTTGCTCACAAAGTCATCCAGCATGCGGATGGTATTTTGACTTTAGGCTTAATAGAAGGTATCAGCCAGAAATATACCACTGCCTCTGCCGTAAAAGTGATGGAAAAAAGTAACGGAGTATCAGAAAGCAACGGTAACTATACTCTGACGGATAATGCTTATATCCTATTCAATCGCTTAAATGTAAACAACAAGATTTCGTTTACCGTAAAGACGGCAGGCGATGCAGATAGATTCGGTATCTCTCTGGTACGCGGTACGGACTCCAAAAAGTATTATACCATTGTAGTGAATCCGGAAGACAACAATAACAAGCGAAAGATAAACTTCGAAGAAGAAGGTGAAGAAGGTAAAGGATTCATCGACGGAATAGACGGGTATCTGTTCGACAGACCTGCTGATAATACTTATCATGTAACTATCTGTACGGACAACTCTGTCTGCGTGGTTTATATCAATGATAATGTGGCTTATACAAACCGCATATATGGTATGCAGAAGAATCCATGGTCTATTAATAGTTATTCGGGAACGGTGGAAGTCAGCGCTGTGAAGGTTAGCTATTACTGAGTTAATTCACCACAGAGTAACACTGAGTTTCACAGAGTTCTATAAGAGTTTCACATACCACGTAACCATCTGTGTGACAACGCACTTGGTGTTCCATCACGATCAGTCGTAATGAAACACGAGTTCAGTCCTAGTGGGAGGTACCTTCAGTCCTAGTGGGAAGTGCCTTCAGTCCTAGTGGGAAATACCTTCAGTCCTAGTGGGAACTATCCTCAGTCGTAGTAGGAAAATAGCTCGCTATACAGTTGTAAATTCCTCTAATGGGAAATGAATGAGTTCCGTTAACGGCTTTTTGATAATCAGTTGACGTATCCTAAAAATCCTCCTCAAAAAGATTATCTTCCCCGATAAAATTCAAAATGTCTTCTAATTTGCCTTTTACTTTTGTCTCAGAATTTTGAGATAAAAGAAAGAAAAGGTATGAAAAGATTTGTTTTAGGCATCGTGGTCATTTGTTGGATTACGATTGTATTCGCTGCAGGAAATGGCAGTAAAGTGACAGGAATCTTAAGTGGTAAAACGAATAAAGCACCGGTGGAGTTTGCCACGATAGCTTTGTACGAGGCAACAACAAAAAAACTTGTGACGGGAGCTATGACAGATTCTACCGGATGCTTTCATCTGGAAGATGTGCCAACGGGTCGTTATTATCTGGTGGGTAGTTATGTCGGTTATGGTGAAACACAATCTGAAATGTTCACTGTGGGTAATGGTAATCAGACGGTTGATGTCGGTGTATTGTGGATTGACGATAAAGGTCAAGTGTTGAATGAGGTGGTGGTAGCCGGGCGAAAATCCACTTTTGTGCCCAAACTGGATCGTAAGGTATTTAATGTCGGACAGGATTTGATGAGTTCGGTAGGTTCGGCAAGCGAGTTGATGCAGAATATTCCTTCGGTAGAGGTGGATTTGGAAGGTACGGTCAGTCTGCGTGGTAATGAGAATGTGACTATCCTTATTAATGGGAAACCATCCGCACTGATGAGCGGCAGGACACGGACTGATGCTCTGAATCAACTTGCCGCAAACAGTATCGAACGTATCGAGGTAATTACTAATCCTTCGGCAGAGTATAAACCCGATGGTGTGAGCGGTATTATCAACATCGTATTGAAAAAGGAGAGCAAGGCGGGACTGAATGGCACTTTGACGGCGAATACCGGTAACCACGACCGTTACAATGCCGGAGTGAATTTGAATTACGGCATCAATGGGATGAATTTCTTTGGCGGTTATGCTTTCCGGCAAGATCGCTATGACCGTAGTATTTTTGACAATCGTACATCGCCCACGGAATACATTAACCAGACGACTCTCGGCACAGGTCGTCCCGTGTCGCACACATTACGACTTGGAATGGGAGCAAACCTTTCGACTCATGATGTCATGGAAATTTCAGGAAGCTATAATCGCCGTCATTTCCTGCGAAGTGAGCGTATAGAATCTGTTACGGAAGATATAAATCATCATTTGGAAGATTTTTATTTTCGCAATCGCAGGGCTGATGCCAGGGAGAATATGTGGGAAGGAAACTTTCTCTATACCCACACCTATGGAAAGGGAAATGAATGGAGCGTGAACTATACTTATTCTTCCGAAAGTGAAGATGAACAGAATGAATATTCTACCATGCAAATGGAGAATGACACTAAAGACAATGAGTGGGTATGGGATGCCAATTATCTGCATATCGGAAAAGTGCATTGGCAGCATCATTTGTCGGAATGGACAAAACTATCGGCAGGTTATGAACTGGAAGCGCTTCGTGCCGAACAGAATTATCATGTGGAGAATTGGGACGGAGCATCTTTTATTCCTGATCTTGACCGCACAAGTGATTTTACCCATCATCGCACCCTTCATTCTTTCTTCGCTACTTTAGAAATGAATCCAGGAGAGTGGAGTCTTATGGCCGGACTGCGTGGAGAATATGCTGATATCTGGAACAATCTTTATTCTCTTGACAGCATCACGAGGCAGCACTATACCAATATTTATCCTACGTTACACGCCTCCCGCAAACTGAATGAGCACAATGAACTCCAACTAAGCTATAGCCTTCGTGTGAACCGTCCGGGAGGTAGTGATATGAATCCATTTGCCGAGCGTATCAATCCACTCAGTCTTTCGGCGGGTAATCCTGATTTGAAACCGGAAAAGATACATTCGGTGGAGGCGGGATGGCTGTGGCACAATGATACAAATGCATCGTTGATGACTACAGTCTATTATCGCTATCTTACCAATCAGATTACCGAAGTATCACGCTACATAGACGGTGGCGTACTGCTGACTACTAAAGAGAATTTGGATCAGAGTCACAATGCAGGATTGGAGCTGATCTGGAGTTATTCTATCAATCGTTGGCTCTCTTTTAACTGGAATGCAAACGGATATTTCAATCAGATCAATGCAGAAAAGTTGGGCTTTTCACGACACAGGAATACTTTCTCGTGGAGCACGTTGTTCAATGCCAACTTCATGCCGTTCAAACATTATATGATGCAGCTCAATGCACGTTATCGTTCTGCCACACTGGTGCCGCAAGGTCGTAGGGATGCCGATTATTGTATCAATCTGGGTATGAAGTATGATATTCCGAGTATCAATCTTTCCGTATTGGCTTCGGTTACTGATTTGTTTGATACCTATCGGAAGTCGTATACGCTTGATACACCCGAACTGAAACAGAAGGTAGAAAAACGCCGTAATCCCCGTATTTTCTATATCGGCGTTTCTTATACATTTGGTGGAAACAAGAGCAAAAAACACACAGCGAAGTTAGAATATGATGAGAGTATGTAAAATCCTTATATTACTTGTACTTTGTGCATTTACAGTAATCGGACAAGCACAGGAGGATTCTGTCAAAACGGATACGGTTCGGGTAATGGATAATAATCCATACCGTTTCCGCATCCGGCAGGTCATTTTACCTGCAACTTTGATTGGAGTGGGGATTATCGGGTTGGAA
>OGOZ01000943.1_pt1 | contig 17768 bp, 24 predicted proteins | sample 1552801 | NCBI WGS metagenome assembly OGOZ01 (sample SAMEA2580196, study PRJEB22360) | human gut metagenome | biome: human gut; feature: human-associated habitat; material: faeces | place: Denmark | collected 2008/2010 | reverse complement strand
TTTATTATTATTAACAATATTACTAAATAATAGTATTGAAGTTAACCTATTAGGTGATATTATTAGAGAACCAGGATTATTTATAGGTATTGATAGTACAGCACCTGGAAGTGAAAATGATTATAATAGTAAAATATATGGACAATATTTAATTATATCAGCTGCACATAATTTTATAGGCAACACATATACAAATAAATTAGTTTGTTCAAAACCATACTTATACAATAAACCTGAAGATATGAAGGAGGGTGAAGAAATATATGGATAAGACTGATTGCTTACCACATTATGCATCAATTGATTTTGAGAGTGCTAAAAATTTTTATGATAATTCTAGCACAATTTTAGAAACGTTAAGAACGTTTGACCAAAATATTGATACGTATTTAAATGATTTCATCAGTGTTAATCAAGCTAAAGTATCTCCAGCACCAGTAAGTGAAATAACTGAATCGCTAGATACCATTTTTAAGAAAATTAATACATTACCAAATAATTATGCATTATATTGGTATAAACAGATAATAAATCAAATTGATAAAATAAAATCAAGTATTATACAATTAAACTCTAGTGATTTTAAACAAATTAGTGAAAGTATCGGTAGTTTAGCTGGTAATTATACGATGTATAATATTTATACAACACCATATTATACATATAATAAAGATGATATCAGACCAACTTGTTATATTCCAAATAATGTAGTTAATAAATTGAATAGATACTGTTATGCGAATATTTGCCAAGCTGGTATGAAAGTTGATGCATTATTTATGCATAACCTAGCACCTATGGTTAGTGAAAAAGGTACAAATTTAATACAGAGTGAAAATACATACCTTATTGAAAGTGGTGGATTATATGATGGACCCACTATGTCATCCACAACTCATGGTGACAATTTAATAACAGATGTTAAATCTGTGAATATAATATATAGTGCGTCAATTGCTATCAAAACACAAATTAAAACAACATACAAATTACTATATAATATTATAAATGCATTAAAAAATAGAACAGTTTTACACACAACAAATATAAGAGATACACAAAATATTTCATTTAGTAGCTTAACACATACAAATTTTGACACAGAAACACATATATCAGAAATATTTGATTTACTACAACAAAAGATTTCTGATTATGATAAGCAAATTACAATAGAATCACAGCTTATTTAATTAGTTAATTAATATACTAAAATGTATGATTATTAAGTTTAAAAAAACAAATCCTGATGCAATTCTACCAAAACGTAACCACGATAACATGGATGGAACTGGTGATACAGGATATGATGTATACAGTGTCGAAGATAAAGTAATTCCTGCTAGAGGTTCAGCAGTTGTTGATGTTGGTTTGGAATTTGCTTATATTGAACCACATTATTGGGTCAAAATTGAAGGTCGAAGTGGTCTTGGATTCAAGCATGATATTATTCCTCATGGTGGTATAGTAGATAATGCTTTTAGAGGTAATGCTGGTATTAAACTTCGCAATCTATCAGATAAGGATTATGAAGTTAAAAAAGGTGATAGAATTGCTCAATTTGTAGTATATCCATTAATTGATGCTGAAATATCAGAAGGTGATATTGAAGTTACTGATAGAGGTGCTAAAGGTTTTGGTAGTTCAGGTCGATAAACATGAACTTTAATGTTATTAATTTAATTAATAGTCTGTGGGTGGAGAGATACCGCCCACAGATTCTTAATAATCTTTTATGTGGTAAACAAGTAAAAGATTATTGTGAAAATGCTAGATTAACACAAACAATTCAAAACATTTTACTTACAGGTAAGCCTGGATGTGGTAAAACTACATTAGCTAAAATTATTGTTAATGATATTTTAAAATGTGACTATTTATATATTAATGCGTCTGATGAAAATGGTATTGATACAATACGTATAAAAATACAACAATTTGTCATGACAAAAAGTATAGATGGTCGACTTAAAGTTGTAGTCCTTGATGAAAGTGATGGTCTTGCTGGAACTGCACAAAGAGCTTTAAGAAACTTAATGGAAGAATATAGTGAATATGCAAGATTTATTCTTACCGGTAATGAGAAACATCGCATTATTCCTGCTATTCAATCTAGATGCATTTCATTTGATCTTACATATACACTTTCAGAAGTAGGTGAATATTGCAAACATATTCTTGAAAATGAACATATTGCATTAGATACTAATGAGAAAAAGAAAGAATTTTGCAATATTATTAAAGACTGTGCTGGTGATATTAGAAAAACTATTAACAGTTTACAATTACATTGTAGAAAAGGTAATTTTGAAATATTAATAGATAATGATATTAGTATTGACAATATCATATTAGAAGTAATTGGTATGATTCAAAATAATCAACCACTACAACTTAGACAATATACTATCAAACATGAAAGTGAATTTAATGGTGATTATCAAACACTATTAAAACGTTTATTAAATTTTGTATTTGATAGTAAGAATTTAGACGAAAAAACAAAAGTTGCATGGTGTAAAACAATTACTGAATTTTATTATCGTTCTAGTATTGTAATAGACCAAGAAATTAATTGGTTTGCATGTATTTTAAATTTGTGCAAATAAAATAAAAGCTTGAAGATTTCTCTTCAAGCTTTTTTATATAATATGTTAAACCTTAAAAAAATTAAGCAAACAAGTCAGAACCAACTTGAGAAGCTCTACCAGCTACTTTATTGTCTCCACCGGAAGGTTTCTTTGGGTTACCTTTTTTCTGATTCACAAGAGGTGTACCTTCATCACCATCATTGCCAACCTTATCAGTTACAGAAGCATTTGCTTTGCCTGATTTAGCCATTGATGTTACTTTACCAGCTACTTTGTTGCAACCAGCTGATGGTTTGCAAGGGTTACCTTTTTTCTGATTTACGAGAGGTGTACCAATTTCTTCTGCTTCAATAGCTTCAGTTGCGAAAGCATCAAATTCTTCATCTTCAGATTCACCTTCAGAATCAGATTCATCAGAACCTTCATCTTCAAATTCATCTTCAAAACTATCATCTTCACCTTCTTCACCATCAACCTGAGCAAGAATATTGCGTAAGCATTCTACCTGTTCAGCAGATAATGTAATTGTTACATCTCCACTTTCTTCTGAACCATTATCAGATGAATCAATGGAGCCTTCATCAGCACCGATAACATTGAGTTCATCATCTGACATTACTTGTTCAACTAAAGTTTCAAATATTGATTTTTTCATAAAAGTATTTAATTTAGGTTGTGTATTTTCTTTAACAACTTTAATATGTTTTGATTTGTTCGATGGATTATTAATGGATTTTGGATTTTTATGTAACCAAGACTGTAATAATGGATTTTCCATAAAGATTATTTTAAATATTTAAGTATAGTGAAATGAAATCTACATTCAATGCAGTATTTGAAACCTTTATGACTGAAGCAGCTTTACCTGCTCCACAATTACCAGCCACACCACCTAATAATGCATTAACAACAGTAACTTCATCATTATCTACAAACACTTTATCAGGTGATAATACATCTAAGAACAAATCTGAATTAGCAAACACTGTAACTAATTTAAATCAAAGTATTAAAAATGCTATATCAACTGCAATGAATGTTGCTCCAGAAATTCTTAAAAATTTAAAAGCTCAAGAAAAATTTTGGAATGGTCAAGCAGGTAATGGTGTAGGTTTATTAATACAAACACTTGAAGATTATAATAGTAAAAAAAGATTAAATGCATTATATGGTGTTGTTGATTATATGAAATCTAAAAAACCAACAATACATGCAATACCACCCTGTGAATTTTTAGCAACTATAGAGAATAAATTAAATGAAACAGAATAAAACACTTTTTAATCAAATATTTGAAAAATTTCAAACATTAAATGAAGCAGATGAACAATTAACCCAATATCAGTTACCTTCATCTGCACAAAACGCTCAAAATGAAGACGCAGATGCTGATTTTGATGACAATTCCAGTGATGAAGTGATTGAACAAATTGCTAAACAGCAATTACAATTATTACAAAACAAATTTAAAGATAGTGAAAATAAAAAAGAAACTATAGATAAAATCATCAAAAAAGCTCTTGGTAAAGGTGATGGTGATGAAAAAGAAGCTAAAGAATTAATTGACAGAATCAAAAAATCTTTAGGTAAATAACATATGATATTAATATTTGAATCACGTGAGCAATTTTTAAAGCTTGCAAATCTATCAAGTCAAGATTTGCAAACTATCACTGATAATGTTTTATCATCTATTGAAAAACACTATAAAGGTGGTCTTGTTAAAAATCAAAAATCAATACTAAATGATTTACGAAAGGTTTCGAAATTAATAGACAAATATACAGATCACTCACATAAGTATAATGAATTTGTAAAATCTGATAATAAATTACTACAAGTAATAAACAACCGTATAAATAAATTTCTGAAATCTCAAGGTATAAAAGTTGATCCATTACCTAGTCTTAAAACATATGAACATTCTGATAAAGGTAATAAACTAGATGGTTTTGATGTTTATGCTAAAATTATTAAACAAGTAGTCGATAGAATATCAACATTTATATATAACCAAACTGCACTAACTCCTATTTCTAAAAAATTACCAAATGTTCTTAATAGAATGCTAGAATTCAATAATGGTTGGAGTGTTATAGGAGATGTAAATGTTCAACAACAATCAATAATACGTGATATTCTCAATAAGATGCTTGAATTCAATGTTGATATCATTGATATACCTGATAGTGATGAACAAATTAAGAATGTGCTTAATTCAATGCTTAACAATAATAGTGATGGTGATGGTGATGGTGATGATGCAGATTTTACATCACAAAATAAATTTACATTTAAATGTATTAGAAGAAATGACCCAGCATTAAGTGATAAGCAATATAGATATGATATATATGTACCTGTTGATGGTGTGTATAAACAACAACTAAAAGAAAAACTTGGTATTGAATACTTTGCATTACAATATACAATAATGGAGCCATCTCAAATAGAACGTGTGATGCGTAGTCCATTAAACACCAATAAATTAATGAATGCTCAAAATTGTCAATTCTGTGCATTTAATGAACAAAATACCCCGATGTATGAATTTAGATCTTGGAATTGTCATATTGAACGTGGTGATGATAAAAACAATTTCAAACTTATAAATGGTGCAATTCCAAATCTATCGTCACCTGAACGAGAATATAGTAAGGAACAATTTATTAGCATAGCAAAAAATTACATTAATGGTGAATTAATTAACCAAGCACCATCAATGAAACAATGTGTTGAGGTATTACTTGGTGTAATATTTGATGATTTATCTAATAAGCAAATTAATAATATAACATATGCTAATATGTTAACACAACAATTAGCAACTGATGACAAATCATTTATAATTCCACTAAGAGATATCATTAATTTAGCAATTACCGGTATATTACCCAACATAATATCTAAACAACAATCAAATCAAACAGCAAACAATGCAACCAACAACTCAGTCAACAAATAATCAAACTACTAATACACGAACAACTAGCAGCAATACAACTAACGAATTAGAAATTGATATTGTAGCTGTTGAACAACAAATTAGAGATTCATTATTAACAATTGATGCATATAAACATTTCGTTGAAGCAATAGGTATTGCTATTAATAAAATAACATCTTAACCTTTAATCAATTAATTCCGATATTGAATGCACAATAGGTATATTATACTGTTGTGCTTTTTTTAATTTCGAACCACAATCTTCACCAGCTAATAAATAATCTGTCTTTTTTGAAATAGAAGATACATATTTACCACCAGCAGATTCAATTATTTGAATTAGAGTATCTCTCGGTTGTTCAAATACACCTGTAATACATATTTTTTTACCAGACAATTTACCGGTTGATAATGTATTGCAAGTTTGCACATGCAACACCTGTATTAGTTGTTCAACAATTGCAATAAATTCATTAGCAGAATCAGCAATATCTTGTGATATAATATCACCGATAGAACCTATACCTTTAAACCATGTAGCACAATTTTCATCTTTTAATCTGCGTAAAAATTCATCAACATCACCACAATCTTGAGCAATAGCTTTAGCATTTGTTTTGCCGATACCAGGTAAACCAATACTATTAATTACTCTCCATAATTCACAATCTCTACTTTTATTAATAGCTGTGAGAATATTATTTGCTGATGTTTCTCCTATTTTTTCAAGTTTAATAATGTCTTGATATGTAATATTGTATAAATCTGAAAATTCATTAAGAATCCCTTGGGATATCAATTTCTCTATAAGCTTTCCACTTACACCTTCAATATTCATACAATTTCTACTAACAAAATATTCAAATTTTTGTTGTAATACGCTTGGACAGTGTTTATTTGAACAATACCATGATTTTTTATCACCATGCTTAACAGCTTTTGCACCACATATAGGACATTTTTCATCAAATACATATGGTTTTGAATTAATATCACGTTTTTCTGGTAATGATTTGATAATATATGGTATAATTTCACCAGATTTTTCAACTAAAACAGTGTCATTTATACGAATATCTCTTGCAATCATTTCATCAATATTATGACACGTTGCTCGTTTTACAATTGTACCAGATAATTGAATAGGTGATAGTTCAGCAACTGGTGTAATTTGACCAGTTCTACCAACTTGCAAAGTAATATTTAAAACTTTTGCTTCAGCTTTTTCTGCTTCATATTTATATGCAATTCCCCATCTTGGTGACTTAGATGTATTACCTAATTTATTTTGCTCTTCAATACTATCTAATTTAACAACAGCACCATCGATAGGATATGGTAATGTTTTTCTTAAATTATCTATATTATTAATTGCTTGAATTACACCATCGCTATCACCATAACAATATATTGTATTGACGGTTTTGAACCCCCAACGTTTGCAATCTTCATAAAATTCTTCTAGAAAATAATAAGGGGTGGCACTACTTCCAAATGTGTGCACAATAAATTTCAATTTCCTTGTTTTAATAATATCTCTATCAAGCAATTTAATTGTACCTGCAGTCAAATTACGTGGATTAGCATATGGTTCATCATTATTTTTAATTAATTCATCATTAATACGTTTAAACTCATTATATTCCATATATACTTCACCACGAATGTCTATAGTTTCATCATTTGTTAGTGTATCTGGAATATTATCAATAATAAATTTGTTACAAGTAATATCTTCACCCACAATACCATCACCACGCGTCACAATACGTTTTAATTTACCGTGCTCATATATACAAGAAAGTGAACACCCATCTATTTTTTCTTGCACACAAAATGTATTATATTGATTATGTAGTTGTTCTGATGTTTTGGATAACCAATCTTGCAATTCATCGATATTATATGTATTAGAAAGACTGAGCATTGGTGTTAAATGCTCAGTCTTTTCAAATTTATCAACAGGTGTAGAAGCAATTATTTTGTTAAGAATAGAATCATTAGGTATATTACCTGAGTATAAATCTCTGAGCTCTGACACCATAATGTCATATTCAAAATCACTAATCTCTGGATTACCATCTCTATAAAGTTTTTCATGATATGCAATAATGTGTTCTAATTCCTCAATTCTTTTCACACACAAAATTTACAATTTTAACTAAATTAACAGGCAAATCATTAAACGTTTTAAATTTACAATTACAATTTTGAATATCATATTGTGACACATTTTTAACATATAATTCATCGTTTTTATTCCACAATAATATATTGTTTGGAAGTATTAAAATAGCAATATATTGAAAATTACTGTTTATTACATCACCACACATACAAATATAAAACGGAAATTGATTATTTTGTGTGTAGTTATTAAATGCTTTAGCAGCTTTTTCATACGTTCCACTGTTTGTGCACCATTTAGTAACACCATGGAATAAATATGCTTGTTGAGGTGTTTTTATTTTATAACAACTATAACCTTCACAACTACCTATACAATTTTCAGTTAATTGTTGTTTCAAGCTATCACGCGTTAACGTTGCATATTCACCGTATGAATCTAAAATTGATTTAAATTCAATAAATGACAATTTACTATGAAGTTTATTAATATCTATATGCTCAGGTTTTAATCTATGTAGTTCTTTTAATTTTCTGTGTAAATCACAATACTTAGCAACATCTGCTTCATTTACATTAGGTTCTGAGTTAAACTTAGCTTTTGCTTCTTTATATCCTTCAGTTAAAATAAAATTATTAAAAAACGTTTCAAATGTTTGCATAAAATTAAATCTCTATTATTTTTTCAAAATTTTTATTGCTTAAGAATGATTTATCTGTATATTTTGGTGTTAAAAATTTAAGAGGAATATTATATAATTCAACATCAAACGACAAAACATTTAAATTAGAATATGCTTTAGATGCTAATTCAAAACAATAAAATTCTGAACTATCAGATGAATTAAATTTAAAATCATATTTATTACCGATATGCTCTTTTACATATTGAACTGCATTATCTTGTTCAGAGTTCGGTCGCAATATACAAACCCTGTCTGCTAATAAGAAATCAATAATGTCAATTTCTTTAACACCTTCAGCTACAGCATGAACTACGGCATAATCTCCAACATATATACCAACATGACTATATTTACCTGGAACCAAAAGACTATCCAAGTAATGGTTATATCCACGAAGTATTATATCACCAGGTTTAACTAAATTACAGATTTGTCTAATCTGATTACCTCGTATTGAATAATCATATTCTTCCGGATTATATATTGCAAAACAAGGTGTTTTATATATTTTAACATTGCCGATAATGGTGAGTAATTGCACCCACCATTTATACCAGTTTTTGAGGATATATAAACTAATTGATATTATCTTTTTCATTATTTTACCTTAGCTTCTAATGCAGCAATTCGTGCTTCTAATGCAGCAATTTGCTGTTGAATATTTGATGTTGTGCCAGATAAGTAACCAAGTTGTGTGGTTGTAATTGTAGATGTACTAACTTGTTTGTTAGAATTTACAATCATCACTCTATTAGATGTGGTATTGTTAAGTTCAATAGGTTTTTTGAATATAAATTTTTCTTTAGTTGTATTCAGTGTTGTATAATTTGCTCCTCTACCACCAACAGCAAGTGCATTGTGTCTATTTGAGTCAGATGTACCACAAGCAATTATAAATGGGTCATTATCAGTATTAGCACTATTAAAAGCACCAACGATTACACCATTATATGTATCATTTATTATATGATCACCGAGAGAGATTGAATAATCTGCTTTTGAAACATTTTCTTTACCCCAAGTAAAAGAATTTGATGAATGTATCGTACTCCTTCTAGAAGCAATAGAACCACCGATAACAATTGAATTACCAATTGACGGTTTCGATGTACAATATAACGAATAGTCATTATTTGTTATTGAATCTACTGAACACCATCCATTCTCTGCATCACTTATTTTTTTATAAGCATTCGGTTGAGTACTACCACCTCTAATAGTGATTTTATTACCATCGATTGCTGTGATAGTAAACTGATCAACCAGCTGGTTATCATCCACAAGTGTTACAACATCATTTACTGCAAATCCTGATTTAAAACCTGAATTAACAACACCTGAACTTGCAGGTGATGATACTTGTTTATCAGTTAGATATACAACAAGAACACTTTGTTTATCACTCCAATTACTTGATGTACCTATACCACTTTTATCGATAAAATTATAATACCACCCTTTTTGATATGTTGCTGGTCCTTGTGTGAAAATATTATTTTTAGAGCTATTTAACACAAAGTCATCACCTATTGTAATTGCCTGTGACTTTATGTTATTGAGTTGTGTTTGAATAGATGAAGTAGTTCCAGCAAGGTTATCTAATTCACTTGGTGTAATGTTGGATTTCTGAAGACCGCCATCACCTTTTCTTGCAAACACAACTCTATCACTAATATTATCTTTTAATGTATCTGAACCAAGGGTAGCTTTAGCGTAAATGTTACCCTTCACATTCATATCACCTGATGCTGCATTTAATGTGAAAGTATTAGCATTGCTGGAGTTTGTTGTATAAATACCTGTTTTTGTTGTTATACCACCACTTAATGTAATACTACCAGCATCATTGTTTATGACTATTGAATTAACACCATTAGAATTTTTAACATTAACATCATCGTAAACTTCTGTAGGGGCGTTAAGTTGTATTTTACCATCACCACCAGCGTGTACAGAGAATAGTGTTTTTCTATCACTCTCTCCAGTACCACCACCCACCTGCAGTAGACCTCCATTTGGTTCATTGTAGGCACCTAACACTGTTCCTGAATAAGTGTAGTTCATGAGACCATTACCAACAGTAAGTGTATTCCCTATAGTAGTATAATTAAAATTACCACATGTAATATTCTTATTCGAACCAAAGAAATTGGCGTCACCTACAAGTAAGGAACTATTACTTAGTGTTACACCTCCACATTCTGTTTGTTCTAATTTTTCAGAGAATGTGTTAACATTAGCACCATTACAGTAAACAGTATAATCATCTTTTGATAGACTACCACCTAAGTCTACTTTTCCATTTCTTAACCAATCATTAATCCACCAAAGTGCCCAAGTAGCAATAGCATATAACTTAACAGTAATTTTGTTGGCATCTATTTGTGTGATTTCAAAGTGACAATTTTCACCGGATGGGAACCTACCATCATTTACACCAGTTAACCACCAACCGACTTGAAATTCGGAATTAAATCCTGGTATATAAGTCGGTTCTTGGATGTCTTCTACAATTTGTTCTGTCGAATCAGATAACCAGAAGATAACAGTATTTTTGGTTCCATCTACGATTTCTTCGTCTGTGCCTAATCCACTAATATCAAAATGCTGGTAATACCAACCCCGTTGCAAGTAATTGCCACCGTATGAAATTTGATTAACTTGTGGTAAATTTAGATAGTCACCAGCTTCTAGTGTGAATGTTTTATCAGCTTTAATATGTATATCACCATCTTGAGTTGATATTATACCACCAGCAATTAATTTCCAATTCGTCATCTTTTTCTGAGCATCAACTGCAGAAACACCGTCACCTAAATCAACTAATTTATATATACCAGCGTTATTTGGTTCAGTGACTGATACCAACATACCATAATAACAATAATTATTGCCATCTGTTGAAATAAATGTATCTGTTCCGGTCAAATCTGCTGTTGTAGTTACTGCTGTTGTAGCATCTAATGGTGCATTGATTTGACGTTCAAAATTTAATGCAAAATTTAATTTACCTTCTGTTCTACTCATATGTTTTAAATTTAATTAAAATGTTAATCTAAATGTATTACTACCAATTACTTCACCTTGCGGTTTACCAGTGCGAGCATATCGTTTATATGCAACACCATCATGTGTAGTTGATGTTTGGTTAAATTCAGTTTTCCACTTCGACCATTCTTCAAATTTATTAGTAACTGGATTCCATACTTCTATTTTTGTAATAGCATTCCAACCATCTGGTATATCAAATGTATAATATGTATTAGCAGATTCACCGGCTAATGTTAATGTGGTTTGTCTGTTTTTAGATGTTAGTGATTGTTCTGTATATGTGGTACTATTAATCGTAGTAGCATATAATGGATAAACAGACTCAACTACAAATGATTTAGTGGCTTTTTCTACATTATCTTGTGTTACTGAAACAGTAAATACTAATTTTGTTTCAGATGTAGGTGACATTGTTAACTCATTTGATACAGTTTCAGATGTATTTGTTATAGATGGTTGATCCCATCCAGTCCCTGTAAAATTATATGTTCTATTTGCACCATGTGTGATTGTTGAACCTTCTGACAATTCAACATTTATTGTTCTAGATGTTGTTGCTCCTGCTTTTATTAATGTCGGTGTATTTGATAGTGATAATGTTGCATTAATAGTCGGATACAATAATTGAGTAATTATATCTGTAATCAATACATTATCAAATGTGGTGCCTTTTGCAAATCTAACAATTCCGTCTGCTGGTTTAAAATCACTAGGCATTGGATTTGGATTTGTATATGTTATTTCTTTTGATACTGTTTCAGCTGATAACTTCTTAAATGATGATTCTAAATCTGCAACTACATCGTCAAAAGAGTCTTCTAATTCAGATGACAAATTGGTAATTGTTGTATATGATGACAACACACATGTGATAATAGGGTTAAGTGTTGTTGCTATATCAAAACGAAGTTCACGATAATTTTCAGCATCATATCCAACTAACCAAAATTTATTTGGCAATTCTGCAAGATCTGGATAACTAGCTGAAGCAAATTGAGAAAAAGTTGTAAATGTATAATTAATGGCCATCTGTAATTCTGAAAAACGTATAAATATTTAAAATGCAAACGTTCGAAGAATTTTTTAAATTGTTTTGTGAATGTGATGGAGGAAATGTTGCTGCTCCGGGTGGAGCTCTTGGTGACTATTCATATAATGATTATGCTCCAGGTGATACTCGTATTCCTAAATCATTATTTACAGTAAAGAGACGAAAAAGCTCAAAGAAACATGGCAAAAAAAGCACAAAACATAGAATTGCAAGACGATAATCCACACGGACACTGGCAATTCCCTGATAATATTGAAGATATACCTGATAAAGCAACTGGATTTGTGTATTTAATTACTAATAAAAAGGATAAAAAATACTATATTGGTTGTAAGTTGCTTGAAAAAAAGATAAAGCGAGCACCTCTAAAAGGTAAAAAGAAGAAGAGAATTGAAATAACTTCATCAAATTGGAAAGATTATACTGGAAGTTCAAATGTTCTTAATGAAGATATTAATAAAATTGGTAAAGATCAATTTGATTTTCAAATTTTAAAGTTTGTTTATAGCAAATCTGAATTAAAATTTGAAGAATTAATGTATCAATTAATGAATAATGCATTGTTTCGAGATGATTTCTATAATGGAATTATAAACGTTCGATTAGGCAAACCAAAAGATATGACAAAAATTGATGATTTTAGCCGTTATTTATTGAAAATTTAACTGTGATTGAAGATATTTCAAAAGAAATAGTAAAAATTATCAATATTGCAACATATAATGATGAAATTCTTAGTGAAAATACGTTTTTTCATATAATTTTGCTATTTCTCCTTAAAAAACTTAAAGAAAACCGAAATATTTCAGGATTTTACATTAAAAAATCTTCAATTTTACCATATTTTCAAGAATTAACCAAAATTTCCAAGATTTTTCCGTTTATTATTGTGATTTCTGATGATTTTCCTGTTGAAAATGATGAATTTCTATGTATTCTCCAAAAATATCAAGAAAAATACAGTAAAAATGTAAGAAATCTATATAAATTCATGAAAAAATATAAATTAACCAATCTTCAACAGAAATATGAACAAGAAAATCTAAGATTCACATTGATTTCTAACGCGATTCAATGAAAATTTAAATATTTACACGATGAGTAGATTTAAAGATGTAATTTTAGAAGCATTAACCAATAATATTGACATAGATAGGCTTCTGCATATTGTTAAACCTGAATTAATTAAACAATGTCAAGGACTAACAATTGAAGATGACGGAAATATTAAAATTCGTTTAGAAGATTCAGCATATATTATTACTTTACGACCAATCAGTATAGTAACACAAGAAGAGGAAGAATTTGAAGAAGGAGAAGAAAATATAAACGGTGAAGAACAACAAGATCAAGCTATTGACCCTAATATTCTTGCTAGTTTAGATAATTTATCAAAATCAAGTAATCCAACTCTTGCTGCTTCAGCAAAAAAGACGATGACAAGTTTGAATAATAATATTAATGCTTTAGGAACAGCATTAGTAAATAAAACACAAAAAATGCTTCAAGACGCACAAAAATAATATGGACAATTTTACAAAATCAGTTTTAAAATATAGTAATGATAATGGTTTGGGTTTAGTTTTTGAAGAAGCTGATCCAAATACTCAGCAAAACCCAAATGCTCAAGGTCAACAACCAGTAGATGATCAAGCTCAACCACAGAATCAACAACCAGAACCACCAGCTAATGAAGAAGAAAATCCATTTCCTGAAAGATTTGTATATTTAGCAGGATTGTTACAAAAAGCTCTATTAGATAAATTTCCATCTCTTATGAATATTGAATCAATTAATCAAGATAATGTTGCTGAAGTTATTCAAAACATGGAAGGGTTAATGAAACAAGCTGGAATGCTTGATGGTGTTGATACAAATGAACAATCAATCTAATCATATTACTGATAATTTTGATTTACAAAGCAGATATCAACAAATATGTGAAGATGCTGCTATGTATCAAAGTATTGCAATGCCAAGTATTGGATTTGGTCAAAAAGATTTTGGTAGAAATCCAAGAAAAAGTATTACAGGTGGAACATTTGATGTAACGAGTATTGGTTCTGTATCAGAATCTGAAGAAGAAAAGAAAAATGCAAAACGACGAATTAAAAGACTTAAAGGAAAACATAGAAAACTTAATAAAAAAAGCATTTAAAGATGTTGATAAGTTTTACTATAAAGGAAACGAAAAAGCTGGTATAAGAACAAGGAAGACTTTAGTAAAATTATCTAAAGTCTTCAAGTCTCTGAGAAAAGACATGTTGTTAATGTCTAGTATACGTAAATCACAGAAAAAAGAACTAAGAACATCTACAAAAAAATAGAATCGTCTGCTCGTTTAAATCGACGCATTATATTTTCAATTTCTTCTTGAAGCTGCGGTTGTTTACGATTTATGTAATCATAAATAGCTGCAGGTTTTTTTGTGAATTCACCCATATCTATATTTTTAGAATTAGCAAATTCAGTAAGATAGTCTATTGCTTCGATCATTCCAAACCATCTAGATAATTCATATGTACTAAATGATTCCTTCTGACCGTTTTTTAAACAAATTAATATTGATTCATCATTTCCTTGAGACATTGTTAAAGTTCAAGGAAATGATAAAGTGTTAACTATTTAAAAGATCACTTACCTTCTTACCATTGATTATACAATCATCACTGAAAAATATGCTTTGTGCTTTACCTTCAGGTAAGAATTTACAACCCGTTGTTTCAGGTGGTAGTATTTTAGTTAAAGATGAATATGGTGTGTAATTAATTGAATTATATGATTCAATTGCACTGAATGTACAATTTTCTATTGTTGCTGATGTTTGAGTTACATAGACACCATAAATATCTCTACTAATATTATAAAATTTACAATCTGTAAAAGTTGCTGATGTGTGAGTTACATTAACACCATAATTACTATTGCTAATATTATAAAAATTACAATCTGTAAAAGTTGCTGATGTGTGAGTTACATTAACACCATAAAAACTACTGCTAATATTATGAAAATCACAATTTTCTATTGTTGCTGATGTTTGAGCTACATTAACACCATAAAAACTACTGCTAATATTATAAAAATCACTTCTATCATTATTAGGCTTAGGAACATACGACCCAACTTCGCAACCACCTATTACATTACCGTTTAAATCCAAATAATTTCCACCAACATCACAAACTTTGCCAGTTTCTACATAAGTATTACCTAATTCAATTTCTCCATCACCATCATAATCGAATGTTTTTATATCATCTGTGGCATTATCCCAAGACCTCCTACCAGTCTTATTACCTCTAGCTGTTTTAGCTATAAAGTAATCACTTGTTTTACATATTATTTCTCTAGTATTGGTTACAACATTACCAGATTTATCAAATCCACTAACTCTTACTGAAAATGTTCCCGGTGATTTGACTTCTGACACATAACCATTTTTATCCATTTCAACGTACTCTAAACCAGATAATAATTCGAATTCTTTTTTAGTAATACTTGCATTTTCTGGTGATACTGATGTTTGTATTTGACCAGCATCTTGAATTGTTGTGGTTGTAATGGTGATTGACTTTACTGCAACCCTAATATAACCGGTAATTGTTTTTGTACTAGTTACTTCTGAATAATCTTTACCAAATTGTGAACGAGCTACTACCTCAAATTTACATCCATCTGTATTAATCGTAACATTTCCAGCAGCATCAATTGTATAATCAGGGGTAATTTTTGCATCAAATGTAATTGTTTTATCATCAGCTTCTTCAGGATTTATAGTATACTGAATTTTGCCACTGTTTGTGATTGATTGTGTATTTATTATAATATCTGTTACCCAAATTGGTTCTAATGTTACAATAGCATCTTGTGTATACACTGTTCTATATCCATTTGTTATTTTACAACGATATGAACCGGGTTCTAACGTTTCGTATGTATTTTTTGATGCTCCACTAATATCAACAAATTCTTTTTACCACTGATAATCAAGTCTAGTTATACTTTTATTTACATTGATAGCTGAACACTCTAAGGTAACAGATTTCCTCATGAAATTATTTAAAAAATGATCACCTGTCCATGTACATAATCTTCTGTTGAGCTGTCATATGTAGTAATTTATCGTTAAAAAACTGCCAAAATTTATCTCTCGGTGTAGCTGATATCAAATTACAATTGACAGTGTCAATTTGCCTATAATCTTGCATTAAAATATCCCAGGTTACAATTAGTTTTAACATATCTGGATCATATGGCAGTTTTAGATTAGTTGGTCTAAAGTTTAAACAAATTCTACCATTAGGTGATAGTAAAATTTGCGGATCATTTGTACAAATCATATATCGAACATTAGGTCTTTTATCAAGAGGTCTACGTCTTGTAAAAGATATTTCACAAACATTGCTCAAAAGCATTTGTTTTAACTGTTCATGTTCGATTTTCATTTAGAAATTTAAAATATACTGTTTGTAATATTTGAGATATTCAGGAATTCCTGGTTTATCTGGGCAAGAATTTGGGGTTAAAGTATGGTATATGTTGTTTCCTTGTTTTCTTATAGCAATATAATCATATTCATCGTTTAATGGCTGTTTTCTAAAACAAAACAAGAATTTCCAACCCCTTTCTATATATTCATTAAAAATATCTTTACTATATTGATCATTTCCAAGGATACACCAGGTCATTGGATAATTTTCACCATTAAACCATTGATTTACATATGTATTCATATCATCAAATGACAATACTTCATGCAAAACATATGTATATGCATTTTTCATTTAGAATTTACCAATTTTACCAATTCTATTACATATCCACTTAAGAAAGCAATAATACTTTTCAAATCAACATCAACTTTATCATTATCATATACAGATAAAATACGTTTTAATGCTTCTTTCTGATTCGTATACAGTGTATTGATCATTTTCTTTGAGTTAATATCAAATTCTTTATTATTTTCAACTGATGTTATAAATGATTCATCTAATTTATTGAATAAAATTAGTAAAATATTGGTAATATTAGCTTTTGTATTATCTTTACCAAGCATACTACCAGAAACAAAATCAGGATAGTATTTTGGGTATTTTTCTACCCAAGAACGTTTTAATTCTTCAATAATACCATCATAATCTACAGGTTTCGGTGGTTCTGCTGACACTGGAGGCATTGAAGCTTGATGTTCAACCACTTTATATGTTTGTGGATTAAGATTATATTTTATATTATTCATTTTAACTGCTTATTTTTATTTATATTTATTTTAAAATATCAATTTATTTTACTAAATTTCTAAGGAAATT
>OGOZ01000939.1_pt1 | contig 17798 bp, 15 predicted proteins | sample 1552801 | NCBI WGS metagenome assembly OGOZ01 (sample SAMEA2580196, study PRJEB22360) | human gut metagenome | biome: human gut; feature: human-associated habitat; material: faeces | place: Denmark | collected 2008/2010 | reverse complement strand
ATGCCGAGGCATATGCCGAAATAGGGGATGCCATTCTCCCTCGCATACCTTGCCGCAAGTATCATTCCGTCTATGCCGCGGCCCCCAAAGCCGCCGGGGACGATTATCCCGTCCAGATCGTCCAGCATCTCATTACAGCTGGCTTCGGTGAGCGTCTCTGAGTCTATCCAGCGTATGCGGATATGTGTATTGATGGCATAGCCCGCGTGGCGCAAGGCCTCCGCAACGGAAAGGTATGCGTCGTGGAGCTGTACATACTTGCCTACGAGACCTATGCGTACTTCCTTCTCGCGGGATTTTATGCGCCGCACCATGCTTTCCCATTCCGCAAGGTCGGGCGCGGGTGCGTCTATGCCAAGCTCCCTGCAGACAACGTCGGAAAAACGGGACTGCTCCAGCATCAGCGGCGCTTCGTAAAGGCAGGGGAGAGTGATGTTTTCTATGACGCAGTCCAGCTTCACGTTGCAGAAGAGGGATATCTTTTTGAATATGGAATCCTCGAGAGGCTCGTCGCAGCGGAGGACTATTATATTGGGGTTTATGCCCATGCCCTGAAGCTCCTTTACGGAATGCTGGGTGGGCTTGGACTTGTGCTCATCGGAGCCGCGGAGGAAGGGGACGAGGGTAACGTGTATGAACAGGCTGTTCTCCCTGCCTACCTCCAGGGATATCTGCCGCACAGCCTCTATAAAGGGCTGGGACTCTATATCGCCTATGGTGCCGCCTATCTCGGTTATGACCACATCGGCGTCTGTCTGCTTGCCCACACGGTATACGAAATCCTTTATTTCGTTGGTTATGTGGGGTATGACCTGCACTGTGGAACCAAGGAATTCTCCGCGGCGCTCCTTATTCAACACGTTCCAGTATACCTTACCGGTGGTAAGATTGGAATACTTATTCAGATCTTCGTCGATAAAACGCTCGTAGTGACCCAGATCAAGGTCTGTTTCGGCGCCGTCCGCCGTTACATATACCTCGCCGTGCTGATAAGGGCTCATGGTTCCCGGGTCCACGTTTATATATGGATCCAGCTTTTGTGCTGCTACCTTGAGACCGCGGTTTTTGAGCAGCCTGCCGAGAGATGCCGCGGTGATGCCCTTGCCAAGGCCGGATCCCACGCCGCCGGTAACGAAGATGTATTTAGTCATGGTTGCTGTTCCTCCTCTACTTGTATGTGGAAAGTATGCTTTGGGCTATAGTTATGCGGGTGACGCACCTGTCCATGGCCTGCTTTTCAATGAAGCGGTGCGCCTCCTTTTCCGTCATCTTCAGCTGCTCCATAAGCAGCAGCTTCGCGCGGTTTATTATGCGTATCTCCTCCATCTTTTCCTCTATGGAGGCGGTTTTTTGCTCCATGCGCCGCAGGCGTTCCCTTGTGCCGCAAAGGAGCTGCAGCGATTGGGACACCGTCTGCGAGGAGGCGGGCTTCGGCAGCACCAGCACGCCAAAAGGGGATACCCGGCCGTTTATATCGGGATAATGCTCCGCCTTTACAAAAAGGAGCACCGCCGTGCCGCTGTTATCACATATATTGAGGGCAAGGCGGGTGCCGAAATCGTCGGGTAGCGGGGCGTTGATTATGACTATGTCGTATTTGCTTTCGAGAAGGCGCCGCCGGGCACCGGAAACGTCGGATACAGCGGCGACCGGATAAAAGCGGCTCTCCGGGAGCAGCGCCAGCATGGATTCGTTGAATTTGGGAGATGAGGACACCAGCAGCACGCTGTAACGGCGCTCGGTAAATTCCATTTGCGCATCCTCCTTATCCCTGAATAATTAAAGTGCGGTTATTTTGTGTAAAAGTCGATTATAGCTTGAGGCAGACTCGCCGCTATAAAGCTGCTGCGCGCTGCGGCTGACTGCGCCTTTTTAAGAGTGCTGGGCAGCATTGCAAATTTTGCCCTGACATCTTCAGGTGCTGTATAGAGGTTAATGTCCGCCGCCTCGGGCAGCGCCATATCCTGACGAATTCCGTCAAGCCCTGCGTATATTATCAGCGCGAAGGCCAGATAAGGGTTGCAGGCAGGATCGGGGGAGCGCAGCTCTGCCCGGCGGTATTCGCCCTCCGCCGCAGGTATGCGTATAAGCTGTGAACGGTTCTCGCTGGACCAGGATATGTACCGGGGAGCCTTATTGCTGCCGAAACGCAGGTAGGAATCCTCAGTGGTGTTTAAAAATACCGTCATATCGGATATGTGTGATAGTATGCCGGCTATCACCTGAGGCAGCGCATCGCCGCCGTCCTCCGACCTGACGGATATATTGATGTGCATGCCGTTGCCGGAGCGGTTTTCGAGGGGCTTTGGCGAAAAGTCGGCGCAAAGTCCGTTGCGGGCGGCGACTGTATTCACGACGCCGCAGAAAGTCACCGCGTTGTCTGCAGAGATCACGGGGTCGGAGTAGCGGAAGTCTATCTCGTTCTGGCCGGGGCCTTCCTCATGGTGGGCGCTTTCCGGTTTTATGCCCATCTGCTCCAGGGTGAAACATACCTCCCTACGGACGTTTTCGCCCTTGTCCTCAGGGGCAATGTCCATATAGCTGGCGTTGTCGTATGGCAGCTTCGTCGGCTCGCCGTTTTCATCCAGCTTAAAAAGATAAAACTCCATCTCGGAGCCGAAGGCGAAGGACACGCCCTGTTCATGAGCGCAATCTACAGCCTTGGCGAGTATGGAGCGGGTATCGGCCTCGAAGGGAGTGCCGTCAGGGTAAGTTATGTGGCAGAACATTCTTATTACCTTGCCCTGCTCTGAAAGCCAGGGCAGGAAGGTTAGGGTGGAGGTGTCCGGGTGCAGGAAAAGGTCGGAATGCACCTCGCCGCCAAAGCCCGCTATGGCTGAGGCGTCGATGGCTATACCGTACCTGAAAGCGCGTCCCAGCTCGTCGGGCAGTATGGCTATGTTTTTCTGCCTGCCGCGGATATCGCAGAAGGCAAGGCGCACGAACTTTACGTCCTCTTCTGCCGCGTATTGCATCACTTCGTCTGCGGTGTAATTCATAAGCCCTCCTTAAAAAGTGAAAAACGCTCATTCATATTGGGACACCTTGTCCTTGGATATGAATGAACGCCTTTGCCCATTAATATCGGAATGTTAGCACAATCCCAGACCCGCGTCAATGCTTTTTTGGCTGTAAGGACAAAATTTTAAATCAGTCTTGACATCTGACGCATATGCGGTATAATGCTTTTTTATAAAGGCAAAGGCGTCTCGGAGAGTGTTTTCCGCGACGCCTTTTTTATTTAAGCTATTAATTTTTTAGTATAAAAGGAGAAACAGAGTATGAATTCGGTACCGGATTATTTCGGAAGCCTGGTGTTTGACGACAGGGCGATGAAGGCAAAGCTGCCCTTCGGAGTGTACGATTCGCTCAGAAAGACAATCGACGAGGGGGCCAACCTGAATACGGATGTTGCCAACGCGGTGGCCGACGCCATGAAGGACTGGGCCGTGGAGCACGGCGCTACACATTTTACCCACTGGTTCCAGCCCCTTACCGGCATAACTGCCGAGAAGCACGACAGCTTTATAGCGCCATCGCCGGACGGCGGTGTAATCATGGAATTTTCCGGCAAAAACCTGATACAGGGCGAGCCTGACGCGTCGAGCTTCCCTTCAGGGGGACTGCGCGCTACCTTTGAGGCCCGCGGCTATACGGCGTGGGACCCTACCTCATACGCATTTATAAAGGATAAAACCCTCTGCATACCTACGGCCTTCTGCTCCTATGGCGGCGAGGCGCTGGATAAGAAGACACCGCTTCTTCGTTCCATGGAAGCGCTGAATAAGCAGGCCATGCGGATAATGCGGCTCTTTGGCAATACAGACGTCAAATGTGTGCGCACCTGCGTAGGCCCTGAACAGGAGTATTTCCTCATAGATAAGGATATGTATGAGCAGCGCAAGGATCTGGTATTCTGCGGGCGAACCCTATTCGGAGCAAAACCGCCTAAGGGGCAGGAGCTGGACGACCATTACTTCGGAGCCATAAAGCCCAGGGTGGCCGCCTATATGGCAGAGCTGGATGAGGAACTGTGGAGGCTTGGAATACTGGCAAAGACAGAGCCCAACGAGGTGGCCCCGTCGCAGCATGAGCTTGCGCCGATATATACCACCACGAACATCGCCACCGACCATAACCAGCTTACCATGGAAATAATGCAGAAGGTGGCCTCCAAGCATGGCCTGGTATGCCTGCTGCACGAAAAACCCTTCGCCGGGGTAAACGGAAGCGGCAAGCACAACAACTGGTCCATAGCTACCGATACCGGGGTGAACCTTCTCACCCCGGGCGAAACGCCCCATGAAAACGCTCAGTTCCTGCTGTTCCTTGTAGCCGTCATACAAGCGGTGGACGATTATCAGGATCTGCTCAGGTTGTCTGTAGCTACAGCCGGAAACGATCATCGTCTCGGGGCAAATGAGGCGCCGCCTGCCGTAGTTTCCATGTTTTTGGGCGATGAGCTTACGGCGGTGCTGGATGCCATAGAGAAGGACGAACCCTACAGCGGAGTGGAAAAGACCGTCATGAAGCTGGGCGTGCATACACTGCCCCGGTTCATACGTGATACAACGGATCGAAACCGTACATCTCCCTTCGCCTTTACGGGCAACAAGTTCGAGTTCCGCATGCTGGGCTCATCTGACAGCATAGCCTGCGCCAACATCATGATAAATGCCGCCGTTGCGGAGTCCCTGAGACAGTATGCCGATAAGCTGGAAGGCGCGGAGAATTTTGAGGGTACATTGCACGACCTTATACGCAGCACTGTAAAGGAGCACAAGCGGATACTGTTCAACGGCAACGGCTATGACGATGAATGGCTGAAGGAGGCGGAAAGCCGCGGACTGTTGAATCTTCGGACTACGCCGGATGCACTGCCTGCCATGCTGGAGAAGAAGAACGTGGATATGCTGATGCGGCACAAGATCTATTCTAAAGCCGAGATACAGGCGCGCTACGAGATAATTCTGGAGAATTACTGCAAGACTGTCAATATTGAAGCGCTGACCATGGTAGACATGGCGCGCAAGGAGATACTGCCCGCAGTTGCCGCATACGAAAAGGATCTGGCGGATACCCTCGAGGCAAAGCTAAAGATGCTGCCGGAGCTTACAGGAAGGTATGAGAGAAGGACTATAGCAAAGCTTTCCGGGCTTGTGGATGAGATAGATGCTGCGGCGGAGGAGCTTGACAGCGCCGCCATCAGGATAAAGACCATAAACGACGTTGCAGAAGCATCGTACTATATACGGGACGTTATACTGCACAAAATGGCCGAACTCAGGGTAGTGTGCGACGAGGTCGAGATGCTTACGGCTGAGAAGTACTGGCCGTTCCCCACATACGAAAAGCTACTGTTCGGAGTAAGGTAGAAACGTAATACAAAAGCAGCGCAGCCAGAGGTATTGATGATTTGGCTAATCGAAAACCCCATGTTCCGCATTGGAGCATGGGGTTTTTTGAAAAAAGTTCGGTGGCCTCTCTGTGCCGGGCATAAAGGCGATTGCATGCCGGAGTATTTGTGAAAGCGTCCGTCAGTTCCGGTCTGCATAACTACAGGTATGCTATATTGAATGTATTTTCCAGCAAGGACGCACTTTCGCTCCGGATTTACCGCTGGTCATTTGCAAAAAAAAGTGGCCCATCGGGGTGGACGATGGGCTGATACTGTTATTTTACATAATCCACGTGCAGCAGTTCGTGTGTCCTGTCTTTAAGTATGCCGCTGTACAGTTCCTCCATGAGGGGATTTTCTTCCGAGCGGCGTATGAGACACATTCTGTCGTTTCGGTACAGGGACTCGGAGCGCTGTCTTCGCTCACCGGATTTTGCGAACGGCTGGCCTGCGCCGGATACACAGCCGCCGGGACATGCCATTACCTCCACCATGTGGTAGCTGACCTCGCCCTCTTCTATGCGGTGGATGAGTTTATCGGTGTTTTCCAGGCCGCTGACTATGGCGATCTTTATCTCCTCGCCGTTATGGGTGATGCTGCACTCCTTGAGGCCTGCTATATCGCGGACGCCGGAGTTGGCAATGGAACGTATCGCGCCTGCGGATTTGTCATCGGAGATCCTTCTTAGCACCGCTTCGGTAACGCCGCCTGACGCGCCGAATATCAGGCCGGCGCCGCTGCTCATGCCGAAGGGCATACTGACGGCCTCTGGTTCCAGCTCGTCAAAGCGTATGCCGCTTTGACGTATCATCTGGATTATTTCCTGGGAGGTTATTACATAGTCTACGTAGGGCGTGCCGTTCTTGTCCCTGAATTCGTCACGCATGGCCTCGAATTTTTTGGCGGTGCAGGGCATTATGGCGACGGATACAACCCGCTTTCCGCAATTGCCGAAGTATTCCTTTATTACGGAACCGAACATCTCCATTGGAGAGCGGCAGGTGGAAATATTTTCCAATATCTCAGGGTGACGGGTTTCCGCAAAGCGTATCCAGGCCGGGCAGCAGGAGGTGTAGAGGGGCAGCTTGCCGCCTGTCTCGAGGCGCTCAAGGAATTCACTGCTCTCTTCAAGCACCGTAAGGTCGGCGCTGGTGGAGGTGTCGAACACCTCGTCAAAGCCCATGCGGCGCAGGGCGGCTACAAGCTTGCCCATGGCAAGGTCGCCGTATTTTTCGTTAAAGGTCTTGCTTACACCTGTGCGTACGGCAGGGGCGATCTGAGCGATTACGCGCGTATTACTATCCGCAAGGTCTTCCCATAGCCGCTCGGTGTCCTTTTTTATGACGATAGCGCCGGTGGGGCAGACGGCGGCGCACTGGCCGCAGCCCACGCAGCCGGACTCCGCCATGGGCCTGCCGAAGGCGGGGGAGACTACCATATTCGCGCCGCGGTATGCGAAATCTATGGCGCCCACGTGCTGCACCTCATTGCACATTCTTACGCAGTCGCCGCAGAGTATGCATTTGCTGTGATCGATGGAGATACAGGGGGAGGAACAGTCCGGGTCGGGCTTTGTCTGTGCGTTTGGGAAGCGCACCCCGGTTATGTGAAAGCGCTGTGCAAGCTGCTGGAGCTTGCAGTCGCTGCTCTTTTCGCAGGTGGTGCAGTCGCGGCAATGATTTGCAAGCAACAGTTCCAGTATATTCCTGCGATATTTCCTCAGGCGCGATGTGTTGGTGTATATTGTCATTCCGGCCTTGGGAGGGGTGGAGCAGGCGGCGTGTATATTGCCCCTGTCGTCCTCTACCATGCACATGCGGCATGCGCCGTATACGGAAAGCTCGGAGTAGTAGCAGAAGGTGGGCAGCTCGATGCCTGTCCTGCGTATCACTTCGAGAAGGTTCTTTTCCTCGCCGGTAAGCTCGATGGGTATGTTGTCTATGGTCATAAACTTTCCGGTCATGGTTACGCCTCCTTTACAGCGCCGAAGCTGCAGTTTTCTATGCAGGCGCCGCACTTGACACATTTGGCGGCGTCTATGGTGAAAGGCTGCCTTATGACGCCGGATATGGCGTTTACGGGGCAGCTGCGCGCGCACTTGGAGCAGCCTTTACATACCTCGGGATCGATGTATATGCGCCTGAGCTTGGAGCAGTTGTGGGTGGGGCAGTATTTGTCCCGCACGTGTGCAAGGTATTCCTCGCGGAAATTCCTGATGGTGCTTACTACCGGGTTGCCTGCGGTCTTGCCCAGGCCGCAGAGGGCAGTGGAGGATATTGTGTCCGCAAGCTCCAGAAGCAGGTCTATGTCCTCCTCGCGACCGTTGCCCGCGACTATGCGCTCGAGTATCTCCAGCATGCGGCGGGTGCCTTCGCGGCAGGGCACGCACTTGCCGCAGCTTTCGTTCTGAGTGAAGTGCATGAAAAAGCGCGCTACTTCCACCATGCAGGTGCTGTCATCCATTACCACAAGGCCGCCGGAACCTATCATAGCGCCCGCTTTTTTGAGGGAATCGAAGTCCAGAGGCATATCCAGGTGGTCTTCAGCAAATGTAAGGCAGCCGCCGGAGGGCCCGCCTATCTGTACTGCTTTGAACTTCGCACCGTCGCGCATGCCGCCGCCTATGTCGAATATGACTTCCCTTAGGGTGGTGCCCATAGGCACCTCAATAAGGCCGGTATTGCTTATATTGCCGGTGAGGGCGAAGGCCTTGGTGCCGGGGCTGGTAGGGGTGCCGAAGGATCGGAACCACTCGATGCCGTTGTTTATTATGGGAGCTACGTTGGCAAAGGTTTCAACGTTATTCAGCACCGTGGGGCAGTCAAAGAGGCCGTGTTCTACGGTGCGCGGGGGCTTTACGCGTGGCATTCCGCGCTTGCCTTCTATTGAGGCGGTAAGGGCGCTGCCTTCGCCGCAGACAAAGGCGCCTGCGCCGCGGTTTATATGGAGATGGAAGCGCTTTCCGGAGCCGAGGATATTGTCGCCTAAAAGTCCTGCGGAGGTGTCCTGCTCGATGGCCATCTTCAGCCGCTCCACCGCCAATGGGTACTCGGCGCGGACGTATATATAGCCTTCGGTAGCCCCGCAGGCTATACCTGCTATCATCATGCCCTCTATCATTCTGTGGGGGTCGCCCTCCATAACGGAACGGTCCATAAATGCGCCGGGATCCCCCTCGTCGCCATTGCAGACTATGTATTTTTGTTCCGCCTTCTGACGGGCTACCTGCGCCCATTTTTTGCCCGTAGGATAACCGCCGCCGCCGCGGCCTCGGAGACCTGAATCCTCCATGAGTTTTATCACGGAATCCGGAGTCATATCGAAAAGCACCTTTTCAAAGGCGGAATAGCCGCCGATCGCAAGGTACTCGGGAAGCGAGGTGGCGTCGATATGGCCGCAGTGCTCCAGCACGAGACGGGTCTGCTTTTTATAGAATGGTATATCCTCCTGACGGGGATAGCTTACGCCGTCCTTATGATAGCTGAGCCGTTCGACTATCTCGCCGTTCATTACGGTCTTTTCCACTATATCTTCGCAGTCCTCAAGCTTTACCTTGGTGTAAAGGTAACCATAGGGTTCTATGCGCACGAGGGGACCCATCTCGCAGAAGCCGTGGCAGCCGCTCTTCTTAAGGCCCACGGTCTTCACATTGCTGCTATCGCAGCCGTCATGACCGTGACTGTGATGCTCATGATCGAGTTCGACTTGACAGTACAGTCCCTTTTCGTCTATAAGCTCCTTGAGCCTGGCGTAAATATCCAGTGAACCGCCTGCGACGCAGCCTGTGCCCGCGCAGACGAGTATCTTTAATGACTGCGAAGAAAAGGCGGCGGAGTATGCCCTCCGTGCTGAGATAAGGTCTATCCTGCTTTTTAGCCTATACATATGTTAATCCTCCTTATTGCGGAGCCCGGCTATAAGTTCGCTGGCCTTGTCAGGGGTCATGGAAGGGTGCACCGTGTCATTTACGGTAAGCACCGGAGCAAGACCGCATGCGCCGAGACAGCTCACGGTATCCAGAGTGAACATCAGGTCGTCTGTAGTGTGCTTGCTTTCTGATAAGCCCAGTTCATTGCGAAGCCGCTCCAATATCGGAATGGACTTTCTTACATGGCAGGCGGTGCCGTCGCAAACCTTGATGACGTATTTCCCCTTTGGCTCGAGGGAAAAGTTCTCGTAAAACGTAGCGACGCTGTAAAGCCGCGCCTCGCCTACGTTGAGTCGTTTTGCCATATAGGGGAAAGCCTCCTGCGGCAGATAGTGGTAGTGCTCCTGTACATCCTGAAGGATAGCGATGGTATTCCGCGGCGCGCAGTCGTGCGCTTCCAGTATCCTGTCAAGCAGGGCATAATCAAATCCTGAGCTCATCATACACCTCCGCGATAATGAGAAATTATATGTTATGTCTATGTTTTAACATACATATCATATATATGCAACATAAAGAATTTTACTCAAAACGTGAATCAGATAGAAAAATACAGAAAAAATAATATTTGTTGGAGGAAAAAAGAATTTTCGCTGCAATCAACATGATCAAATGCAGGAAATGAGTCGTTAAAAAATACTGAAAATACTGGATATTAGATTCGTGATACGAGAATGCAGCTGTAAATTTGCAGGATTTGCGTCATGTGGTTTCGCAGGAGAGAATGATATGGAGCTTATGAATAACCATGCATATATTAATTTATGAATATATTATAAAAAACTATATAAATATAAGCGTCGCTTTTAGCGGCGCGTCGGCATACATTCTATCAATGCGTTTTCCAGCGTCAGCGTATCGGGCTGCTGCTCGGCTATTTTTAAATAGGCGATATTCGCGAAATTCCTCATGTTTTTGATTATCTCTGCCCTTGAGTAGCGAAGAGCTGCCTCATAAGCTTTTTTTTGCGGATATTTATCGCCGGTGAGCCGCAGGACGCGTTCGCGGTTAAGCCCCTGATCTATATACGTCCGGGCGGTGAGCATGGAGCGGAAGCACTTTTCCATGAATCCTGCAATGCCGAAGGTGCTTTCGCCGTCAGACAGCATCTGGCGGTATGCCCTTATGCCGTCCTGAGCCTTGCCGGATAGTAGATAGTCCTGCATGTCGAATATGCGTACCTCGAGGCTGCGGGTGACGCAGGCGGATATGGCCTCCCGGGTAAGCTCGTTGCCACGGCCAACGTAGTCCGCAGCCTTTGTAAGCTCGTTGTTAAGGGTGGCGATGTCGGTTCCGGCGAGGCTTACGATGTGCTTTGCCGCGGCTTCTGTTATTGTCACATTGAGCCGCTTGCCCTGCTGATATACCCACTTTGCCGCCTCATAGTCCCTGAATGGGGCGAAATCCACCAGCCGGTTTTCGGCCTTCAGGGCCTTGACTATGCCGAGCTTTTCGTTGGCCTTGCCCCGAATAAAAAATATAAGGAGCGTGTAGTCAGGTATGCCCGGCAGGTATGATGTCAGCTTTCTGGCGTCGCTGTCGGCGGGCAGTGTTTTGCAGACGACGACGCGCCGCTCCCCGAAAAAGGGCAGCGTTTCACAGGCGGAGATAATGTCATCGGCTTCAGCCTTTTCGAGTACCTGCAGATTCAGGTCGCGTGTGGCCTCATCAAGCGATGAGGTAAGGCTTTTAAGGGCGCTTTCCTTTACAAACTCCTCTTCGCCGTGCAGGGCATACGCGCCCTTCAGTGAGCCGGTCTTTATGCTCTTGAAAAAAGTCATATAATCCATATGAGCATTATACCATAAATCCAAACTACAGCATACACAGCACAGCCGCAAACAGCGATGCGGCGCATGCGGCGTACTTTTTTGAGGGGGAAACCAGCGGCTGATCCGATATCGCGAAACAGGCGAGATACACGAATAAGCATGCAAGCGGCGTTATGGCGGCCTGCTTTACCGCAAATGACACGGAGGATATGGCGTTCGCCGCTTCTGTCATTACGCCTGTGAGAAACATCGGGATAAAGGACAGCGCCTTTGCCGCGGCGGGCATGGCTGCGCCTATGAGGTTCACAGCCATAGCGGACAGGAATACGAAGGGCACCATGGGAAGTATCAGAGTATTGGCGAACAGCCCGAGGACCGGGATCGTGCCGAAATAGTATACGGATAACGGTAAAGTGCCGAGGGTGCCGCAAACGGACAGCGCTGCCATCTGAGCTATGGGCAGCGGAAGGAAGGATAGCAGCTCCGTCACCGGGCGCATGAGAAGGGATATCATTATCACCGCGCCGAAGGAAAGCTCGAAGCCTATGCTGTACAGCGCGGCAGGGTCCGCAAGGAGTATGACTATGGCGCTGAAGGCGATCCCGGAGGGCATGTCATACCGTCTGCCGGCAGCGGCTGCATATAGGCTGCAAAGGCTCATCACGCTGGCGCGGATAAGAGAGGAGGGGAAGGCGGCAATGGCGCAATAGGCAAACAACACTACAATCGAAGTATAAAACTTCACCTTGGGTAGCGCCCGCCGTGTGAGCCGGTTTAGCGCGCCTACCACGAAGGAAACGTGCAGGCCGGAGAGAGCCAGTATATGGGCAATACCGCAGGAACGGAAGGCGTCGTATACGGAATCCGATATATTGCCCTTAACGCCCCAGAGCATGGCGTTGAGAAGGGGCGCGTGTTCCCCGAACAGGGAGGCGCACGCAGAGGAAAGCACGGCGCGCATGTGCTCGAAGGGATACATCAGACCGTAGGGCAGACTTACAGGGCCGAACAGCATGCGCAAAAGTCCCGCTGCGCAGCCGAATGCAAACAGTGCGGCGCCCTTGAAGCCAAAGTAGATGCCGATACCCGAAAAGAGGGGAAAAAGGCACAGGGCCATAATAAGCCCTGTGCCTGAAACGCTGCCGGAGAGGAAGATGCCCACAGCTATGCCCAAGCCCATACAGACCATGGGCCTGTAATGAAAGATGACGTGCTCCGGCATCTCCATAAATGCCCGGATTAGCCCTTGTAGGCTACGACCTCGATCTCAACAAGGCCGCCGGCGGGGAGCTTGGATACCTGGAAGCAGGAACGGCCGGGGAATTCAGAGCCGAAGTAATCCCCGTAGATCCTGTTCACGGCCGCGAAGTCGTTGAGGTCGACCAGAAATATGGTGGTTTTGAGGATGTCCTTCATGGTAGCTCCCGCGGTCTTGAGAACGTTGTCTATATTGACAAGAGCCTGATGGGCCTGAGCCTCAACGCCTTCCGCGAGCTTGCCTGTAGCGGGATCTATGCCCAGCTGGCCGGAGGTGAATATAAAGCCGTTGGCTTCGCAGGCATGGCTGTAGGGGCCGAGGGCGGCGGGGGCGCTATCGCATTTGATGATGTTTTTCATGGGAGTTCTCCTTTTGATTTATGTATTATGTAACGAAAAGTGACCTTTAATTGGTAAAATAATGGTATCACTGACCGATTAGGCCTGTCAACTATGGACAGCGGCGGTTTTTTTCAGATGCCGGTTCCACATGATAAGGCCGTCTTCACCGGTATCCATGTAGTACCTCTTGCGCCTGCCCGCTACTTCAAAGCCGAGAGAAGCGTAGAGGTTTTGGGCGATGGTGTTGCTTATGCGCACCTCCAGCGTCATGCTGTCCGCATGATGCAGCAGAGCAGTGCTGATTAGCTCAAGCATGAGGAGCTTTCCGTAGCCGCGGCCCCGGTATTCGGGATCAACAGCTACATTCGTTATATGGGCCTCACCGAACATTACCCACATGCCTCCGTAGGCTATCACGTGGCCGTCCTCCTCGCCTACACGGTAATGGGCGATGCTGTTGCGCAATTCACTATAAAGGGAGTTCTCCGACCAGGGGGAGCGAAAGCATATGCGCTCCAGCTCTGCTATGCGGGGAACGTCATTTTTCTGCATTGGCCTGAAGGCTATCATTTGTTCCTCTCCTTTGCGAGACGTTCGGCCTGAGAGGGGCGGAGGTAGAGGGGCAGCGCCTCAATAACGGTTTCGCCCCGTACGAGCTTGTCATATGCCGCAAGGCCTATCCTGTCCGCGATTATGTCGTTGCCCTCCGCAAAGCGGGCATTGGGTAAGGCATTGAGTATGCGTTCGCGGTGCATGACGGCTCCGTCGCCTGCCATGAGTATGCCGCGTGGCAGGGTGGATAGCAGCTCGTCTATCACCACCGCCATGGGTTCCGGCGAAAATCCCTCGTACTTCACCATGGCATAGCCGTTGCCGTTGCGGCAGTCCAATAGGGCACAGGCGTTATCGATGCCGTACAGCAGCCCTTCGAGGGAGCTTGCGGCCGCCACGGGCTTGCCGAAGGCCGCGGCCATTGCGTTGGCTGCGCATATACCTATGCGGACGCCGGTAAACGAGCCGGGACCTGCATCCACGCCGAAGGCGTCCATATCTGCGGGGGTGTAGCCGGCAGTTTGCAATGCCTTTTCGCAGAGGGGCATTATTGTCTCGGAATGTGTTCGGCCATGACCTCCGACCTCCCGGGATAATACCTGGCCGTCCTTTATAACAGCGGCTGAGGCTATGGGGCCGGAGGTGGAAAGGGAAAGCATCAGCATTTTATATTCTCCAGAAGATCTTGGTATTTTTTGCCGTAGGGTATGAATGTGAACGTCCGCGCTTCGGCGCCTGAGCCTGTGATGTGCAGCTCCAGCCGCTCACTTGGCAGCGCGCCGGGTACGTTTTCGCACCACTCCATGATTATAACGGCAGGGCGGGAGAGATAGTCGTCAAAGCCTATGGCATAAAGCTCGTCCTCGCTGCTCAGCCTGTATGCGTCAAAGTGAAGCAAGGAAAGCCTGCCGCCGTGCTCACGGACTATGGTGAAGGTAGGGCTCTGTATATTGTCTATGCCCAACCCCTCGGCGACAGCCTTTGTAAAGGTGGTCTTGCCCGAGCCGAGATCGCCGAACAGCGCTATAAACGCTCCGGGGAAAAGCAGCGGCGCCATGCTTTTGCCTATGCGGGCCGTGTCCTGCTCGCTTATGTTTTCAAGGGTAAGCTCCATCAATCGAAGGTTCCTTTCGCTTTAAGCTCTTCCCGGAAGTCCAGCAGCCTGTCCTGCTCTATGGCCTCGCGTATCTGCTCCATGAGCCTCAGAGAGAAGCGCAGGTTGTGGGTGGTTATGAGCTGTGCCGCCAGTATCTCCTTGCATTTTACAAGGTGGCGTATATACGCCCTTGTAAAGCCGTTTTTGCAGGCATAGCAGTCGCAGCCCTCCTCGATAGGCGTGAAGTCGTGCTCAAAGGAGGCGTTTCGCAGCATTTTTTTGCCGCTTCCCGTGAGCGCAAGGCCGTTTCTCGCTATACGGGTCTGGAGTACGCAGTCGAACATGTCTATGCCGCGTACAGCGCCCTCCACCAGACAGTCGGGGCTGCCCACGCCCATAAGGTAGCGGGGCTTGTTTGCGGGCATATAGGGCATCATCTGCTCCAGCATATCGTACATCATTTCCTTGGGCTCGCCCACTGAAAGACCGCCGATGCCATAGCCCGGCAGGTCGAGGGAAGCGAGAAACTTAGCGCTCTCTATCCTGAGGTCGGCGAACATACCGCCCTGAACTATGCCGAAGAGCGCCTGATCCGGGCGGGTATGGGCAGCCTTGCAGCGCACGACCCAGCGATGGGTGCGCTCCATTGCAGCTATGGTGTATTCCCGGTCGGAGGGATAAGGGGCGCATTCGTCGAACGCCATGGCGATATCTGCGCCAAGGGCTTCCTCTATCTCCATCACAAGCTCGGGGGTGAAGAAATGCCTGCGCCCATCCAGAAGGGAGCGGAACTCCACGCCGTCCTCTTTTATTTTATTGGCGGAGGCGAGGCTGAACACCTGAAAGCCGCCGCTGTCCGTAAGAATGGGCTTGTTCCAATGCATGAAGCTATGAAGCCCCCCTGCCTCCTGCACCAGTGTGTGGCCGGGCCGCAGATATAAATGGTAGGTGTTGGAAAGGATAATGGAGGCACCCGTCTCTTCCACATCCCGAGGCGTCATGGCCTTAACGGTGGCCTGCGTACCCACCGGCATATATACGGGGGGTTGAATATCCCCGTGGGGCGTGTGGAGCAGGCCCAGCCGGGCGCCGGTCTGTTTGTCTACATGCTCTACTTCAAAGGAAAAATATTTTGTTTTCATCTGTATATCCCCTCGTATCCGCTGCAAAAACGTTTTCTTTCAGAAATTCCGGCGGGCTTATTCTCCAGCCAGTTCCTCCGGACGCATATCTCCGATGAACATGGCGTCTCCGAAGGAAAAGAAACGATACCCTTCCTCCACGGCATGATGGTAGACCCGGAGCATTTCCTCCCGGGAACTCAGGGCGCTGACCAGCATCAGCAAAGTGCTCTCAGGGAGGTGGAAGTTGGTGATCAGGGCGTCCACCGCCTTGAATCGATAACCCGGCGTAATATAAATGCTGGTAAAACCGGATCCGGGCAGGACGCGCCCGTCCTCCGTCGCCACGCTTTCCAGCGTGCGCACGCTGGTGGTACCCACGCACACAATGCGGCCGCCATGCTTCCGCCGTTCATTGATAAGCGCCGCCGTTTCAGGCGTTACCTGATAAAACTCGGCGTGCATTTTGTGATCTTCTATATTTTCTTCCCCTACCGGCCGGAAGGTGCCCAAGCCCACGTGCAGCAGCACATCGGCCACCGCTGTTCCCTTGGCACGGATGGCATCCAGAAGTTCCGGAGGAAAATGAAGCCCCGCCGTAGGCGCCGCCGCACTCCCCCGCTGACGGGCATATACCGTCTGATACCGTTCAGAATCTGCGGAGCGTTCCGTAATGTAAGGGGGCAGAGGCATTTCCCCGGCCTGATCCAATATCTCCTCAAAGATGCCTTCATACAAAAGCCGGACCATTTTGCCCCCTTCCATGGGAGCATCCCCCAGTATCTCGGCGGAAAGACGAGGACTGATCACATATACGTGCCCCGCCTTGGCCCGCTTGGCCGGCCGGCACAGGCATTCCCAGGTATCGCCCTCCACCCGGCGCAGAAGCAGTATTTCCATCTTGCCCCCGGTCTCCTCCCGCAGTCCCATAAGCCGGGCGGGAATGACCCGGGTGGTGTTGCGTACCAGAACATCCTCCGGCCTGAGGCAGCGGAGAATATCCGTAAAGACACCATCTCGGATCCCTCCGGTAAGCCGGTCATAAAGCAGCAAACGGGAAGCACTGCGCACCGCCGCCGGAGTCTGGGCAATAAGTTCCTTGGGCAATTCATAATAAAAATCGCTGGTTTTCAAATTGTTACATCCCTTCGCCGCCATACCCGGCGGCCGATTTTGGTATAGTGCAAAATTCAACGGATACAGTATAGCCATTTCCCTGCAAAAAAGCAAGAAATTCCGTCTGCTGGACAAAAAGCCGCCTTCATGGTATCCTGATAAAAAACAAGGAGTTCCCGATTATGAAAAAGTTATCCCTCATACTGCTGGCTCTGCTGCTGTGCCTGAGCACTGCCTGCGCCCAAACGCTCCCCGCCAAGGATCCTGCCCCGGTGGATACCTCGGAACCTTCCGCTGCCCCTACGGCGGAACCCACCGCCGAGCCTACCGCCGAGCCTACCGCCGAACCGACTGCTGAACCTACAGCAGAACCCATTCCGGAAGAGACCATGCCCCTGGGCGCCGTCAGCGGAACGGAATATACAAACGAATACTTTGGACTGAAACTTACGCTGCCCAGCACAAGCTGGATCTTTTATAACCAGGAACAGCTGAATGCTCTTAACGGTTCCACGCAGGCCATACTGGAAAAAGCCGATCTGGATGCATTTCTGGAAAAGGCCGGCAGCCTGATCATTGCCAGCGGATCCGATCTGACCACAGGAAACAGCTGCACCCTGTCTTTGACTCCGTCCGCAGGCGTAGGCGCTCTGATGACACCGGCGCTCCTGAAGCTTTCCATGGAAAATGCAGTGGAACCTTTACGCCAGTCCTTTGTAAGCATGGGCTACACGGTAGACAGCGTACAGGTGGAGACCGCCCAGCTTATGGGGAAAACCGTTCCCTGTATCCATCTTTCCGCCTCCGCCAACGGCAGCCTCTTTGAGACTATTGTTATGGTACCCGGAACCGATTATCTGCTGTCCATCTCCATGGCCACCGTCGGAGAAAATCTTTCCGACAGCCTTCTGGATATGGTCACATCCCTGGACTGATATTTGCCGCTAAAAAAGGGCCTTCGGGCCCTTTTATTATTTGTTGTCTTATTCTTCTTCCCGGGCGGTTTTCAGCAGGCCCCGGGCGTGCTCCAGTGCCGCCTCGTCATGAACGCTGCCCATGATCCGGGCCAGTTCTGCTGGACGCTCCTCCTCTGTCAGTTCTCTGGCCCGGGACACGGTCTTGTCCCCCAGAGTTTCCTTATGGATGAAGTACTGTCTGTCGGCATAAGCGGCGATCTGAGCCAGATGTGTCACACACAACACCTGATGGCTGCGG
>OGOZ01000923.1_pt1 | contig 17921 bp, 16 predicted proteins | sample 1552801 | NCBI WGS metagenome assembly OGOZ01 (sample SAMEA2580196, study PRJEB22360) | human gut metagenome | biome: human gut; feature: human-associated habitat; material: faeces | place: Denmark | collected 2008/2010 | reverse complement strand
ACTAAGTTCAGTCAGATTCTAGATGATGTAGAAGAAACATTAAAGAAACTATAGAGCAACCCTTAGGGGTTGTTTTTCTTTTATCCAAAGATACTTCTATAAGCAAATATTTAAAATATTGCGAGTTGATTTTAATTTAATTTTAATTTTAAAGCCCTTTTTTTTAACCTATTTTAATTTTCGCAGCAGTAAAATATTTTTGTCCTAAGGATAAAGATATTATGAGTTTAATAGTGAGGAGGATATTTATGGTTGACATAATCATGTTATCTATTTTAGTTATTTCGTTTTTGCTTATGATCGGGTTTGTTAATTTGGTAGATAAAGAATTGAAAAGATAGAGGTGATTACAAATGCTTATCTTGATAGTAACTATTATATTGATTTCTTGTTATCTTATATATGCTTTAATAAATCCAGATAAATTTTAACATATATTATAAAGGGGATGGTGATATGAATACTATATCCAGCGATAATACAGAAAATGAAGAATACTTTTGTTTAAAAATGAAACAGCTTATTTGTTCTGATCAATTACAAGAAGCTTTTCAAAATATTTGTGATTTTATAGCTAAACATCCAGATTCTGCTATTCCTCATAATTTGTTAGGTATTATATATGAAAAAAAACGTAATCATGTTTTAGCAATGAAACATTTTAGGGTAGCCTGGTGTTTGGATCCAACTTATTTACCTGCTCAAGAAAATATGTCTAATTTTAGTAGTTTTGAACCAATGCATAGATTCTTTTATGAAAAATCAGAGTGTTCAAAAAGTACGAAAAAGTATGAAATTAAATATGATAGTAGACATATTGGACATGTTGTTGAAAAAAATCAATTGGTTTAAATGGAGGGGCATTTATGGTGCAGATAGTTTGTACATTATTATTATTTATCGTTATCATCTTTCCAATTGGAAATTATGTTTACCATATTTCTAGTGGTGAGAGAACATTTGCAGATCCAGTATTTGATAAGATGGATAATTGTATGTTTAAAGTATTAAAAATAGATACGTCAACAATGACTTGGAAAAAATATGCTGTGTCATTATTGATGGTTAATTTATGTTTGGTTTTCATTGGGTATTTAATTTTAAGAATTCAATCAATTGAATTCCTAAATCCTAATGGTATGAGTGGTATGGAAGAATCATTGTCTTTTAATACAATCATATCTTTTATGACTAATACGAATTTACAACATTATGCTGGAGAATCAGGATTATCGTATTTTTCTCAAATGTTTGTAATCATTATGATGATGTTTACTTCTGCTGCAACAGGTTTTTCTGCATGCGTTGCTATGGTGAGAGGCTTGTTAGGAAGAAATATGGGTAATTTCTATGTTGATTTTATCCGAATCATTAATCGATTTTTATTACCTTTATCAATGATTATTGGGTTATTTCTTGTTTGGCAAGGTGTACCACAAAACTTGAATTCAAATATTCAATTAACAACAATTGAAGGAAAATTTCAAGAAATTGCTTCTGGTCCTATAGCAGCATTAGAATCTATCAAACATTTAGGAACAAATGGTGGTGGATTTTTAGGTGCTAATTCAGCTACCCCTTTAGAAAATCCAACAATTCTTTCAAATATGATTGAGTTATTCTCAATGATGATTTTGCCAATATCTTCAATTATTGTTTTTGGCAGAATGGCATATGGTAAATATGAAGAATCAAAAGCAAATAAAGTTGTCTATACTTTATCAACTAATAAACCAAAGAAAATATGGATGGGCAAAGAAGGAAGAACAGTTTTTGTTGCTATGTCAATACTATTTGTTGTTGGTTTAGGAATCTGTTTTTATAGTGAATCACAAGGCAATCATGCAGTAGCGCAAGCAGGTATCACAGAAACTCTTGGTAATATGGAAGGGAAAGAAGTGAGATTTGGGGTTGCACAATCAGCTTTATTTACTACTGCAACAACATCTTTTACAACTGGGTCTATCAATAACATGCATGATACATTAACACCTTTAGGTGGATTAGTTCCATTATTACATATGATGTTGAATGTTGTGTTTGGTGGAGCTGGTGTTGGACTTATGAATATGTTAATTTATGCCATTATTGCTGTATTCATTTGTGGTTTGATGATTGGTAGAACACCTGAGTATCTTGGTAAAAAAATCGAAGGAAAAGAAATGAAACTTGCAGCTCTATGCATTATTATTCATCCATTATTAATTTTAGGATTCACTGCTTTAGCTTTGTCTATTCCTGAAGGAATTAATGGTATTACTAATCCAAGTTTTCATGGCTTGTCTCAGGTTTTATATGAGTTTGCTTCATCAGCAGCCAATAACGGATCAGGTTTTGAAGGCTTAGCAGATAACTCATTATTCTGGAATATGAGTTGTGGTATAGTTATGTTTTTAGCGCGATACTTACCTATGATCATTCAACTAGGTATTGCTGGTAGTTTGATGAATAAAATTGATGTGAATAAATCTACAGGCACTTTGGGAACAAATACTATATCATTTGCAATTATATTAGTGGTAGTTGTGTATATTTTCTCAGCACTAACGTTCTTACCTGCAATTGCATTAGGTCCAATTGCAGAGTGGTTGACATTATAGGAGGGATAAAAATGAGTGAAAATAAAAAAAATCAATTCATAACGAAAGATATCTTTTACTCTTCAATTAAAGGTTCTTTTACAAAGTTGTCTCCAAAATATATGATTAAAAATCCAGTTATGTTTGTAGTTGAAGTTGGATTTGTTTTATGTACAATACTAGTTTTTTTTCCTCATTTATTTCATGATAAAGGAAATAATTTAAGCTTATATAATGCAATCGTTGCACTTATTCTGTTTGTTACATTATTGTTCGCAAATTTTGCTGAGTCCGTTGCTGAAGGACGTGGGAAAGCACAGGCAGATACTTTAAAAAAGACAAAAAAAGACACAAAAGCACGTTTGATTTTAGATGATGGATCTGAAAAAGAAATTTCTAGTAGTGAACTCAAAAAAGGAGATATTGTACTTGTTAAAGCGGGAGAATTAATTCCTGGTGATGGTGAAATTATAGATGGCATAGCAAGTGTTGATGAATCAGCAATAACTGGTGAATCAGCTCCTGTCACAAAAGAAGCAGGCGGAGATTTTGCATCCGTTACTGGAGGTACTACTGTTGTTTCTGACTGGATTAAAATAGAAATATCAACAGATCCAGGTCATTCCTTTTTGGATAAAATGATTTCTATGGTTGAAGGTGCTTCTAGAAAGAAAACTCCAAATGAGATTGCCTTAAATACTTTGTTAGTCTCTTTAACTATTATATTTTTAATAGTTATCGTTACATTGTATCCGATTGCTACATATTTAAAGGTTCAAATTTCTATTTCAACATTAGTCGCTTTAACAGTTTGTTTAATCCCAACTACAATTGGGGCATTACTTAGTGCAATTGGTATTGCAGGTATGGATCGTGTTACTAGATTTAATGTTATTGCATTATCTGGGAAGGCTGTAGAAGCATGTGGTGATGTAGATACCATGATTTTAGATAAAACAGGTACTATTACATTCGGAAATAGATTGGCAAGTGACTTTATTAATGTGGATGGTGTAAATCAAAAAGATCTTGTGAAATATGCATGTATTGCATCATTAAAAGATACAACACCTGAAGGAAAATCAACAGTAGAATTAGCTGAAAAGATGGGAGTCACTTTAAACGAAGATGATTATAAGAATGCAAAATTCATTGAATTTACAGCCAGCAGCAAAATGAGTGGTATTGATATTGAAGATGGTACAAAAATAAGAAAAGGTTCTGGCGAAGCTATTATCAATTATGTAAAAAATCAAAATGGGTTAATTCCTTCTGATTTAAATGAAAAAGTAGAAAAAATCTCAAAATTAGGAGGGACTCCGTTAGTAGTTTGTGTAAATAACAAGATTTTAGGTGTTATTTATTTAAAAGATACAGTAAAACCTGGATTACCAGAAAGATTTGACCGTTTACGTAAAATTGGCATTAAAACGATTATGTGTACAGGGGATAACCCTTTAACAGCTGCAACTATTGCTGCTGAAGCTGGTGTTGATGGTTATATTGCTGAATGTAAACCTGAAGATAAAATAGAGGCAATAAAAAAAGAACAAGCCTTAGGAAAAATTGTAGCTATGACTGGTGATGGAACAAATGATGCACCAGCTTTAGCTCAAGCAAATGTAGGAATAGCAATGAACAGTGGTACTACTGCGGCCAAAGAAGCTGCTAATATGGTGGATTTAGATTCAAATCCTACGAAAATACTAGAGGTAGTAGAAATTGGTAAACAATTATTAATTACAAGAGGATCATTAACTACATTTTCTATAGCAAATGATGTTGCTAAATATTTTGCAATTATTCCTGCAATTTTTACAATTGCTATTCCACAAATGAAAGTCTTAAACATTATGGGATTAGGTTCTCCATCAAGTGCGATTTTATCAGCATTGATATTTAATGCTATTATTATTCCTTGTTTAATCCCCTTAGCTATGAAGGGGGTTAAATATAAGCCTATGAGTGCATCTAAACTATTAGAAAGAAACATGATGATTTATGGTTTAGGAGGCGTTATTTGTCCATTTATTGGTATTAAGTTAATTGATATTCTTATTTCACCATTACTTGTTTTTTTAGGATTGTAGGAGGCTGTTTATGAAAAATATATTTAAACAAATAAAAACACCATTAAAACTATCACTTGCAATGTTTATAATCTGTGGTTTAATTTATCCAATGATGATGACTGGTTTATCTCAGATTATCTTTCCACAACAAGCCAATGGAAGTCTTATTAAGATGGATGGAAAGGTTGTAGGTTCTGAACTAGTTGGTCAAGATTTTACAGATGAGCGATTGTTTCATTGTAGACCTTCTGCGGTAAACTATAATACTTTTACGCAAAAAGAAGGTAATAAACAAATTATACCATCATCTGGAAGTGAAAACTTAGCATCAAGTAATCCTAAATTAGAAAAAAGAATCAATGAAGATATTAAAAAATTTCTACAAGAAAATCCTACGATAAAAAAAGAAGATATTCCTGCAGATATAATAACTGCATCTGGTTCAGGATTAGACCCACATATTTCTGTTGATGCTGCTCGTGTTCAAATGGATAGAGTATCAAAAAATGCACATATTTCTAAAACTGAATTAGAAAAATTAATAAAGGATAATACTGAAAATAAATTACTTGGTATCTTTGGTGAAGAAAAGGTAAATGTGTTGAAATTGAATTTATCTATAATGAGAGAAATTAAGGGAAGATAGTTTCTTATTGTTTTTAGTAGTATTATAATAAACAGAAATTTAGATAAACGGAGATGAACACTGTGAATAATTTGATAAATGTATTAATAGTTGAAGATGAGTCTGCTATACGAAATTTACTATCAACTGCATTAGAAACAAACGGTTATAATTACGAAACAGCTACGAATGGTACTATGGCATTATCATTACTAACTAAACATCAATTTGATATTATTCTACTTGATTTAGGTTTGCCTGATTTAGATGGAATAGATATCATAAAGAAATTACGTACGTTTTCATTTACCCCTATTATCGTAATTAGTGCTAGAAGTAACGATGATGACAAAATTATAGCTTTGGATATTGGAGCGGATGATTATTTAACTAAACCATTTAGTGTAGAAGAATTATTGGCACGTATTCGCTCAACTTTGAGAAGAACACAGTACAGAGAAAACACATTAAATAATGATCATTGTTTTGTGAATGGACATTTAAAAATAGATTATATTGCTCAATCTGTCTATGTAGATGATAAAGAAATTCATCTCATGCCTATTGAATATAACCTATTGTGCTTATTAGCTAAAAATATTGGAAGAGTATTAACACATCAATATATATTAGACAAAGTATGGGTGAACTCTATTGAATCTGATTTATCTTCATTAAGAGTTTATGTCACTTCTTTAAGAAAGAAGATAGAAAAAATATCAAATGAAAAGTATATACAAACACATGTGGGTGTAGGGTATAAAATGATAAAAATAGGTAATTCTGATATCGAGGAAAAGAATAATGAGTCATCAAAATATTGATTCCATCATGGTATGTCTTTCACCTTCACCATCCAATATCCATGTAATTCGTGTTGCAAGTGCTATGTTAAAAAATAAAACAGATCATTTTTATGCATTGTATATATCTGATACGAAAAGAGCATTAAATGATTCAAATCAACAGCAATTAGATAAAAACATTGCTTATGCCAAACAATTAGGAGCAGAGGTAGAAATTGTTTCTTCTGATGATATAGCAGGTGAAATCTTTAAATTTGCTAAAGTATGTAAAGTAAATAAACTTGTTATCGGAAAAAATATGAATATGAGATTTGATTTCTTCCGAAAACCTATATATCAACAATTATTAGAAGATATCGATGATATTAATTTGGTTATAGTGCCAGTAAGAGAAAAAAGAATCATGAATATCTTCACCAATAAAAGCAAAGTAACATTCAAATCAATTGTTATTAGTATGCTTATATTGTTTATATGTACAGTGATTGGTTCTATATTTTTTGAAATGGGTTTTCATGATTCTAATATTATTATGATTTATTTACTTGGTGTTTTATCTATTGCTCTTATTACATCAAATATCATATGTAGTGTTGTCTCTTCAATTGTTAGTGTTATTTTATTCAATTTTTGTTTTACAATGCCTGTATTAAGTCTTTCTTTTTATGATTCGGCTTATTTAATGACGTTTGTCATTATGATTATAGTTGCTTTTTTAATAAGTACACTGACAAATAAAATTCAATTAACGGCAGCGAGTTATGCTAATATGGCTAATGTTTCTCGTATTCTATTAGAAACGAACCAGCTTTTACAAAAAAAGCAATCTGTGGAAGATATATTTAATTGTGGATGTAAACAATTATCAAATTTATTTAATAGAGATATCGCATATTTTCCAATTACAGAGTCTTCTGTACAAAAGCCTATTTTATTTCCAATAAGTGAGAATTCTCATTGTAAAGAGTTCTTGAATCCCAATGAGATAGGAGTTGCAAGATGGGTAGCGATAAATGGAAAACATGCAGGAGCCACAACGCGTTATTTATCAGGATCAAAGAGTGTTTATTATGCTGTATTGAGTGATGATAAAATATATGGGGTGATAGGTATTTATCTAGATAATGATGTTCTAGAATCATTTGATAAACGTATTCTATTGGCTATATTAAGTGAAATGGCGATATGCTTAGAAAATATAAAAAGTAATGCAGAAAAGAATGAAGCTATTATAAAGGCAAAAAAAGAACAATTTAGATCTGATTTACTTAAATCTATATCTCATGATCTGAGAACACCGTTGACATCAATATATGGCAATGCGGATGTATTGTTAAATGATAGTGGTAATTTAAAAGATGATAAAAAAATTGTTTTATATAAGAATATATATGATGACTCTTTATGGTTAATCAATCTAGTAGAAAATCTATTATCAATAACTTGTATTGAAGATGGTAATGTGAAATTGAGAATAGAACCAGAGGTTATAGAAGATGTAATTGATGAATCATTAAGTCATGTGAGCAAGAACAAAGATAATCACAAAATTAAAGTAAATATTTCTGATGATTTTTTAATGGCAGATATGGATGCAAGATTAATTGTACAGGTTTTAATAAATTTAATTAATAATGCGATCAAATATACAGAAGATGATTCAACAATTTCAATAAATGCTTATCAAATAGAAGACTATGTATATATAGAAGTCTGTGACAATGGAAGTGGTATAGAAGATAAAGATAAAGATAAAATATTTGAAAAATTTTACACTGTAAATCATTCTATTGTTGATAGTAAGAAGAGCATGGGGTTAGGTTTAGCTTTATGTAAATCAATTGTTGAAGCACATGGAGGTGTTATATCTGTTAAAGACAATCATCCAACAGGGGCTATATTTACATTTAGTTTACCTGCTACAAAGATCACAATTAATAAGGATATAATTGTCAGATGATATGAGGAGGTGTTGGTATTGGAAGAGGTGAGAAAAGGTAAATTAACAATCTTTTTTGGATATTGTGCAGGGGTAGGAAAAACATTTTCAATGTTAAATACAGCCCAGCAAAAATCTGTTGAAGGTGTAGATGTGGTTATTGGATATATAGAAAATCATGATAGACCTGATACACAGAATCTAACATACGGATTAGAAAAAATACCGACTAAAGAGGTAATTTATAAAGGACATCATTTCTTTGAATTTGATCTAGATCAAGCATTAGAAAGACACCCTCAACTCATACTAGTTGATGAATTAGCTCATACAAATGCACCATCTTCTAGACATAAAAAAAGGTATAGTGATATTGAAGAATTATTAAGAGCAGGTATAGATGTTTACACAACTGTAAATGTACAGCATATAGAAAGCTTACATGATGTTGTAGAAAGTATTACAAAAGTAAAGGTAAACGAGAGAATTCCTGATTATATATTTAATGATGCAGATGATGTTAAGTTAATAGATGTTGATATAAATGATTTAATAGATAGATTAAAACAAGGAAAAATTTACAATAAGATACAGGCAAGAAGAGCATTAGAAAATTTTTTTATTAAAGATAATCTAATCGCATTACGAGAAATCGCAATGAGGAAATGTGCTGATCGTATCAATTTGTATGCAAAAGATGAAAATAAACAATTTCTTAAAGAAAATATACTTGTTTGTTTAGGAACATCACCAACGAATCAAAAAGTAATCCGAACTGCTTCTAAAATGGCTCAAGCCTTTCATGGCGAATTTATAGCTTTATATGTTGATTCTAAAGAATTAGACTATAAAGCTCTTGAACAACTCAAAAAAAACATCTCGCTTGCTAAAGAATTGCAAGCGAATATTGTATCTACTTATGGTGATGATATAGCTTATCAAATCAGCCAATATGCTAAAACAGCAGGCGTCTCTAAATTAGTTTTAGGACGTTCTTATCAAAAAAAATCAATTTTATATAAGCCGACTATTGTTGACAAACTAACTAAACTATCTCCAAATTTAGATATATATATTATTCCAGATAATAATTCTAGTAGACAAAATTTCAACAAGTACCAATACAAAAGTGGTTTTAGATTTTCAACTAGAGATACTTGCATTTCAATGGTTACATTATTGGTTATAACCCTCTTGGCATATTTAGCACAAATAATGGGATTTGATATGACTACGATTCTATTATTATATGTATTGTCATCATGTATTATAGGTAGTTTGACGTTACTTCCTATTTATAGCTTTGTGATACCATTCATAAATGTATGTTTAATAAATTATTTGTTCATTAATCCAAAGTATTCTTTAGAAATAATCTCATCAGAGTATGTTGTGGTATTAATTGTGATGATAGTAGTTTCTGTTATTATTAATGTTTTAAATTTTAAATTAAAGAAAGAAAAAAACAGTGCATCTTTACGTGCCTATAGTATGGAAGTTTTATTAGAAACAAGCCAAAAATTACAACAAGCAAAAACCTATAATGATGTCATGAAAGAAACATGTATCCAATTAAATAAATGGTTAAAGCGAATTATTATTTTTTATCCTGTAAATAGAAAAATGTTAGATAAACCATATATCTACAATTCGAATGCTGATTTTGATAATGTTAATATATTTTTGACAGAAAAAGAAAAAACAGTAGCCAAATGGGTTTATGTAAATAATAAGAATGCTGGTCCAACTACTAGTACATTGCAGGAAGCAAATGCATTATATTTATCCATTCGCCGAAATAATAAAATATATGGTGTTATCGGAATTGATATGATTAGTAATTCAACACTTAGTCAATATGAGAAAAATCTAATTAAAACAATTTTAAATGAAGTTTCTCTAGCGATGGATTCTTTAGAAAAATAAGAACCCCTCAAAATCTTAGGGGTTGTTCTTTTTATATATTAAAAGACAGGATTCTACCTGTCTGTAAGTAATTCTCTTAAGTCATCAAAAGTATCCTGAATAGGCGTTACTCTATTGTTATCTACATCCTCTTCTGCCTGCTTAAGTATATCTAACAAACTTTCTAACATACACTTACCTCCTTTCACTTGATTATAATGTCGTATGATTAATTAATCAATCAACATCGATAGTATCTAAATTGTTAATATTTTGAGACGGTTGATTTGATAAAAGGGTATATCTCTTACTAAGAAAAATCACTATGAGATATTGAACTTGTATATAATAGAAGTAAAGAGGAGCCCGATTTATCATTATATGACTTCAAAAAAGAGAGGAGGATGATATTAAAAGAAAACGTTCACAAAAGTGATAGTAATCTATCACTATAAAAAATAATTATAATTTAAATTTTTGATAAAAACTAAGCAGAAAAATACCTAATCGGATATCCCTAAACTGCAAACGTTTACAGTAAATGCATTTTATAAATTGTGTAAATTTTCACAAAAGTATGCTTGTTTTTTCACAAGAAGTCATGTATAGTGAACTTACAAAATATGAAAAAGAAATATTTTGGTCAATGGAGGATATAAAAATGGCTGATAAGAAAGTCGAAAAGAAAGTTGAAGAATGGACAGAAGAAAAGACTGATGCTTGCATTGATGAGTTAGTTAATAACGCATTAACAGCATTAGACGAATTCGAAGGTTTTGACCAGGAAACTGTTGACTACATCGTAGCAAAGATGTCAGTTGCTGGTCTTGATAAGCACGGTGTTCTTGCAGAAGCTGCAGTAAAAGAAACTGGCCGTGGTGTATTTGAAGACAAAGCTGTTAAGAACTTATTCGCTTGTGAATATGTTACTAACAACATGCGTCATACAAAGACTGTAGGTATTATTAATGAAGATCCACTTACTGGTATCACTGAAATCGCTGAACCAGTTGGTGTTGTTTGTGGTATCGTTCCAGTAACAAACCCAACTTCTACAGTTATCTTTAAGTCTTTAATCGCTATGAAGACTAGAAACCCAATCATCTTCTCATTCCACCCAGGTGCTCATGACTGTTCAGTTATGGCTGCTAAGGTAATGTTAGATGCTGCAGTAAAAGCTGGTGCTCCAAAGAACGTAATCCAGTGGTTACCAATGAAAACTATGTATGCAACTAGTGCATTAATGAATCATCCAGGTGTTGCTACTATCTTAGCTACTGGTGGTAACGCAATGGTTAAGGCTGCTTACTCTTGTGGTAAACCTGCTTTAGGTGTAGGTGCTGGTAACGTTCCTGCATATGTAGAAAAATCTTGTAAAATTAAAATGGCAGCAAATGATATTTATTTATCAAAATCATTCGATAACGGTATGATTTGTGCATCTGAACAGGTAGTTGTTGTAGATCACGAAATCTATGATGAATTCAAGAAAGAACTTGGTCGTTATCATGTACATTTCTGTAATGCTGAAGAAAAGAAGAAACTTGAACAGTTCATGTTCGGTGCAACAGCATACAGTGAAAACGTAAATGAAGCTAGATTAAACAGCATCGTTCCAGGTAAGAACGCTACTTGGATCGCTGAACAGGCTGGTTTCAAAGTACCTGATGATGTTCAGATCTTAGTTTGCGAAGTTAAGGAAATCGGTCCTAACGAACCAATGACTAGAGAAAAGCTTTCTCCAGTATTAGGTATGATCAAAGCAAACTCTACTGAAGATGGTATTGAAAAGGCTGCTCAGACTGTTGAGTTCAACGGTTTAGGACATTCAGCTGCAATCCATACTACTAATCATGAAATTTCTAAAGCATTTGGTAAGAGAATCAAAGCTATCCGTATTATTGAAAACGCTCCATCTACATTCGGTGGTATCGGTTCAGTATACAATGCATTCTTACCTTCATTAACACTTGGTTGTGGTTCTTATGGTCATAACTCAGTATCAAACAACGTAAGTGCTATTAACTTACTAAATATTAAGAGAATAGGGAGACGTAACAACAATATGCAATGGGTTAAACTTCCTCCAAAGATTTATTTCGAAAGAAATTCAATCAGATATCTTAGAGATATGAAGGAAATGAAGAAAGCAATGATCGTTACAGATAGAGGTATGTATGACCTTGGTTATGTAGGAAAGATCGAAGACGTTATCAAGAGAAGACGTAACAAAGTAGACGTTGACTTATTCATCGACGTTGAACCAGATCCATCTTTAGATATGACTCTTAAGGGTCTTGAAATCATGAAGAGCTTCCAGCCTGATACAATCATCGCTATCGGTGGTGGATCTTCAATGGATGCTGCTAAAGTTATGTGGTTAATGTATGAACATCCAGAAGTTAACTTCGACGACATCAAGCAGAAATTCATGGATATCAGAAAGAGAGCATTCAAGTTCCCAGAACTTGGTAAGAAAGCTAAGTTAGTATGTATCCCAACTACTTCAGGTACAGGTTCAGAAGTAACTCCATTCGCAGTTATCACTGATACTAAGGAAAACAAGAAATATCCATTAACTGACTACGCTTTAACTCCAACAATCGCAATTGTTGACCCTGAATTCGCTATGTCTATGCCACCAAGAATCGCTGCTGATACTGGTATCGACGTATTAACTCATGCTATCGAAGCATATGTTTCAATCTTAGCTTCTGACTTCACTGATGGTTGGGCTAAACAGGCTGTTAAGTTAGTATTCGAAAACCTTGAAAAGTCAGTACTTGAAGGTGATCCTGATGCTAGAATCAAGATGCATAATGCTGCATCAATCGCAGGTATGGCATTCGCTAACGCATTCTTAGGAATGAACCACTCATTAGCTCATAAGATCGGTGGAGAATGGCATATTCCTCATGGACGTACTAACGGTATGTTATTACCACATGTAATCAGATACAATGGTACAGTTCCAACTAAGTTAAACATCTGGCCAAAGATCGAAGACTATAAGGCAGATAAGAAATATAGAGAATTAGCAGAATTAATCGGCTTACATCCAAAGACTGATGCAGAAGGTGTTGAAATGTTCGCACAGGCTGTTGAAAAGTTATGGGTAAAAGTTGGTGGTGCTGTAAACGTTAAGTCACAGAACATCAGCAAAGCTGATTGGGAAGAATCAGTACATAGAATCGCTATGAACGCATACGAAGACCAGTGTACTCCTGCTAACCCAAGAATGCCTATGGTTAAAGATATGGAAGCTATCCTAGAAACAATCTACGATTACGAATCTCCATTCGCTAAGAAATAATTCTTAAAACCATTTAGAGGAAAGCCTTACGGCTCTCCTCTTTTTTGTGTTAAATTATGTTAAATAGTAACACGCATTGACACTTATAGGTGAACAGATTAAAATGACATGTCGGAGGACACTGTCATGAAACATAAACGATTTATATTCTTATTTGTTGCAGCTGTCGCTTTCATAATTCAATTAATTGATATCATTTCTTATACAATCAAGTTTTCTATTACACAGACATTTGTACTTGTTATTATTCAAATGATTGGTTTAGTAGGTTATGCCTATGATGCAAGAAATGTAGTAAAAAATAAAAGAAGAATGTTTTATATACTTCATAGTATCGCATTCATCATCTACCTTATAAATCTTACTTATCAACTGTTCCTTAACCCAGCATTAAGACATGTCAAAGCAGTTAGTAGTGTGAATATCAGTCCATTAAAGACAATACTTCTTTATTACACAGCTTATGAAAGACATACATTACCTATTAAGAATATTATTCTGAATATGATTGGGAATGTCATGTTGTTCATGCCTTTTGGTTATTTTATATATGTTCTATTCAAACCAATGCGTTCATTTCTACCTTATTTCTTCTTTTTCTTATTTATGATTATAGGAGTAGAAGTCATTCAATATATTTGGAAGGTTGGTTCAGCAGATATAGATGATATCATTCTGAATATGAGTGGCGTACTGATTCTATATATTGTATTGAAAATCCCATTCATAAAAAAATTATTTTAAAGTCAAAAAATCACAAGTATTACACATCTTTTCTGTTACAATAATTGTATAAGAAAGAGGTGAATCTTGTGCTTTTTATTTTTCTACTATTGTTGTTCTTATATTTGTTCCTTACAAAATACTATATCACTGAAGATGTGATTGTAAAAGAAGTCCTTGAAGATAAGATCATATTTGAATCAGAACTTGGTAAAGAAATTGTACTCAAAGTAACAAAACCTCATGAATATCTAGAAGGACAAAAGGGACAAGTCTCATTCCATGGAGAAAGAATCGTATCATTTCAAAAAGCAGCCTAGAAGGGCTGCTTTTTGATTAAATGACGTTAAAGTGTTTTAAGGCATTGTAGATGCCATCATCTTCAATATCAGTTGTAATATACGTTACATAATCAAATAGAACAGGATTAGAATTGCCCATAGCCACTGATTCTTTAGTATAAGTCAACATTGGTAGATCATTTGTAGAATCACCAATAGAAATACAATCATCAATAGAAGCACCAATGAGATCAATAAATGTCTGAATACCTGTTGCTTTAGAACAATCTTTTGGAACTACTTCAATGAAGTCTTCAGCGCGCTGGATATATTCTAAATCATTTTTAAATGCATCCTTAAATGCTTCGATATCATCTTCTGGTGTATACCATGCAGTGAACTTATCAAAATTAGGTTCATCATCTTTATAATATACAGGAACATTTACTTTAATATCACTATAACGTTCTTTGATTTCCTGAACTGTCTTTGTCTTAATTGTTTCAGGGAAATAAATAGATTCAGGACCTTCTAATACGGCATCAATATCTAATTCTAGCACTTTATTCACAATTCCTTTCTTTAATTCTGAAGGAAGTTTAGCATGATAGATTTCTTTACCATGATAGTAGATATTAGTCCCGCAACCACAGATATAACCATCTAATCCTAATTCTTTAATTACATCTTCTATAATACAAATAGTACGTCCTGTATTCACCATCAGGATATGTCCATTATCCTGAGCTAGTTTGATTGCTTTCTTTGTACTTTCAGGAACAGTAAAGTCTGTTTCTGTAGATAATGTACCATCAATATCAAAAAATATAACTCTTCTACTCATATATATTCTCCTTGTTTCATAAACTAAACCACAAATAATTACATCTGTCAACAATCTCTCAATTCTTGAAAATACCACATGGTAGCGCATTAATTTACTATGAAGCGACATTGAACAGAAACCTAATATGTGATAATATTAAATAAGATTCAGAAAGGATTGAGAATATGTATAAGATTGTAAAAAAAGAAGTACTTAATGACGTTGTACAGTTAATGGAAGTACATGCGCCAATGGTTGCAAGAAAATGTGAACCAGGGCAGTTTATTATTTTACGTGTAGGAGAAGACGGAGAAAGAATCCCTCTTACAATTGCTGATTATGATAGAGAAAAGGAAACAATCACAATAATTTATCAGATTGTAGGTTACTCTACTAAACAGCTTGCTAAGTTAGAAGAAGGAGACTATATCACTGACTTCGTAGGTCCTCTTGGTGTCCCTACTCATCTTGAAAAGAAGGATCATGTTATCGGTGTAGCTGGTGGTGTGGGTAGTGCACCATTATTCCCACAGTTAAGAAAATTAGCAGAACTTGGTACTAAGGTTGATGTAATCATCGGTGGACGTGAAGAACAGTATGTATTATGGGCAGATCGTTTTAAAAAATTCTGTGATAATGTGTATATCGCTACTAATGATGGCTCTGTAGGTACAAAAGGTTTTGTTACTGATGTATTAACTGATTTACTTGATAAGGGTGAAAAGTATGATGAAGTTATTGCAATTGGACCAGTTGTAATGATGAAGGCAGTTGTTGGAGTAACTAAGCCTAGAGATATTAAGACAATGGTTTCACTTAACCCAATCATGATTGATGGTACAGGTATGTGTGGATGCTGCCGTGTTACTGTTGATGGTAAGATCAAGTTTGCCTGTGTTGATGGACCAGACTTTGATGGTTTAAATGTTGACTTTGATGAATTAATGGCAAGACAGAGAATGTTCAAGGAAGAAGAACATCTTGTTGACAGCAATGCAGACCGTATGTGTAACTTAATGAAGGGGGTTAAATAATATGCCTAATATGTCAAATGTAAAGGTAGAAATGCCTTCTCAGGAACCTGAAATTCGTGCAACTAACTTTAAAGAAGTTGCTTTAGGATATACTAAAGAAATGGCTCAGGAAGAAGCAGCTCGTTGCCTGAACTGTAAAAAGCCTCGCTGTGTGGATGGATGTCCAGTAAATGTACCTATCCCTCATTTTATTCAGGAAGTAGTGAATGGTGATTTTGAAAAAGCTTATGAAATCATCACTACAGAAAATGCTTTGCCTGCAATCTGTGGTCGTGTATGTCCACAGGAAAACCAGTGTGAAGGTAAATGTATTAGAGGTATCAAGGGTGAATCAGTTGCCATTGGTAGACTTGAAAGATTCGTTGCTGATTACCATAGAGATCATGGTAAACCAACTGAAACTAAGATTGAAAAGAATGGCAAGAAAGTTGCTATTGTAGGTTCAGGACCTTCAGGTATTTCTTGTGCCGGTGAACTTGCTAAACGTGGTTATGATGTGACTGTATTTGAAGCATTACATAAAACTGGTGGTGTATTATCTTATGGTATCCCAGAATTCCGTTTACCAAAAGATTTAGTACAGGCTGAAATTGATGGTGTTGCAGACTTAGGTGTTAAGTTTGAAACAAACGTTGTAGTTGGTCGTTCTATCACAATTGATGAATTACAGGAAAGTGGTTATGATGCTGTATTCGTAGGTGCTGGTGCTGGTTTACCTCGTTTCCAGGGTATTCCAGGTGAAAACCTTGATGGTGTTTATGCTGCAAACGAATTCTTAACTCGTGTTAACTTAATGAAGGGTTATGAATTCCCTAAACATCCTACTCCAGTAAAAGTAGCTGATACAGTATGTGTTGTAGGTGCTGGTAACGTAGCTATGGATGCTGCAAGAACTGCTAAGAGACTTGGTGCTAAGAACGTATATATCGTATATCGTCGTAGTGATGCTGAAATTCCTGCACGTGCTGAAGAAGTACATCATGCTAAGGAAGAAGGTATTATCTTCAAACTATTAACTAATCCAGTTGCTGTTCATGGTGACAATGGTTCAGTTAAATCTCTTGAATGTGTAGAAATGGAATTAGGAGAACCAGATGCATCTGGTAGAAGAAGACCAATTGCAAAAGAAGGTACTAACTTCACTATTGATTGTGGAACAGTTGTTATCGCAATCGGTCAGTCTCCAAACCCATTAATTAGACAGACTACTCCTGGTCTTGATTGCCAGAAGTGGGGCGGTATCATTGTTGAAGAAGAAACTAACCATACATCTAAAGAAGGCGTATGGGCTGGTGGTGACGTTGTAACTGGTGCTGCTACTGTAATTCTTGCTATGGGTGCTGGTAAAAAAGCAGCTAAAGCTATTGATGAAAAATTAAGTGGTGAATAAATGTATTGTACACGATGTGGTAAAGAATTAGAGGAAGATGCAAAGTTCTGTCCTAATTGTGGAGAACCTGTGAGATTAGAAAACAGAACAGACTACACAAACATGGAAGATTATGCTTCTAGTAATGGCTATACGAGTCCTTATTATGAAGAAGATCGTGCCTCTATTGGATTATGTATCATTTCATTCCTATTCCCTTTTATGGGTGTTATCTTCTTCTTCATGAAAAGAAGAACGACTCCTAATAAAGCAAAGGCATGCTTGATTACAGGAATCGTTAGCTTTGTATTGAATTTTATTGCAACTTATGCATTATTATTAAACACAGGAATCTTTTGATTCCTGTGTTTTTCTTTTAAAAAAATTAGAAAAAAACCCGAATTGCAAGCAGAAACTGGAAATAAGAAGATAAGTTATTTTTTATAGAA
>OGOZ01000918.1_pt1 | contig 17992 bp, 17 predicted proteins | sample 1552801 | NCBI WGS metagenome assembly OGOZ01 (sample SAMEA2580196, study PRJEB22360) | human gut metagenome | biome: human gut; feature: human-associated habitat; material: faeces | place: Denmark | collected 2008/2010 | reverse complement strand
CCACGGTGTAGCCGAAGTCGCAGCCCAAAGCCTTTACGTCTATGCCCTCTGCGCCCCGTCCTACCTCCTCGTCGGTGGTGAATATGACCTTTACTTCCCCGTGGGGCCTGCCGCTCTCCATGAGCCTGTCCACGGCTGACATTATCTCCGCCACGCCCGCCTTGTCATCGGCGCCAAGCAGCGTCGTGCCGTCGGTGACTATCAGCTCCTCGCCCACATGCTTTGAGAGGCCGGGGCAGAGGGCTTCATTCATGACTACGCCTGATTCCAAGGTAAACTCGCCCTCCGGGCAGGTGATAACAGCGGGACGGACGTTTTCGCCGGGCGCGTCCGGGGCGGTGTCCACATGGGCTATGAGCGCGATGGAAGGCGCACCCTTAACGTTGGCGGGCAGCGTGCCGTATACGTTGCTGTTGGAGTCAAAGGATATGTCCTTTAAGCCAAGCTCCTCCATCTCGCGGGCAAGCTCGCGGATAAGCTCCTTCTGACGCTCGGTAGAGGGGGCGGTCTCGGAAAAATCATCGGACGTGGTGTAGTATGTTACATAACGAAGAAAACGTTCTCTTGGGGTCATAATATCCTCCGAAACAGGTTATTTTGCTTAATCAAAGGTTAGCGCATTTGCAGATCAAAGTCAACCTTTTGCCATATCGCCCAACTGATGGTATCATAATAACTGTAATGATTTTAGGGAGGGTATTTCTGTGCGGGTACTGGATATTGATCTGGACTTTTTCCTTGCGGGCTGCTGTCCTCTGGCCGATAAGGGCAGGCGGCCGGAGCTTTTTGGCCATGAGCCGTGGGAAAGCGGGCGAGTGCGGCGCTTTCTTGAGGGCAATTGCGGATTGAGCAAGGACAGGCCCATACCCGGCAGGATATTTGAGACACATGACTCTGCGCTGGAGCTGTGGCGGGATATGCTGGAAGCAAAGCGGCTTACAGCCCCCTTTGATGTGACGCACATAGACGCACACAGCGACCTTGGCATAGGCTATCCCGGACCGGGGTATGTGCTCAACGGCGTGCTGCCTATAAGATACGACAAACGGGCAGACGCGGAAAAGTACAGAAGGCTCAACGGGCTGGACGAGGCGAATTATCTGCTTTTCGCTCTGGCCTTCAGGTGGATATCCTCTTTGGAAAATGTGCGTAATCCAAGCTCCCTACCCGATATACCAAAGGAAATACTCGTGCCGGGCAAGGCAGATTCAATACAGCTGAGCTCTTTTACCGCTGCCCTTTCTCTGGGCATAAACGGCAAAGAGCCGGTGATACCATTTAATGTATATGAGGATTATAATGGGTTTAAGGCAGAGGAGAAGTATGATTTTATGTCCGTAGCCATATCCCCAAGATACTCCCCAAAGGAGGCGGACGTGCTGCTGCCGGTGTTTGAGGAATATATGACGCTGGTATAATTAGAGACGGATATTGTATAAAAATAAATAATATATTATTTATGAAAAAGGTATTGACAGCTTGAAAAACACGGAGTAGAATGTAGCCAACATTTGAGAAAGGACGCGTAAGAAGATGAAGATGTTCGCTGCTATAAAGAACGCCGGCATTTATTACTATTACTTTTATGCCACAGGTAATGGTTGTTTGTGCTGCGCGTCGAAGGCGAACAGATAAAGCTTACGATGATAAAAAGGCCGCATGAGCAACCGCTCATACGGCCTTTTTGTTATATTTTAGAAAATTTAATTTTCAGGAGGAAAAAACCATGAAAAAGACACTCGCTATACTGATGGCGGCACTGATGCTGCTGGGCCTCACCGCCTGCAGCTCCGCACCCGAAGCGACCACTGAACCTGCGGCCACCGCAGAGCAGACCGAGCAGACTGCCGCTCCCGCGGAGGAGAAGCAGAGCTATACCGTAGGTATTTGCCAGCTGGTTCAGCATCCCGCTCTTGACGCTGCCACACAGGGCTTCAAGGATGTGCTCACCGAGCAGCTGGGCGACAGCGTGACCATCGAAGAGGGCAACGCCTCTAACGATATACCCACCTGCGCTACCATTGTGAACGGCTTCGTTTCGTCTGAGGTAGACCTTATAATGGCAAATGCCACTCCTGCTCTTCAGGCGGCTGTAGCGGCTACCAATACCATACCCATACTGGGCACTTCCGTTACCGAGTACGGCGTTGCGCTGAGTATTTCCGACTTCTCCGGCACCGTGGGCGGCAACGTATCCGGCACCTCCGATCTGGCTCCTCTGGATCAGCAGGCGGCAATGGTAAAGGAGCTGTTCCCCGATGCAAAGACGGTGGGCATACTCTACTGCTCCGGCGAGCCTAACTCCGTATACCAGGCAAACGTTGTGAAGGAATGCCTCGAAGCCGACGGCCTGACCGTAAACATCTTCACCTTCGCGGATTCCAACGACGTATCCACCGTAACCACCAGCGCTGTTGCCGAGAGCGACGTTCTGTACATTCCTACCGATAACACCGCCGCCTCCTGCACCGAGGCCATAGCGGCCGTTACTGTTCCCGCCGGCGTACCTGTGATAGCGGGCGAAGAAGGCATCTGCAAGGGCTGCGGCTTGGCTACCCTGTCCATCAATTACTACGACCTTGGCCGCACCACCGGTGAAATGGCAGTTAAAATACTCAAGGGCGAGGCCGATATCTCCGAGATGCCTGTAGAATACTTCCAGGGACCCGTAAAGAAGTTCAACAAGGATATGGCTGAAAAGTTGAACGTAACTATCCCCGAGGGATATGTCGCCATAGAGGATTAACAGGAAAAACTAAAAAGAAATAAGACAGAGCAAGAGGAGAAATGAGATGAACGCAGCGGTTTGTTTGGGGCTTCCCAGTATCGCCAACCTGATATCCAGAATGCCGGGCGGTATTGCCCAGGGAATAATTTGGGGCATAATGGCGCTTGGCCTGTACATCACCTTCCGGTTGCTGGATATTGCGGACCTTACGGTGGACGGTTCCTTCGCAACCGGCGGCGCAGTAGCCATAATGCTCATAACCTCCGGCTGCCCTGCCTGGGCCGCGCTGATAGCGGCCCTTCTCGCAGGAACTGCTGCAGGGCTATGCACAGGAGTGCTGCACACCCGGCTTGGCATACCCGCCATACTTTCCGGCATACTCACCCAGTTTGCGCTGTACTCCATCAACCTCCGCATAATGGGCATGTCCGCAAACCGCTCCGCTAATCCGGATACCTTCAAGCTGCTCATCACCATGCGCAGCGTACCCAAAGCCATACTGACAGGCGCTGTGTTAGCTGCGGCCATAGTAGCGGTAATGTACTGGTACTTCGGTACAGAGCAGGGCTCCGCCATCCGCGCCACTGGCTCCAACCCCAACATGAGCAGGGCCCAGGGCATAAACACCGATAACATGAAGCTCATTGGCCTTGCCCTTTCAAACGGTCTGGTCGCCCTCGCGGGGGGGCTTATGGCCCAGTATCAGGGCTTCGCCGATGTGAATATGGGCAGGGGCTCCATCGTTATAGGCCTTGCCGCCATAATAATCGGAGAGGTTCTGTGCGACGCCGCGTTCCACAAGGGCTGTGAGTTTTACATGAGGCTGCTGTTTGTGATAGTCGGAGGCATAGTGTACTACATCGTAATGGTGATAATACTGTGGCTCAAGCTTGATCCAAACGACCTGAAGCTTTTTACCGCCATAATAGTAGCCGTATTCCTTGCGGTGCCCCATATACAGGCGGAGCGAAAGAGCTCCTTCAAGATGGCGGGTAAGCGCAGCCTCAATGGAAAGGCCTGATGAAAGGGGAGAGCAGATATGCTGAAGCTGGACAATATATGTAAGACCTTCAATCCGGGTACAATAAACGAAAAAAAAGCGCTGCAAAACCTATCGCTGACCCTTAAACCGGGCGACTTTGTAACAGTCATAGGCGGCAACGGCGCGGGCAAGTCCACCATGCTCAACGCCATAGCCGGCGTATGGCCTGTGGACAGCGGCTCCATCACCATCGACGGCATAAACGTTACGGGTGAATGCGAGCATAAGCGCGCCGCATACATAGGCCGCGTATTTCAGGACCCGATGCTCGGTACCGCGCCAAATATGCAGATAGAGGAGAACCTGGCGCTGGCAATGCGCCGCGGCAGGCGCCGCGGGCTGCGCTGGGGCGTTACAAAGGCCGAGCGGGAACAGTACCGGGACAGGCTGAAGGGCCTGGGTCTCGGCCTTGAGGACAGAATGACGGCTAAGGTGGGCCTGCTCTCCGGCGGTCAGCGTCAGGCGCTGACGCTGCTCATGGCGTCGCTGCAAAAGCCAAAGCTTTTGCTCCTCGACGAGCATACCGCCGCCCTAGACCCCGCCACCGCCAAGAAGGTGCTGGACATATCCGACAGCATCATCAGGGAGAACGGCCTTACCGCACTGATGATAACCCATAACATGAAGGATGCCATAAACCATGGCACGAGGCTCATCATGATGAACGAGGGGCATATAATACTCGACGTGGAGGGCGAAGAAAAGAAAAAGCTGACCAAGCAGCAGCTGATGGAAAAGTTTGCCGAGATAGCCGGCAAGCAGGTAGAATCCGATAGGATACTGCTGTCGTAAGCTTCTGCTAAGACAGGTTAGGGGGCGCCGCCTAAAAAGCGGAGCCCCTTCAGTCTGTCGAAAAACCGTGGGGTTGTTAAGGGGCCGCAGCCCCTTAAGTTAATTCCGGCTTTGACGACATGTGCGTCAAAACGGATGAAAACCGGAGGTTTTCGCACTTTACGGGTTTTGCCGCCCGGGAACGAATGTGAGAGGCAAAACCCGCAAAAACTCGAAAAAGTGGTCTTTAGCCACTTTTTCGACACTCTGTAGGGGGCGCCGCCTAAAAAGCGGAGCCCCTTTTATATCGACATTTTTGCAGGGCAGCGTCACGCGCTGCCGGGCTTAAGGCGAATATTACATATCCGCGCAGGGATTATTGGCCGGGCCCATGTTCAGGGTAAGGCCGGCGGTTATGCTGCTTTGCAGAATGTTCAGGCACTCGCCGAAGCGCTGGAAGTGAACTATTTCGCGTTCCCGCAGGAAACGCAGGGGGTTGATTATTGCCGGGTCGTCCGTGAGCACCATCAGGTGTTCATATGTTGCTCTTGCTTTCTGCTCTGCTGCTGTATCAAAAAGGCAACATTTTTTGCAGCTGTATTAAAAGCTCCAGTGTATTTCCACAGGGACCTCCCAGCTGCCGGGATAGCGCCTTCCGATGTATATGCGCTCTATCAGTGTTTCTGCGGCAGCATTGTCCAGAGCTTCGAGCAGTACCGGGATATCTTCCCTGGTTGATGAGGGGCTGATTTGCTTCAGCTCTGCCGTACCGCTTGCGGCGGATAGCATAAGCCGCTGCTTTTCAGATGAAATGCGTTTGAGGGTATCTGAAAAGTCAGCCTCGCTTATGGAGCCTTCCGCCCTGTGGAGGTAAAGCTTTGCCATGGCTTCGGAATACATATCGATGCGTCCCTGCAGCTTTGAAATGCGCTTCGACAGCTGTATCTGCCGGGAACTGCTGCACTGAATGCATCGTTCTTTTAGCATATCCGCGTCGAGGTGCTCTGAGGCGAGCCGGTTAAGCTCTCTTGTCGAGGATATTATCAAGCTGTCCAGACTGGATGAAAACGACCAGTCAATCCCGATGGAGGAAGTGGATCTGATGCAGATCTGCCGTGATGTCGAGGGACATCTTTCCATACGGGCAAAGGAGCAGCAGGTGAAGATGACACTGAGAGGAGAGAGCTGCCGGATCAAAGGTGCACGACAGGTTCTCTATGAGATGATCTACAATCTCTGCGACAACGCCATAAAGTACAACAGGCAGGGCGGCAGCGTAAAGATAAGCACGGTAAGCGAGGGCGGCTTCTCCTCCGTCACCGTTTCCGATACCGGAATCGGCATAGCGCCCGAGTATCAGAACCGCATATTCGAGCGCTTCTTCAGGGTGGATAAGAGCCATTCCAAGTCTTCAGGCGGTACCGGGCTTGGCCTTTCCATAGTAAAGCACGCAGTGCAGTACCACCACGGCAAGATAGAACTCACCAGCGCCCCGGGCAAGGGTACCTCCATTACCGTCTCCTTCCCCGCCATACAGTGAGCACCATACGAAAACGGGCATCCGGTTCGCCGCCGGAAGCCCGTTTTTTTGTACATGGTATATTTAGCCTATGGTATCCTTTACTACGCGCTGGAAGTTGAGCCTTGCGATCTTCTCCATATCCTCCTGGCTCATGCCCATTCTCTCGAAGCAGGCGAAGAGATTCGGTATCTTGGAGCAGTTTTCAAGCCCCTTGGTGCAGGGGCTACCCGTATCGGTCATCGTGCTCATGGTATCCGGGTTATCAATGAACTCGAAGAAGTCGAAGCCGCAGCCGACGTGGTCGATGCCCATGACGTCGATCATGTGCGCCGCGTGCTCGGCAAGGCGCTCGACGGTTTGGTTCTTTGGGTCGTCATCTATGAAGATGTTGAACGCATTCAAGCCCACAACGCCGTTTATATCGCGTATGGCGCGAAGCTGATCGTCCGTAAGGTTGCGGAGCACGCCGCACATCGCACGGCTGTTGGAATGGGATGCGATGAAGGGCTTTTTCGTAATCTTGACGACATCCCAAAAGCCAGCATCATTAAGATGCGAAACGTCGAGCAGCATCCCCTTTTCCTGCATACGCCGGACGGTCTCCCTGCCGAGGTCTGTAAGACCGTAATCCTTGCCGGAGAGCGCGCCCGCGCCGAGGTCGTTTGCCTCGTTCCAGGTCAATATACCGTGGCGGCAGCCGAACTCGTAATAGCGGTCGATCCAGGTAAGGTCCTTGCCCATCGCCGCCATGCCCTCTATGCCGATAAAGATATATATCTTGCCGTCGGCATTGGCCTTCATCATCTCGTCATAGCTATGGACGATGCGGAAAGACCTGCACTCGGCAGTCTCTGCCTTTATGGCAGCCATGATCTGCTCGGTACGCTTTACATAGTCCACGTCATACGGCGGGTCTACCCAAATAACAAAAATACTTCCTTCAACGCCGCCCTTGCGGAGACGCTCCAGATGGCAGCGATCAAACACGTTCGTCTCGCCCTTGAGACGGCGAGTAGTCACATCACACCAGATATCAGAGTGTGCATCAAAATACATAGTTTTGCCTTCCGTAAAATTACCGGCGCAAATCTGTTTAAGAGATGCGCCGGAGTTATATTGTCGTTACAAAACAGCCGGCTTTGTCAGAAACTTATGCGGCGCCGAGGATAATGCCGACCAGCGTACCGGCGTAGTTGCCGATAACATAGCCGAGCACGCCCACCAGCATTGCGGGGCCAACCAGCCTCGTCCAGCCCTGGGATATCGCCATGCCGGCAGCGGTCGTCGGACCGCCGATATTGGCATTGGAGGCGATGATGGAATCCTCAAGGGAAGCCTTGAAGATCTTTGCCGCGCCGAAGCAGAAGAGCATATTCACGAGAACCATGATCGTGGTCAGCACGAGCAGCAGCGGGGACTTGGTAAGAACGGTCATGATGTTGGCGGGAACGCCTATGACGAACAGGAAGAGGTAAATGAGGTAAGTACCGATCTCCTGTGAGCCGTGCATCTTGGATACTGTCTTGGTGCAGAAGGTGGCAACTATCACGGATATGGTGGTTATCCATACATACTGGCTGCCGAAGAACTGACCTATGAAGTCAGGGAAGGGGTTGCCGCCGATGCCGGAGAAAATGCCGGAAATAAGGCGGGATACCCAAACGACGACTATGGCATAAGCAAAGTTATACGCAATATCCTTGAGGGAGATGTCCTTGCGGCTCCAGAAAGCGGCAGCCTGAGTCTGCGCAACTTCCTTGGAGGCACCGGCCTCTACCTCATCTATGTGAGGATGTGAAAAGTGCTTTCGGAAGAACTTGGAGCCGGCGCAGGCGATCAGAACGAAGAAATACGCGGCCATCAGCAGGTTATCCGCAACAGTAGCGGCAGCGGTGAGATCGTCCCCGGCAGCATACTGAGAAGCCATTGCCGCAAAGTTTACGCCGCCGCCGATATAAGAGCCGGTCATCATGGAGGCTACCTTCGCAAGGCCCTGCGCATCGCCAAAGGGTTCGCGCAGGAGATAATAGGCGAGGAACGCGCCGACGATAGTGCCGAGTGCGCCGATAAGGAACACGACCAGCATACGGCCGGTGTCCTTCCATACGCGGCTGAGGTTGCACTGCAGCAGCAGCAGGGGGATAGCCATAGGAACGACGATGCCCCAGACGATATCGTCATACAGCGTGCAGCTCGTGGGTATAACGCCGAGGTTTGCAAGCACCATCGCCATTATCAGCGCGATTATGGCGCCGGAGACCTTGGAGGCCCACTGATACTTCTGCTCAAGGTGTATTGAAAGTGCAACACCTATACACATAACGCCCATCAGACCCCAGACGTTGTCCGCGGCGATCAGGGTATGTCCCAAAAGGTTTTCAAATAGTGTCATTCTAAATAATTCCTCCGATTTCTTCGCCTAAAGCAATTGTTTTTAAGAAAGCTATTGATTGATGAGAATACATATAACTCCGGCGGCGCCGGCCTGCCGCCGAAAAATCATTTCTATATTAGCACCTTTTATGTCGAAAATCAATAGCCTTTAAACCCCGCACGCCGAGAAATCTTTATATATATTTTACAAATGTCTGCTTTTGAATTTGACATTGCGAAGGTAATATTTTATCATAAAGAGAAAATAAAAAAGAAAGAAGGAATGATATGAACGAATTAAGGAACAAGAAGGGTTTTATATGCGATATGGACGGCGTCATTTACCACGGCAACAAGCTGCTGCCCGGCGTAAAGGAGTTCGTTGACTGGCTGTACAGGGAAAACAAGAACTTCCTCTTCCTCACCAACTCCTCCGAGCGCTCACCCAAGGAGCTTCAGCAAAAGCTCAAGCGTATGGGGCTTGATGTGGACGAGAGCCATTTCTATACAAGTGCGTTGGCGACCGCACGCTTCATAAGCTCCCAGTCGCCGGAAAGCAGCGCCTACGTAATAGGCGGCGCAGGCCTCATAATGGCTCTGCACGATGAAGGCATCACCATGAACGACGTTGACCCGGATTACGTTATAATCGGCGAGGGTAATACCTACAACTACGAGAACATCCTGAAGGCGGTACACCTGGTGATGAAGGGCGCAAAGCTCATCGGCACCAACAGCGACCTTACAGGCCCTTCTGAGGATGGGATAATCCCTGCGTGCCGGGCAATGATCGCCCCTATCGAAATGGCCACCGGCCAGAACGCCTATTTCATAGGCAAACCCAACCCTCTTATGATGCGGACAGGCCTTAGGATACTGGGCGTACACTCAGAGGACGCGGTAATGATAGGCGACCGCATGGATACCGACATGATCGCGGGAATCGAGACTGGCCTTGACACCTGCCTCGTGCTCTCCGGCGTGACCGACCGCGCCGACATCAATAAGTTCCCCTACCGTCCGCGGCTGGTGTTAAACGGGGTAGGCGATATACCGGGGGAACCGAATAGTTAGGCGGGATCAACCTTTCATATAATTCTCAACCTCATCCATTGTGGGAATGGACGGGGCCGCTCCTTTTCTGGATACAGCAATAGCTGCCGCTGCGGTACTTCTCTTCAGGTTTTCCTCTATTGATGATTTACATATTAGTCCGTAAATAAAGTAACCCGTGAAGGTATCTCCGGCAGCGGTGGTATCCGCGACATCAACTTTTTTTGAGGGCTCATAGACTGTTTTATTCCGAAAATTGCAGAGCACACCCTTTTCGCCTAACGTAAGGACTATATCTGTATTCTGGTACTTGGTCTTTAAACTCTTGATTATATCCTCTGGCTCCCTTTCTCCCGAAAGTGCTTCTCCTTCTATTTCATTAAGCAGGAGCACATTTATTTTGGATAGATCATAAGAACATAGCTCTTTAGTGATAGGAGAAGGGTTTAATACGATGGTCATTTTTCTCTCCCATGCTTTTTCAATTATATATTCCAACTGATTTATCTCATTTTGTAAAAGAAGTATATCTCCTGCCTGAAAGCACCCCAAAACCTCGTCTACGCTTTCCTTCCGCTGAGATCGGTTTGCGCCGCCATAAAGCAGTATGCTGTTTTGGCCGTTTTTATCAACCTGTATAACAGCATGACCGCTCTTCCCTTTAACAGTTTTTAAATAAGCAGTATCTATACCGTATTCCTTACAGCAATTTCTGAGGTCTTCGCCATCTTCTCCTACGAGGCCTGACATATACACCGGAGCTCCGGCTTTACTTAAGGCAATTGCCTGATTTAATCCCTTGCCGCCATAATAGGTTTCCATGGATAAGGATTCAATGGTTTCTCCAGGTCTGTGAATATGGTCAACCTCATATACGAAATCGTAATTCAGCGACCCCATGACTAATACTCTCATCTGTACTTCTCCTTCATTTAGTTGGAAAGCAACGTAATTGTCTCAATATGCCTTGGGACAAAAAATTTATGCTACATTGTGTAAGCAAATTTATATATAAATAAATTGGATACAAAGTCGCAGACATTATCTCCAGCTACAAGACTGTAGCCGGAGATTAATGCTTCCGTTATCTTGATCAAAATCTATCTTCTATCCCTAGGTATGTCCGAGTAAAGCTGTGTGCCCCAATCTCTGAGAGGCTACGTAGACCAACCTTACGTTTCAGTGGTCCAAAATTCAAGACAGTAACATGATATTCCTTATACGTTAGGCCCACCTCCGGCTCATTACATTCTAGATGATGGAACAACTCATGGGCAATAAAAATTTCCTGCACATGACTTAACTCTGTAGACGTAAGTTTATTTTTGTTTGCCGGAACAAATTTCATGTTGATACTGTTTAGCAAAATTCGAATTTCCCTGCGTTTACTATAATATTCGCTGAAAATTCTTTCTGGGCCATTCTCTTTCTGTACAACTTTCACTCCCAGCTTCTGGGCAAGCTGATAGGGAGAACGAATGCAGGGGTACATATTCCTGTACTTTTTCGCTGTGTTTTCCCCCTTACTCCACGCCAGGTCAATCAACATCTGGTAATCTTCTTTGGGAATATAACGATATTCTATATCGTATTTCAATTCAGTGAACCCAATTTGCTGCTTATCTGTAAACAGTATATCCAACATTTTACTTTCTCCATTTAACTTTCACTCATAATGACACCTACGAAGCGAGTATTGGTGTCTATATTAGAAAAACATCATCCCTGCAATGGTAACGCCGATCGCAGACATCAGCCATGACCAAGGCAATACTTTCTTCAGCAATGTGATAGTATCACTTCCCACATAACCTGAAATCCAGATGTTATGAGTATTAGTAGGATCGGAGATAACCTGTGTACGCTCGCAGCTGATGTAGGCAGCCATTACTGCTGTAGGCGGAAGAACACCGATACTTACCAATAAAGTTGCTATGGATGCACCAACACCCCAGATATTTGTAGGTCCACGGAACAGTGCCAGAGGAGCCAGAATTGCGAAGAACATAATAAAGGCAATCTGGGTCTTCGGGAATATGCTAGTGACAATTCCCTGCAGAGCTGCAGTCACTTCTGCAGTGGACAACACTTCAACCAATACGCCGCAGAGTACAGACTGTACAAGCACGATGGCAGCCCCCGTCAAACCAACCGTGGCGGCTTTCATCAGAACCCTGTTCAACATATCACTGAGCTTATATTGCTCAGAGAATACACAGAGCGTAATGATGCAGTACATAATTGCTATAAAAAAGCTTGCATTTGTACCAAAGTCTGTAAAAATTACAAGCACCAAAGGAATTAACGGTGTAAACAGGGAAGCTATCGGAACCTTTGTGTCGTCAAATTCACAGTCGTCCTTAGGCTCGGCAGAGCGATCTGCCCACGAAAATTTTACGCCGTTGCGTTTAAACATATAAATCATGGCAATTACAGTTACAGCTGCAGTAACGCCCATCAAAATCAGCGCAAATGTTTTCACATCGTCAAAAGTTGCCGTGGTGATGGATGAAAAATATGCCCAGTTGCCCATATTTACCGTTAGACCTATGGCATAAGCAAAGAGAAATGCACTGGCTGCTACGATTCCTGGCACTCCCACATTAATCATAATCGGCACTGCGATAGTACCCAGCATAACCACTGCACCTAATCCACTGATAGTGGTCATACATGCTGCTACAGCAATAATCACCAAAATGGTAACCAAAAAAGGCTTATCACCGCCTAGCTCTGCGGCCAACTTGACGATTCGCTTTGAAATACCTGTTACTGTCATCATGCCACCCAGCCATGCGGATATAAGCAGCACTGCAACATGAGAAGAGTTACGCACCGCGCCTGCCTCCATCAAAGTGGAGAAAAATCCCCTATCCTGATTTAATAGTGGAATACCTACGATGATTGCAATTGCAAGTGCCATCAGTGGATAAGCTACTGCCATGGGGCAAATGCGTTTCATCATCAACACTACAAAAACTACGAAACATAAGATAATCCCAATTGTTTGTATACTCATAACTTTTCTCCTTCCTCTTATTCACATCTATTTATTTATATTTTTTTTATTCAGAACGCTTACCCCAAGAACGCACCATCCTTTAATAAAGCTTCTCGAAGCTGTGCATAATCAAGCTCTCTTGGTGAAATACCTTGTCTGGCAGCTAGAGCCGCTGCCGTACCTGCAGCCTGTCCCATGAGCATACAACCACCCGAGAGACGGATGGACATCCACACAGTCCAGTCAGAGGTTATCATCTCACCTGCCACTAGAAGATTTTCAACCCGTCTGGGGACCAGTGCACGATACGGAATACCGTACCAGCCACCCTCAATGCGATAATTCTTTCCTGCTGCAAGATATGCATCTTGTACACCGTATACGCCGACTACATCTGTCGGTATTACCAACTCATTGACATCCTCCACGGTAATATCATACTCACAGCCTACCAGACGACCAAATCGGATGCCTATATCCGGAGAAACCCAATCCAACTGAGCATTTTCAAAGCCCGGCACATGTGTGCGTAGCTCCTGTGCCAGCTTAAAACAACTACGTGTCAGCTCAATTCTCATTCTTTGGCATTCCTCGGGGTCCGTGGTGTCAAAATTGGCAGTAACTGCATTAATCATATTAAAGGAATTCTTCTTGTTTGCAATCATACATGGAGAATCCATGAAATGAAACTGCTCTATTTTACTCTTGTACTCCACAGACTCATCCTTATCAGAGCCGTCCTCCAGCAATACCATAGGAGCCACTACCTCCTGAAACTCCTGCAATTTTCGAAGATCCAATGTGAGTCGAGCAATATGCTCCTTCACTTTCCCTTTCATCTTATAACTCAACAGACGTATTGCTTCCTTCTCCTGTGCAAACGCAAGCAGCTTATCCATATCCACGTTGTCCATTCCCAAAGACATACCGCCAGTCTGACGCTCCTTGAGCACGGTACAGTCTGCGCCTGCCTGATATGCCACCTCAGCGATACCACTGGTATCCACAATAGACTTACCATAGGCCGCATGTCTACCATTCTTATCACAGAAAATTACGCCTCGAATAGTGTTTTCTTCCATAATAGCGTTTACAAACTGTGTGCCTACAAGTACCTCTACATCAGCCTCCTGTAGCATTTTCATCAGTACCAAAGGTAACTTTTCACGATCCCAGGAAACGGATTTCGAATCATAATCTATGGCTCCAAACTCCTCATAGAAACCGATGGATGCACCCTCTTTAACAAGGCGCTGTACAATTTCATCCGGAATACCCCGAATCAGCTGTACCTCTTCCTTATTCGGATAAGGCTTGTAAACGTTGAAAAACCCCATAAAGCAAATAGCTCCTGCCAGCAGCGAACCACCAAGGAACGTGTGTTTTTCGATTACCAGAACAGAAGCACCATTTCTTGCCGCAGAAAGAGCAGCCACTACTCCTGCCGTACCTCCACCAACAATAATCACATCATAATTCCCATATACTGGCATCTCCATCGTTTCTAGCATCTTTTTAGTTTTTTCCTTCGTCATTCTTCTCCTCCTCTCCGTTTTGTTATTTGTATGTATCAAACGCACTCTTACATATCTGCAAGAAGCTTCTCGACCTTCTTTTTGTTAGCGTCATCCAACTGTCCCAGAGGACGACGAGGCCAGCCTACATCTAATCCCTGTACCTGTAAAGTGTACTTGCAGATTTCCTGCCAGTGAGGCTTGCCGTTAATTTTATCATTGAAGAAATAGTCAATGTAGGGCTGCAGCTTGTTCTGTGCGGCTCTTGCTGCGTCCACATCTTTGGCAAAGCATGCATCCATCAGGCGGCGGCACTGTTTAGGCAGTACTGCGGGGAACCCAGAGAGCCATCCATCCGCTCCTGCAAGAAGGCCTTCCATAGCACAGTAATCATGTCCGTAGAACACCTGAAGTTTGTCACCGCAATAGAATTTCAATTTATGCACACGATCTGGGTCTCCATGAGCCGCCTTGATGGAAGTGATTACTCCTTCGTCCACCAAAGTTTTGATTTCCTCAACACTTAGTTCATATCCGGCAAACCAAGGATTATTGTAGATCATGATATTGAGGTCTACCTCCCTGCGCAGTTCACGAAATGCATTCATTACGGACTCCTTATAGGGAGCTAGGTAATAGGGAAGAATCACCATCACACCATCCGCACCATGTTCCTGAGCATATTTACTCATTTCAACCGTGTGTAACGTAGCATAGCGTCCTGAACCTACCACTACCGGTACCTCTCCTGCTATAAAACTAAGCACATGGGCAACAATCTCACGCTGTTCTTCCATATTCATCGCAATATTCTCGCCGGTGCTTCCGCAGATGGACAAGCACTGTGCGCCGTTATCTATAAGCCAGCTCAGATACTTCTCCATCCCCTTTTTGTCGTAAGACTGATCATCTTTCCAGATGGTCATACATGCAGGTGTCAAGCCATATGCCTCTTTGAATTGTTTCTTTTCCATTTTGTTTTCCTCCTCTTATTATTTTTTATTTTTTGCACGCCAACACACAAACCTTCGTCTTTGGATCAAGGGACTCCAGTTCCAGTAATGCCAGCGAAACAATCTGTTCTCTCTCGCCCATTCCTGTAAAGGACTTTATCTGCTTGTTAAAGAATAGAAAAATATCAGGTAGTGCTTCTCCGCCATCGGAGAATTCGGAATTCTGACTCACAATAATATTCAGTTGCTGGCGACAATCTTCCGCAGAAATTTCCCGTACCTCGCCCCTGCTCTTCCGTAACCGGATTACACCTTCCTCATCTATGAGCACCACCGATCTGCTCTCCTTCTTCAGTAGTCCAAAAAGGCTCTTCTTTATGGTTTTTCCATAGATAGCATACATTTTTCCGGTACTAGCCACAATCTCAGTATTTTCCAGTGGAACCTCCATTGCTTCAGCTGCCATGACCCTCAATTCATACGGTTCTTTTTTCTTAAGCAACAGTTCCTTAGTCCTCAACTCCGTGGTCCCGCTGGCAATTGCCCGTACAAGGTTTTTTTCTGACTCAATCTCAAAGAACACATCTACTGTCTCAGGATTGGCTCCCGCACTCACTGCCATGTCAAATGCCTCTGTGCGAAGTCTTGCCATGTCCGCTTGGGTGGGATTGATTATAATGCGCTCCACCACATCGCGCACCATAGCCAATGCCACGCCGATAGGAGAAATAACTTCCGCATTTTTCGAAATGCGATTCTTCATTCCCATACGTTCTCCTGTGTAAGGCACGATTGCGGCAGCACCTCCACCTCCACCCACCAGGGAGGTGAATTTCGGTTCCAACTCATAGGTCTCTAGCAATTCCTTTACTACAGGGATTACCTTGTCCGCAGCCCGATCCATAATCTGTCTGGCTATCTCATCCGCTGTGACTCCATATTTCTTCGCAAAGGCTTCCATAGCCTTTCCTGCAGATTCCTTATTACCAAAACTATAATGTTCTTTCTTGATATATCCAAGATAATTTGCTGCACAGGATACTGTCACAGCATAGCGTTTTCCATCCGCACATTCTATAATACCGTAGTCTTGAGGATCCCCTTTCCTTGGGCAGAACATCACTACCTTGGGGTTAATAATTTCCTCAGGCTTAGCATAACAGGCATATGGCAGATTGGCTATATGTGCACTTCTTGGTCCGCAGTCAAGCACACCCTTGTCGTCAAAGCGAACCATACTTCCACCGGCAATACCAATAGTACGTATGTCAAGAGAATTGACATAAGTCTTATGTCCACCAACCTCCGCGTATTTGAGCATTACGCGTCCATTCTTAATGGCAGAAATATCCGTGCTGGTACCTCCCACTTCCAAGAAGATACCATCGGAAATCTTCTCGTACATCAGAGCTCCCGCCACGCCCGCTGCAGGGCCGGACAGCATGGTCAAAACAGGACGTTTTTTTATTTCGCTTATATCCATAACACCACCGTCGCAGCGCATAATCATTAGGGGAGCAGCTACACCAGACTTCTTTACACTATCTTCCGTCATCACTGCCGTTTCAATCATTTTAGGCAAAATGCTGGCATTGATTGCCGCTGTACGAGTACGCACACGGAGACCGTACAACTTACTCACTTCGTGAGTTCCTGTAGACAAGTAATCTTTTTCAGAAAAAGTTTTCATCAATTGCATTTCTTTGCTAGGATCATCCACCGAAAAAGCACTAGCTGCCACGGCAACATGTATTCCTTCCTTCTTCCATTGTTCTGCCAGATCATAAGCTTCCTTATAAAAGCTCTCGGATTTGATATCCAAATAATGGTGCTTGGTATGCAAAAATTTCCCTTTTGCAAGCTCGATATCCCCAATATTAGTATCCATTTTAGATTTATAAGAGCTAGCCCCCTCTCCCACGCACACAATTCCTACGTTTTCCACATCACCTTCCAACAAAGCATTTGTAGCCTGTGTAGTTCCATGAGCTATGAATGTCACATCTGCAGGATCCAGTTTGTATTTCTCCAGCAGCTTACGACAGGCCTCCACAATTCCCTTTGATACACCCTCGTTGGCCGTGTGTGTAGTGGGAATCTTCAAATATCCTATCAGCTCAAAGGTTTCACTGTTTACACAGACTGCGTCTGTGAAAGTACCGCCTACGTCTATTCCTATGCGTACCTTCATACTAAACACCTCCGAAGAATTTAAAATTTAAAATTTAAAATTTTTTAAAAAATATATGTTTCATAGGTCACAACTGAAAAAATTGTCATTCTCCTCTCACACATAAGAAAGCCCTGTTGATATGGCATTCAATGATCCTCTCTGCCCTTTCTCTATCCCCAGCCTCAATGTAATTGAGCAGCTCTTCATGCTCATAAATCGACTGTGTTTGATGTAGTATGTTATGTCTGCCTTGTAGATAGTTTGTCAGCATAAATTGATTCTGTACCCTCACAAAACTATTGATAAGACATTGATTATTGGTCAAAGATATAAGCAAATTATGCAAAGTCAAATCATTTTTCCTATATTCCACAATCTCGCCAGCTTCTAACTTCTTTCGACACACGGAATTAATCGTTTTCAAACGTTCAAGTGAACTTTTCCTATCATTTAGCGTACACAACTGTCCCACTGCATATTTTTCCATCATCAGCCTGACATCATATATATCCCTAATCTGCTTTATGGTAAAGTCCGGAATAGAAACCTTGCCAGTACGGCTTATTTCCAGAATATTGTCTAAATTCAACATTTTTATCGCTTGCACTACGGGAGTACGGCTTACACCAAACTCCTCCGCCAAATCATTGATATCCAACTGTTGACCCGGCAAAAATTCTACATTTATAATTTTTTCAATAATTCGATCATATACCCCTTGATCGAGATTTTTCTTTTTGATACTTCTAGTGTTCATTTTCTCCATCCTTCTTTAACATTTAATATACTATTATTTTTTAATTTTGTCAATACAATATTAAATTAAAAATTTAGAATTTTATTTATAATTTCACTTTTCATT
>OGOZ01000915.1_pt1 | contig 18000 bp, 15 predicted proteins | sample 1552801 | NCBI WGS metagenome assembly OGOZ01 (sample SAMEA2580196, study PRJEB22360) | human gut metagenome | biome: human gut; feature: human-associated habitat; material: faeces | place: Denmark | collected 2008/2010 | reverse complement strand
TGCTGAATAGGGTTCATGGTACCCGGATCAATATTAATGTATGGATCGAATTTCTGCATTGTCACCTTGTATCCACGAGCTTTTAAAAGACGTCCAAGAGACGCTGCGGTAATTCCTTTTCCAAGACCGGAAACAACTCCACCGGTGACGAACACGTATTTTACAGGCATAATTTTCCTCCTAAGTTTTTATCTAAACTACCATAGTTTAATATTATACAGCGGACAACGAAAATATTCCACACTTTTTTATAAAAAGTTTAGAAAGGATAGGAAAAGTTCTCGAACAAAATGTTGATTTTGCGTTTCTTATTACATATAATAAGGGTATTGATTACAAGAGATATACAAGTGGAGGGCTTATGGACAATCAGGCACCGAATAATTATAACAACGGAAACTATAACGGTGGCAATAATTATAATAACGGAAATAATGGAAACAACGGAAACAATGGTAATACCGGAAACAACGGCACAGACAACCCCGCAGACAACTCCTGCGAGGGAGAATGTGACTACCCATGCCACAGAGCCGGAGACGACGCCTGCCACACAGACTGAGACTAAAGGACAGGAGAATGTTCCTGCAACCAAGCCTGCAGCGCATGATACGTCAGCATATCCTGCCTACAGCAGTTCCAATAATTACTCCGAACTGACAAAATCATACAGTAATGTGACGGAAGATGATATTAATACGATTAACAGTATTCTTAACAGCATAATTAAGCCCGGAATGACAGAAACAGAGAAGATAAGAACTGTTCATAACTGGATAGTATGCAACACAACATATAATGATAATTACTATGACAGAGGTGACAGTTTCAATCATGTAAGTAATCTTTTAAATAATAAGACAGGTGTATGCCAGGGGTATTCTGTTACTTTTTATATATTTATGAAACAGATGGGTATACCATGTACACTGGTAATGGGGAAAACAGATAATGTGTCCCATGCGTGGAATGCTGTGAAATTAGATGGAAACTGGTATTATATTGACGTTACATGGGATGACCCAGTAGTAAACGGGACAAGTAACTATCCCGGAGGAGACAATATCTCTTATGAGTATCTTCTTTGTACTTACAATCATATATCCATGACACATACAGAAGATAATTACATCGGAACAACACCTCTTCCAAACGGAATATCTGATGATTATAATGATTTAATGTACAGAATGTCAGGATTTACCAATGTTATGAGAGTGAATTCTTCAGAAGAACTTGCAGACAGACTGCAGGGATTTATGAATAAATCGGGTAAATATGCGATTATTCTGGAAAATGGAAATATTACCATGAATGATGGTGTTGACGCGGTTAAGAATTACCTTAAGAATCTTAACAGAGGATATAGTGTACACATATCATATAGTACCAATTTATTGGCAGTTACAGTAGATTTTACATAAAAAAACAGGCATTGCTGCCTGTTTTTTTTAATCCTCAAATGGTCGTATTCTGTATTTAACACCAAGCCGGTCGCAAATTGCCTGACATTCTTTTTCTTCTTCATGGGTGATAGTTGTTTCAACTGTTGTCATAACAACATTAGGCACATATTTTACGGCTTCTTTTGCAAAATCAAGCATTGCATCATAAGAAATATCACCGAAACGGCTTCTTACAAGTTCATGGTATCTTTCCTTGTTAGGGGTATTAAGGCTTATTGAAACAGTATCAATAAGACCTTTTAACTCAGGGGTAATGTCCCTGCCGCATACGAGATTGCCAAGCCCGTTTGTATTAATTCTTGTCGGCTTATTAAAGGTGTCCTTTACGTATCTGGCAACTTTTAACAATACGTCTATTCTTTCAGTTGGTTCACCGAAGCCACAGAATACAACTTCCTTGTATTTGTTAAGGTCGAATTTGCTGAATTCTGCGATTACCTCTTCGTAAGATGGCTCTCTTTCAAGCCACAAAACACCTGAATTTTCCATATGGTCCCTGGTCTGTCTTAAACAGAAAGTGCAGGAACATGGACATTTGTTGGTAAGATTAACATATAAATTATCATGTACTTCATATAGTATAGTCATATTGGTCAACTCCTGTTATTATTAGTTACATTTTAAGGTATGAAGAACTTCTTCAAAGCATACACCGTCAGTAGGCGGAATGTCAAAGGTTTCCGTAACTTCGATACACTTTTTAACAAAAGAAGAGGCTCTTTTTACGGATTCCCTGAAATCAATGTCATGTACCGCATCTGCCGCTATTATTGCTGAAAACACATCACCGGTGCCGGAACGGACATGACCGACCCTCTTTTGCCTTGCTGTATAAATACCTTTGCCGGTGTCATATATATAGTTGGTAAGAAAAATACCGCTGTCTATTCCTGTTATTACAATCTTTTTTGCACCGTATTCGGCAATCTTCATAAGCAGGGCTTCATAATCTTTTTTTACGAATGTTTCAGGTGTGTACGGAGTATCTGTGAGAATACATGCTTCCGTCAGATTCGGGGTAAGGATATCGGCATATTTTACAAGATCTTTCATTGCCATACACATATCATCCGTATAGGTTGGATAAGGTTTACCGTTGTCTCCCATAACCGGGTCTATTATGACCTTTGTATCATCCGTGCGGAAATCACGGATAAAATTCTGCACAATTTCTATCTGTTTTCTTGAGCCTAAAAAACCTGACAGGATACCTTTAAAACGTAAATCAAGTTTTTTCCAGTTACTTATATATTCTTCCATGTTGTGGGTGTAATCTTCAAAAAAATATTCTTTGAAACCTGTATGGTTAGAAAAAACAGATGTGGGAACGGCACAGCATTGTATTCTGAGCTGCGAAATTATAGGAAGGGAGACTGCAATAGAGCATCTCCCAAATCCTGAAAAATCATTTATAACGGCGATTTTATTTTGCCTATTGTGATCGGTCTGATTCATAAATTCTCCTCAGTCCTGCCTTTTTTGCTGCAAACCAGAGTACGGCAAACAATACAACGTTGGCTGCGTATTCAAGGGCAAGTCCCGGAATCTGGGTGAATCCCGCATAGAGACTTCCGGCTATGATAGCGCCTACAAAAGTATAACCTGCAAAAGGTATAAGCATTGAAATTATTGCCGCAAAAATATATTTAAGGCTGAACTTATCAAATAATTTTATTAAACCATAAAATGCAAGTGGCATGAGTACTTTTATAATCAGTGTTGGAAACGCCCATACAGGCATTGATAATAAATCGGCGATTGCAGAACCGACGCCGCCTATGAACAGTCCGTAAGGACATGGCATTACATAGCAGAACAGCAAAATAATGCAGTTTCCTATATTAAAATATCCGAGTGGTATCGGAATCTGGATAAATCTTGTCACAAGACATACTATGGCTGTGAAAACAGAAGCCAGGCATAAATTTTTTGTTGTCATTTTATTTACTTCCTTAAAATTTTTATGTGTATTTCTGTTTCCATGAAAACACTATGATAATACCATTCGGGTGGATTGATTTAAAGTACCAGATTTTAATAATTATAACATACCAGAATGAAAGACTTTTATATACACTTTTATGCACAAATGCCAATTGTCTATTGACTGAATATTTTTTTTGACGTAAAATAAACACTATATTGTTTTAGAAGACAAAAGGAGGCACACGAAAGTGGGACGTATTTACAATTTTTCAGCGGGCCCGGCCGTTTTACCGGAAGAAGTATTAAGAGAAGCAGCAGATGAGATGCTTGACTACAAAGGATCCGGGATGTCGGTTATGGAAATGAGCCACAGATCCAAGGTATACGACAATATCATTAAGGAAGCAGAAGCAGATTTAAGAGAGATTATGAATATACCTGACAATTATAAGGTACTTTTCCTTCAGGGCGGCGCATCACAGCAGTTCGCAATGATTCCTATGAATCTTATGAAGAATAAGAAGGCAGGATACATTGTAACAGGACAGTGGGCTAAGAAAGCATATCAGGAAGCTAAGATTTATGGTGAGGCTATTGAACTTGCATCATCGGCAGATAAGACATTTTCGTACATACCTGATTGTTCAGACCTTGATATACCTGAGGATTGTGATTACGTTTATATCTGTGAGAACAATACAATTTATGGTACAAAGTATAAGGAACTTCCTAATACTAAGGGACACACACTTGTTGCAGATGTATCATCATGTTTCTTGTCAGAACCTGTTGATGTAACAAAGTACGGCGTTATCTATGGCGGTGTCCAGAAGAACATCGGACCGGCAGGTGTTGTTATTGTTATTATCAGGGATGACCTTATTACAGAGGATACACTTCCTGGAACACCTACAATGCTCAAGTATAAGATTCATGCAGATAATGACTCATTATATAATACACCACCTGCTTATGGCATCTATATCTGCGGTAAGGTATTCAAGTGGATTAAGAAGATGGGCGGCCTTACAGCAATGAAGGAACGCAACGAAAAGAAAGCAGCCATACTTTATGATTTCCTTGACCAGAGTAAATTATTCAAGGGAACAGTAGTTCCTAAGGATCGTTCATTAATGAATGTTCCTTTTGTTACAGGTAATGAAGAACTTGATGCCAAGTTTGTTAAAGAAGCTAAAGAAGCAGGCTTTGAGAACCTTAAAGGACACAGAACTGTGGGCGGTATGAGAGCCAGCATTTATAATGCAATGCCAATAGAAGGTGTTCAGAAGTTAGTTGAATTTATGAAAAAATTTGAAGAAGAAAATGCATAAAGAAATAACTGCTCGGGTGTATTGCCCGGGTAGTGTTTTATAGAAGGAGATAAGATGTTCAAATATAATTGTTTAAATGCTATTTCAGAGGCTGGGCTTAAGTCTTTAAGCTCTGATTTTGTAAAGACAGATGATGTTAATGAAGCAGAAGCCATTCTTGTAAGAAGTGCGGCTATGCACGATATGGAATTTTCAGATAACCTTCTTGCAATAGCAAGAGCAGGTGCCGGTGTCAATAATATTCCTCTTGATAAATGTGCCGAAAAGGGTATTGTGGTATTTAATACTCCCGGTGCCAATGCTAACGGCGTTAAAGAGCTTGTTATTGCAGCAATGATTCTTACATCAAGAAATCTTATTGCAGCTAATGGCTGGGTTAATGAGAATAAAGATGATGAGAATATAGGAAAGACAATGGAAAAGGCAAAGTCTAAGTTTGCCGGAAGAGAAGTTAAAGGCAAAAAACTTGGTGTAATCGGACTTGGAGCAATCGGTGTACTTGTTGCCAACGCAGCATCTTCACTCGGTATGGAAGTAATTGGATGTGATCCATTCCTTTCAGTTCAGAATGCTCTTAATCTTTCAAGAAAAGTTAAGCTTGTAAAAGAAAGAGAAGAAGTATTCAGAACATGTGATTATATCACAGTACATGTGCCATTGCTTGATGATACTAAGGAAATGATTAATGCCGATACAATTTCAATGATGAAGGACGGTGTTATCATTCTTAACTTTGCAAGGGATCTTCTTGTTAAAGAAGATGCAGTAATCGAAGGACTTGCAAGCGGTAAGATTGCCGGATATGCTACAGACTTCCCATCAGTTAAGCTTGCTAATACAAAGGGAGTAGTTGCATTCCCACATCTTGGAGCATCTACAACAGAGTCAGAAGATAACTGTGCTGTAATGGCTGCTGCAGAAATTACAGATTACCTTGAAAATGGTAATATAAGAAATTCTGTTAATTTCCCGGCATGTGATATGGGCGTATGTTCACAGGCAGGAAGAATCGCTGTTCTTCATAAAAATGTACCTAATATCATCAGTGGATTAACTACCGTATTCGGTCAGAGCGGAATTAACATTGATAAGATGATGAACCAGAGCAGAGGCGAATACGCATATTCAATTATCGATATCGACAAAGCCGGTGCTAAGGATATTGCTGATGAGATAGCAACCAAAGAAGGAATTCTTAAGGTAAGAGTTATTAAATAAAAGGAGAAAAAATGGCTGATATAAAACCCTTTCAATGTATTAGACCTGAGAAAGAGCTTGCAAAGCATGTGGCTTCATTACCATATGATGTATATAACAGGAGTGAAGCATGTGAAAAAGTCAAAGGCAGGGAGCTCTTGTTTCTTAATATTGACAGACCTGAGACACAGTTTGACGATTCTGTAGATACATATGCGGATGTTGTATATGATGAGGCAAGAAGACTGCTTGATAAAGAAATATCAGATGGTGTGTTTATAGAAGACAAAGATAATGCTTATTATATCTATGAGCTGACAATGGACGGAAGGGTACAGACAGGTATTGTTGCCTGTGCCTCCATTGATGATTACCTTAATAATATAATCAAGAAGCATGAGAAAACAAGGGCAGATAAAGAACTGGACAGAATTAACCACGTTGACAGAACAAGTGCACAGACAGGTCCGATTTTTCTTGCCTACAGAGCTAATGAAAAGATAAAAGACATCATTTGCACTGTTAAGGAACATCCTCCGATATACGACTTTGTCTGCGATGATGATGAGATAAGACACAGGGTATTCAAAGTATCCGAACAGAAAGATATTGACGGTATCAGGGAGGCGTTTGATTCAATTAATTCGATTTATATTGCTGATGGACACCATAGGGCAGCATCAGCAGTTAAGGTAGGGCTTAAGAGAAGGGAAGAACACCCTGACTATACAGGCAAGGAAGAATTTAATTATTTCCTTTCTGTTTTATTCCCGGACGAAGAATTGATGATAATGCCATATAACAGAGTTGTTAAGGATTTAAACGGTCTTACTAAAGAAGAGTTTTTTAATGCAGTTTCCAAATATTTTGACATTGAACCCCGTGGGAAAAAAGCATTTTATCCGGAACACAAAGGTGAGTTCGGAATGTATCTTGGTGATGAATGGTATCTGCTGTCTGCGAAGGAGAGCATATTATCAGAAGACCCGGTTGATGGTCTTGATGTAGCCGTTCTTCAGGATTTCCTACTCACACCTATTCTTGGAATAGGAGATCCGAGAGTTGATAAGAGAATTGATTTTATAGGCGGAATAAGAGGCCTTAAAGAACTTGAAGACAGAGTCCATAATGATATGGCAATTGCGTTTTCAATGTTCCCTACGTCAATTTCGGAACTTTTTGATGTGGCTGATGCAGATATGCTTATGCCACCTAAATCTACTTGGTTTGAACCAAAGCTCAGAAGCGGCATATTCATACACAGAATAGAAGAGTAAATACAAAAAGGCATGCAAAAATCTAATTGCATGTCTTTTTAATTACCCTGGAATGTGGTACAATATAGAAAATACATTTCAGGGAGAAATTTTATATGGATAAAAAACTTTATGATTTAATGAACTGGCCTGATATAGAGGGAATTATTTATTCGGATGGCTGTAATCCTAAGAATCTTTTGGGAACACATTCCGTCAAAGGCGGAATTTTAATACAGTCATTTTATCCTGCTGCAGTAGGCGCAACCGTTAAAGCTGCGGATGGCAAGACATATGAGATGGAAATGGCAGATGAAGAGGGGTATTTTGCCGTACTTATACCTGTAAAAAGTAAATTCGCATATACGGTTGAGTTCCGTTTTGAGGACGGTAATACATTTGAGACAGATGATGCGTATAACTATCCTTCAATGATTAAGAAGAGTGATTTGAAATCTTTTATTGAAGGAAATAATACCCATGTATATAGATTCCTTGGTGCCCATGAAATGGATTATAAGGGCACTAAAGGCGTTGATTTTGCAATATGGGCACCGGAGGCATTAAGAGTAAGTGTTGTCGGTGAATTTAATAACTGGGATGGAAGAATACATCAGTTAGAGGCAATTGACAGCACAGGTGTATTTGAACTTTTTGTTCCGGGAGTTAAAGCTTCTTCACTTTACAAATTTGAAATCAGACTTAAAGGCGGTAAAGTTGTCCTTATAACAGATCCTTTTTCAAAGATGGCTGAAAGTAAGAGTGAACCGGCATCATTTGTATGTGATGATAATTTTAAATGGTCTGATGAAGAATGGCTTAGCAACAGAAAGAGCCGCAATAAGTACAAAGAAGCTCCTATGTCAGTATATACATATTCTTTGCCTGATGAGGATGTGACATATAAGGAAATAACACAGGCAATAGAAAATACTTTTTCTGAAAGCAGATTTACCCATGTGGTTCTTAAAAATGTAATTAATACCTATACCGGACTTTATCTTGACTATGACAGGACCGGGTATTTTAGCATAAACAACAGATACGGAAGCCTTGATGATTTTAAAACGTTGATTAATTCTTTACACAAAAGGGATATAGGTGTTCTTATCCAATGGAATTTTGATGATATTAATGTAGGCCGTAACGAAGTTGCCAATATTATGTATTCATCAGCTTCGTATATTATTGAAGAGCTTCATGCAGACGGAATAGTTGCAGACAGATTAGGTAATGCCGTATATCTTGATTTTGAAAGGGATAAATGGACTTCTAATATGTTTGGCGGCAGGGAAAATCTTGAAGCGGTTGATTTTGTAAGAGGTCTTAATGAAATTTTTGGTAAACAGTATAAGGATGTAATAACCGTTGCGGATGACAGGGCAGGCTGGCCTGATGTGACAGGAAACATCAAAGAAGAGGGTGCTCTTGGATTTGATTACAGTATTAACCATATTTTTGGTGATAATCTTATATACTTTCTGGGTTGTGATCCTTTATTCAGAAAAGGAAGATATAATAAGCTTTCTCTTAGTATGGTTACTTTTTATAATCAGGACAGCATACTTGCATTTGATGCAGACAGTATTAACACGCTGGAAGCTAAGATACCCGGACGGATTCATGGAGATAAGATGGCGAATTTAAGGGCTGCATTTGCTTATTCCTTTGCTCATCCGGGCAAAAAGACAATATATTCCGGTAACGGAGAAGAAACATGGAATACTTTTGTTAAAGCTCTTACAGATTTTTATAATAAACATTCCGAATTATCAGAGATGGATTATGAAAGCGACGGTTTTGAATGGATTAATAATATTTCCGGTAATGAGTGCGTACTCAGCTTTGTGCGAAAGTCAAAGGACGGCAGAATACTTGTTGTAATAGCTAATTTTACTCCGGTTATCAGGGAGAAGTATAAGATTGGTGTTCCTTTTGAAGGCAGATATAAAGAAATCTTTAACACCGACGATGAGAAATTCGGCGGAAGTGGAATTCTTAATAAGAGAGCTGTTTCGTCAAAGAAGGATGAGTGCGACGGACGTGCAGACTCAATAAGATTAACATTGCCTCCTTTAGGCGTTATAGTGCTTGATTATACTAAGACAGTGGCGAAGAAAGGAAATACTAAATAATGAATGCATTGCTTTTTCAGACGGCACAGATTTTTACCAAAGCTAACTGGGAAAAAGTTTTGAAATCAGTTGCTACATGGTGTCTTGGATTTGGCAAGAATCTGTTGATTGCAATAATCGTGCTGGTTGTTGGAAATAAATTAATAAAATGTCTTTTGAAATTTATCGGAAAAGCTAACGAGAAATCAAAATTGGAACCAATTGTAACGAAATTCCTTTCATCACTTATTAAATTTGGTCTGTATGGCGTTCTTGCCATTGTGATTATAGGAATACTTGGCATACCTGCATCATCGTTTATAGCAGTATTAAGTGCTGCCGGACTTACAATCGGTCTTGCTTTTCAGGGAAGCCTTTCAAACTTTGCCGGCGGTGTGCTGATACTTCTTTTTAAACCGTTTAAAATCGGAGATTTTGTCAAGGAAGATGTGCATGGCAATGAAGGGTTAGTTGAGGGTATTGATTTATTTTATACCAGAATGAGAACTTTTGATAATAAGATTGTTATAATTCCCAATGGTTCCCTGGCTAATACAAGCATTACCAACTATACTGCCAACAACAAACGAAGAATTGAAATCAAAGTAGGGATAAGCTACGATTCCGATATGAAAAGGGCAAAGGACATTCTTATGAATGTTATTAATTCGCAGGACGGCATCCTTAAAAACGAAGATAACAAGGTATATGTGGATGCACTTGAAGAAAGCCAGATAACGATTGGGACAATGGCATGGGTCATGACAGATGATTATTGGAAAATCAAATGGGAATTAACAGAGAAATTCAAAAATGCCCTTGATGATGCCGGTATAGAAATACCTTTCAACCAGCTTTCTGTTACAATTAATGAGAAACAGAGGAAATAAAAGTGGCGGATAAGAAAAAGAAAAAAAGAAACTTTGCTGAAATTATTCTTATAATAAGTGCGTTAGTTCTTGGATTACTGATAATACTTCTTGTTGCGGGCAACAAGAAAAAAATAATAATTGACGGTGGGTCACATCCTAAGTTTTCAGGCAATTATCCACTGCCGTCTGAGATAACGGATGGAGATAAGAGTACCTATTTTGCATATATGGAAATTCCGGATCTTATTTTTAAGAAGATGGTTAATGTATCATTTACAGACGATTGTCCTGTTACAAGAGAGGATTTAAGATATGTCAAAGTACTCTATTGGGGAACAGATTACGAACCTCATACCGGTGAGCTTATTGTAAATAAGGCAATAGCCGAAAAGACAAGAGATGTTTTTTATGAACTTTATAAAGCGTCATATCCTATAGAGCAGATTGCCCTAATAGACGAATATGGCGGAAATGACGAAGTTTCTATGTCATATAACAATACATCATGTTTTAATGCAAGAAAAGTTGCCAAGACCGATTCATGGTCTAAGCATGCATACGGCATGGCAATAGATATTAACCCCTTGTATAACCCGTATGTGGGCGAAAATGGAACGATACTCCCTATATCGGGAGAAATATATGCTGACAGAGATAAAGTCTTTAAAATGAAAATAGACGATTCTGATTACGCATACTCTGTATTTACAAAGGCAGGTTTTACCTGGGGAGGCAGTTGGGAAAAAGTTAAGGATTACCAGCATTTTGAATTTAATAATTAGAATATAAAAAGGACTGTGAACAATCACAGTCCTTTTATATTGCCTATAGAATTATTCTTCACTAAGAAATGCTTCACAGATCTTGATTTCTTCAAGCATTGCCGCTTTGCCTGGAGCACCTTTTGTAAGTCTTTTTTCTACACATGTTTTAAGGCTTATTGCTTCGTATATGTCATTTTCAAATACAGGACAGATTTTTTTATATTCCTCTAAAGGAAGTTCGTCAAGAGAAATATTTTTCTCGATACATAATAATACAAGCTGTCCGATAATGCCGTGGGCATCTCTGAATGGAATACCATGGTTGACAAGGTAATCAGCTGCATCAGTGGCATTTGTGAAGCCGTTTTTGGCACTTGCTTCCATAACTTCTTTGTTAAAAGTCATTGTATCAATCATTCCTGTAAACAGGAGTATACAGCCCTTTGTTGTATCAATGGCATCAAAAGTCAGTTCCTTATCTTCCTGCATATCTTTATTATATGCCAAAGGAAGTCCTTTCATGGTAGTAAGAATTGACATAAGGGCACCATATACACGGCCTGTCTTACCGCGTACAAGCTCAGCAATGTCGGGATTCTTTTTCTGTGGCATAATTGAACTTCCGGTTGAATAAGAATCGTCTAATTCAATAAATCTGTATTCATTGGAGTTCCATATAATGATTTCCTCTGAAAATCTGCTGAGGTGCATCATAATAGTGGATAAAGCACTTAAATATTCAATTATGTAATCCCTGTCTGATACGGAATCCATACTGTTATTGGTTGCACCATTAAATTTAAGAAAATCTGCGGTAAAATCCCTGTCCAAAGGATATGTGGTGCCGGCAAGTGCACCTGCACCCAGAGGGCAGTAGTTCATTCTGTCATAAATATCATCAAGTCTTGTGCAGTCTCTTCTGAACATTTCAAAATATGCTCCGAAATGATGGGCTACAGTGACAGGCTGGGCTTTCTGAAGATGTGTAAATCCCGGCATATAGGTCTCAATATTTTCTTTCATTATTCTTAAGATAACTTTAAGAAGATCCTTTAAAAGAGCATTGGTCTCTTTAACTTCATCACGGACATAAAGGCGCATGTCAAGGGCAACCTGGTCATTACGGCTTCTTCCTGTATGAAGTTTTTTACCTGTATCGCCTATTCTTTCTATAAGAGTAGCCTCAACGAAGGAGTGGATATCTTCGTATTCAGGGCTGATTTCAAGAACACCTGTATCTATATCTGTCTTAATCTGTTCAAGGGCATTAAGAATGGCAAACCTTTCTTCGTTAGTTACGATATTCTGTTTTGCCAACATATTAACGTGGGCAATACTGCCATCAATGTCCTGTTTGTAAAATTTCTGGTCAAAAGAAATTGATGCATTAAAGTTATGCACTAATTGGTTGGTTTCTTTTGTGAATCGTCCGCCCCAGAGTTTCATTGTTCAGTTTCCTCGCTTTCCTGTTTTTTATCGGTTTTTTTATTTTTGCTGTTAATCTTATATATCATTGTTTCTATTGCATTTTCTTCGGTTATTTCTGTTTTGAACTTAATCCTGAAGAAAACAAGACTTCCTATAATTATAAAGCTTATTATGGAAATTACAAGACCTGCCTTATAATTTCCGGCGGTAAATTTCATTTCGATGGTATGTGTTCCGGCAGATAATTCAACAGCCAGGAATGCATCACCAACTTTTTGAGTAGAAACAGGTGTTCCGTCTACATATACTGTCCAGCTCTTATCATAAGGTATTGAAGTAAACATAAGACCGGATTTGTCTGCGGTAATTGTACCTGTGATTCTTGTATCACTATAAGATGTCACATTAAGACCACCTGCAGAAAGTTTAGTCATGGCTTCTTTGAATTTATCTTCATCCACTGCGTATACGAGAGGTCTCAGACTTCCTTTTTCTGAATCGGAAGGAGTGAGAGAAATGGTTGAACCGGCTTCTACATATCCTATGTCAAGGGTACGTCCGTGGTTTACACCTGTAAAATTATAGCTGTCACTGTTTATATAACCATAGATTGTTTCTATGTTTTTGTTCTGGACATATACATATACAAACATATTTTTGTCAGGGGTAATCGTCACTTTAGTACCGTTTTCATCATAACTTATAGGTGTCATTATGTTATCAATGCCTGTTGCATGGTAGATAAAATTATTCTGGACGTTAAACGGATTGGTTTCAACCGTATACAAAAGGTTCTCATCAATGTCCCCCGGAACCATATAGGCAAGTGGAAGAGCATATTCGTTCTTGTATAAAAATTCACCATCATTACCTGAGTAATAGGTAAAAATATCATTATCAGGCATATGCTCATTAGTAAGCAGGTATTTTACATTAAAAATTGAATATATCAAAGGTGTGGCACCGTTTAATGCGTAGGCATTGGTTGAGTGTTCAAGACCGAGACTTCCGTAAAATGATGTAAGTCCGGCATATGCAGTGGATGAAAAAGTGGATGTGCTGTGGAAATTATTCCATGTTGCATCATTTTTCGAACGGTAGCCTTTATATTTGTGGATACGGTAGAATGACGTATCATTTTTTTCAACATCGTTAATTACAGTGTTGACTCCGTCATAATCCTTGAGATATGCTGAACGTACCGTTGTGCCGTAGCCGGTTTTTTCGGTATTCATTGTTACTTCAACAATTGCAACCGCAAAAATGGCCACAAGGAAATAACTTGTATATTGTTTCCATTTCTTTATGAAGAAGAAGAAAAGTACATATATTACAATAAAAATTCCGCTTAGATATATAGAACGGAAATCAATGTCTTTATCTCCCAGGGAATTTCCTATATACATAAGGAAAAGAAGAACACCCCACATACTTCCCGCAAGCTGTTTTTCCGAATAATCCCGGATATTTACAGCAGCTTCATAACATATTTCCAGAATCAGGAATACATATATAAAAGACTGCCGGCATGGGAGACTGTTAGGAAAATGAAAACCATGCCATATAAAATTAGGTATATTCATATTGAAAGCAGTAAGGAAGATAAAAAGTGCAATCATTTTAGTGATTTTTTCTTTCTTGCTGATTTTTTTACTCATTACAAAGAGCGGAACAAGTACAAATGCAGCAACACCGCAGTAGATATTTGGGTGATGTTCAAGTCCTAAATGTACGTCAACATTGATAAGATGACGTTTGAATATGGCAAAGAATGAAAAATATCTTGTCATAACCTTAGGAAAACTGAAATCCGATGATGCTGTGTATTGTAATGCTGCCATTTCAGGCAGAAGAAGAACGGAAGCTACACCGCCTGCTAAAAGGGAATATCCTATAAAGCAGAAGATTGACTTCATGTAGTTCTTTTTATTTCCAAGGTTCTCAGAAATAATTAATACGAAAAAGTATATTACCATTGAGAGGCATATCATAATTGCAATGTAGTAATTTGAAAGAATGGCAAGTCCAAGAGTAATTGTGTATAAAAGTCCTTTATGTTCTTTTACAAGTCTTTCAAGACCAAGAACTATAAGTGGCAGAAGGACAACACTGTCTAACCACATAATGTTCCAGCTATATGCGGTAGTAAAGCCGCTTAATCCGTAAAAAAGACCAAAAATTGCGGCAGTAATGGATATTTTTCCTCTGTGTTTACATAAATAATATGTGAATGTAAAACTTGATAAAGCAATTTTTATCATTATTATATAGTCCATAATCTCTAAAAGATTCTTTTTAGGGAAAAGGGCAATAAACCAGTTGATAGGACTTGAAAGATAGTATCCGTAAAGCGCAAGGAAATTGCTGCCCATTCCTATGTCCCAACTGTATTGCAGGCTTCCTCCGTTTCTTATTTTGTCCCAAAGATTAGAAAAGAAAGGAGCATATTGATGATACATATCCGAACGGAGATAGACCGAGTCACCGAACGGATATATTCCTCTCATAATGTAAATGGCTAACATAATAATAAGAGGCACGATAAATGCCATAATGTATACGGCTCTGCAGTGCGTTATTTCATAGATAGCCTCTCTTGATAAATTCTTCCTTATTGCTTTTTTTTCGTCAGTCATTGTTGACCCCCTTGTTTTTAGTTCTTTTATGTTTGAAAATCAGAAATTTACTTGCAAAATAATTAAGAATAATAACAACTATGCTTGCAATAGCTTTTGAAATATACTGGTTCATATGAAAACATGTTGTAACTGCAAGAAAACCTTCTTCAAATAAGAAAGAGAGTATTCTTGCACCTGTAAATCCCACAAACTCAGGGAAAAGTACCGCAGGGGCAAAACTTTTACTCTCAAATACAAATATTTTATTGGTAATAAATGCAAAAATTACAGCGACAATAAAAGCAATTACATTAGCTATCAGCACCGGAACTTTAAACCTGCTGTTAAAAATCCAGAATATAAAATAATTAACAACAGTAGTAAGGATACCGAATATGAGATATACTATGGTTTCTTTATTAACAAACTTTTTAATTAATGTTTTCATCGTCAGGGTCCTTTTTGCTTTCGATGTTGGTTTCTTTTGTTATAAATATAGGCCGTTTCTTAATTTCAACAAATATCCTTGCAATGTATTCACCTAACACACCTATTGAAAGTTCAATGATTCCTCCGATAAACAAAAGAACAATCATGGTAGAGGCATATCCCGGCAGATCAATTCCCATTGTAAGTGTCTTAATAAGTATATATAATGCATAAACAATAGCAATACCGGATATAATAAAGCCCATTATTGCAAGAAATTTCAGGGGTTTAACCGAAAAAGAAAATATTCCGTCCATTGCGTATCTTGTAAGTCCCTTAAAACTCCATTTGCTTGTGCCTAATGTACGTTCAACATTTTCGTAAGGAATCCATTCCGTATCAAATCCAACCCAACAGAATAAACCTTTCGAGAAACGCTGGACCTCTTTCATGCTTACAATGGAATCAACCATTTTGCGGCACATGATACGGTAATCAACGGCTCCGTAAGGCATATTGCTGTCAGTCAGTTTATTGTTGAATTTATAAAAACGCTGGGAGAAAAAACTTCGTATTTTTTTTTCACCTTTTCTTGAAGTACGATATGCGGCACAACAGTCATGACCTTTATTGACACTTTCTATCATATGAGGTATGAGAGCAGGGGGATGCTGTAAATCGGCATCCATTACTATGACGTAATCACCTGTGGATGATTTAAGGCCTGCATACATTGCTGATTCTTTTCCGAAGTTTCGGGAAAAAGAAATGTATTTTACATTATCATAGGAAGCGGCAAGCCCTTTTAAAATAATCATTGTATTATCTTTACTGCCGTCATTTACAAAAATATAATTAAATGTGTAACCCTGTATTCCGGATACAACTTTTTCAGTCTCATTGTAATAAGAAGTAAGAACAGGCTCCTCATTATAACAAGGCACGATAATATCTACTGTTTTCATTATATATTCACCTTAATTTTATTATATATGTCAGACAACATAACCGGTTTGATTATATATTAAAGACATATCCATGTCAAAATTTTATTCTATCAGGCGGCGTATCATTTCGGCATTAAATGTAACATTTGTCACATGGTTGACCTCAATCTGGTAGAGTGCGTGTGCGGCAAGATGCTCGGCAACCTGCTCAACATCCCTTATACCCGATGTCTGGGAACAAAGTTTCACTATTGCGTCAAGTCCGTCATCTGTGACAGATATTTCATCATTCGACATACCCATTCTTTTAAGAATTTTTGGAAGGGCATATTTTGTAAAAATTATTTTTTTCTCATCAGGTGTATAATCAGGAATTTCGATAACGGCAAATCGGGACATAATAGGTGCGCTGATTTTGCTTTTGTCATTAGCAGTAGCAATAGGATAAACACCATCTGTAGGAATCATACATTCCATATAGTTATCGGTAAAACCGAGATTATCAAGCAATGTAAGGAGTACATCGGCAGGGTTGCCGTTGCCCTTTCCTTCGTTGGCTTTATCAAGCTCATTGATAATAAATACTAACTTGGATTCTCCTGCCTGTGCAAATGCTTCCATAATTATACCTGGTTTGGCATTGGCATATACCCTTGAGCTTCCTGTTAATTGTTCAGGGTCATTGATTGAACTCATATCAAGCGTTGTAAAACTTAATTTCAGGATTTTTGCAACAGCATAGGCAACCTGAGATTTACCTGTTCCGGCAGGTCCTACGATAAGCAGACCATAGGCAGGAAGCGTATGTGTTCTGTTAATCTGGATAATTGTTTCTATAATTCTCTGTTTTACTTTTTCCATTCCATATAATTCTTCATCTAAGCCAGTTCCTGCAACAGGGAAAGCATCCTTACCAAGTGTCATACTATAATCAGAACCAGTAAAATCATCTATTGAAAGTCCGCCTGATGTACCAGTATAACCAAATGTAACCTTATCGCCTTTCTGTGCTTCCCTGTTAACATCTGTATATGTTGTCTCACTTTCAAGCTGTTCTGCAATCTTATCATCTATAACCTGATTAGTTATGGCTGTTACATCAACCTCAGCCTGAATTCCCTTATAATCTCCAAGCTCTACATAATCAGTTGGATTGTATCCATAATCTACCTTTATCTTACTGTTACAGGCTGTTGTCATCATAACTGACATAACCATAGCTGCTGTAACAGCATATTTTACAACTTTATTCTTTAATACTTTTCTCATAACCTGTCTCCATAAATATATATTATGCCGGATTGCCGACTTATAAACTATACCATAATACAGCCTCTAAAGCCAGTATTACATAAATGTTTCACAATATTATCACAAAAAAAGGCAAAAAGCCCAATCTGATATGCTCCCGAATTACTGGAACACATCAATTCGCTTTCTGCCTTTTATATAACTGGTATTAATACCAATATAAATCTTAATTAAGCAAGCTTAGCCTTAGCTACTTCTGCTAACTTAGCAAATCCTTCTGCATCATTAACAGCCATCTCAGCTAATACCTTTCTGTTAAGGTCGATGTTAGCTAACTTTAAACCATACATAAACTTGCTGTATGAAAGTCCGTTCATTCTTGCTGCAGCATTGATTCTTGC
>OGOZ01000914.1_pt1 | contig 18003 bp, 10 predicted proteins | sample 1552801 | NCBI WGS metagenome assembly OGOZ01 (sample SAMEA2580196, study PRJEB22360) | human gut metagenome | biome: human gut; feature: human-associated habitat; material: faeces | place: Denmark | collected 2008/2010 | reverse complement strand
GTAGTATTTTGTTACAAATTGTTACATTTTCAGATTGCTTGTTGACAATCTTGTATCATTATCTTATACTAATTATAATAATTATTACTATTATACCAAAGGATGCTAAAACTTTCAGCTCACTTGACAAATCATTCTTACAAGGAACAATATTTTCATCTAAGATTTCAACCATCCTATTTCCTTTTTGTGTTTCCCAATAATCCACAGTAACTTTTCTTCCATCAGGTAAACTTTTTTAGATAAATAATTAATAGATTGTGCTTTAACTCTATTCTCATTTAATTCAACATTCACAATATATATGACATTTCCTGTATCGCTGTAAATTGTTTGTTCTATAACTCCAGTTGTTTTTATTCTATCCATGAAATTTTATTTTCTTCCTTTAATTCATTCCATGTAGCCTCTGCATTATCACAAAGAGTACTCTTACATAGATAACTTTGACAGCTCTAAGTTTGCAAGATAACTATTTCTTCTAACTATCTTATATAAGCATGTTAACCCTTTAATATCTGAATCAAAGTATCAGCTATCTTTAAGACCTCTTCCTCAGAATTATTCTTTCCCAAAGATATTCTTATTGTTCCCTTTGCATACTTTTCAGGTACACCTATTGCTTTAATAACATGTGACACCTGAGTATTAACACTATCACATGCCGAACCAGTAGAAATACATATCTTCTTCAAGTCCATTCTATGCAGAAGCATCTCACCTTCTGCATTAGCAAACGATAAACTAATATTTCCTGGTAACTGATTAACGCCATTACGAATATAGTCCAATCCTGATGCATCTAATTTATTAATTAATAATTGCTCTAAGCCTAATATTTTCTCTATATTAGCTTTCATTTGCAAACAGTTCTTCTCTAAAGCAACTGCCATACCTACAATTGCTGCTACATTTTCAGTTCCAGCTCTATGACCTTTTTCTTGTGTGCCTCCATCAATCAGGTTTGGAATTCCACCTGTTGAATACAGGAAGCCTATTCCTTTAGGTCCATTAAATTTGTGTGCAGAGGCAGAAAGCATGGACACGCCCAATTTTTTCACATCAATTGGTATATGTCCCACTGCCTGTACAGCATCAGTATGGAATATTGCTCCATATTCTCTTGCTATTTCTGACAGTTCTTCAATCGGTTGAATTGTACCAATTTCATTGTTTGCAAGCATAACGGATACAAGCGTAGACTCACAAGTTGCGATTGCATCTCTCGGTCTAGATAATACTTTTCTTAATTCATCTGGATTTATCACACCTTTATCATCTGCAGTTAAGTAGAATACATCTGCATTGCTATATTCTAGCTCTGATTCGGCAGAGTGTAATACTGCATGATGCTCGATATTTGAAGTGATAATATGCCTAATGCCGATAGTCGATAAGGCAAATCTTTTTATTGCCCAATTATCGCTTTCGCTTCCTCCCGATGTAAAGTATATTTCCTCAGGCTCTGCTCCTATGCATTCCGCAATTGTTTTTCTCGCATGTTTAATTGCCATTTTAGGTTTTTTCGAGAAAAAATACGGCTGTGAAGCATTACCGAAATCATCTAGCAAATATGGTTTCATTGCTTCAAATGCATCAATATCAAGTTTTGTTGTAGCCGCATTATCGGCATAAATATATCCGCTCATTTTATCCTCACTTAAATAGGGTACATCCTTCGTCCTTAAATTCCTCTATTTTTTCGAGTAATTCATCCTCTGTTACTTCCAACATTTCTGCCAGACACCCCAAGCAATAAAATTTGTCACTTTTTTTATCAATTAATTTCTTTACTAATCCTATTTCATTCTTACTCAATGGAGTTTTAGAACACATATAACATGCTTTTTCATTCAACTTAGTCATTTATCTCACGAACCGTAAATACCGGCAAATCCTTTCCAGCATATTCAATATCAAGAAGACCCAATTGGTACTTAATTGTGTCCCTCATTCTTCTTGCTCTATCTAAACAATAACGTTTAAATTCTCTAGAGGAAATGTCAGACGCCTTTTTAACATGTGGGAATAGTAGCTTTAAGTATGCTGTTGCAATTCTTTTTACAGCTTCTGTATCTCTAGTATCCGCTCCATCAGGTACTTCAATTAATTCATCGACAATAGTACGATATGACATATCACTTCTTAGTTCGTGCATTATTGCACAGAAATACTCTGAATTTAATGCCCATCCGCATACTTTTAAGTCATCGTTCATTCTAGGAATATTCCAACCTTTAATAAATCCATGAAATCTTTCAATTAACGCTGACTCGTGAAATACCTCTGGTAATTCATTAAACATATTATCATAGCCATCTGCATCCATTATTTCTTTTCTTATGTTTCCACACAGAACCATTCCAGCATCTGCAACACCCTTATAATCACCAACAGTAAAATTACCTTGTTCAAGATAACCTTTTAATGCAGCTCTCATTTCATCTGTGTCGGTAAATTTGATTGTTTGTACCTCATCCAACGTCACATAGTCGCTTCCAGCAATAAGACCTTCTCGTTTTTTTGTTTGATCATAAAACATTTTTGCACGGCTCATTATTCCACCAGAAGAAAGCCAACCGTATCGACTCACATTACCAAAGAGATAAGATTTTCCAGTTCCCTTTGGTGCCAATTCGATTAGGTTCAATCTTTTTTCTACAAACGGTAATAATCTTGTTATCATCGTAAGTTTTTCCTCTTCAGACTTATATCCGTTTGCGTTATAGTCTACCGCTCCTAATATGACATCAAGCCATTCATCAGTTGAAAAATCTTTTCTTGCATCCTTAAATACATCTAAATCAATATTATACGGGCAAAAGTTTTTAAAGCTAAGCAATTTAATTTTTCCAGACTTGGAACCTTTTGCTTTTGATGATTTTTTTTCATATTCGAACTCAATATCAAAATCATCTGGAGCACGATATCCTAGTTCAATCATTCCCCATGTGTCCTGGTTTCTAACTAACTCATCTTTGCACTCATCCCATACATAGTTTTCTATTACTGTATCCTTAAATCCCAATCCAAAATCTGGTAACGCAAAAGATACCTCTCCTGTTCCAATATCAATATTAACTGATATTTTTGCCAAAAATTTGACTCTCTCACCTTCAATGATTATCATATTCTTTATTGCATTCCAATCATCTTTACGAGGAATAAACTTTTTAACAAATCTAGTAAGTTCATCCTTGTCAAATTCACCATTATCATCTTCAAATTTCTTAAGTAACCAATCTCGCATAAAGGCCGGAAGGCTTAGTGCAGAAAAGAAATTGGTCTTTTTTAAATCTTTATATACCACCATTTCATCAAAACAGTTTCTTAGTTTTTCAGAATAATCCATTTCATCCTCCTTAGAACATATCATCAAAGTCGCTATTTACTGTAGCAGTCTTTCCTTTAATATCAAGATTAATAGAACCTATCAGATCAGCTCCATCAAACAATTCAGCAACACACTTCTTTTGTCTCTTGATATCAGATAACCATACAGCAAAGTGTTTTTCATCTTTTGCGATTGCCTTATACTTATTACCATCAATCACAATTGTCACATTTTCCTTCTGTTCAACATATGAAATATAAATCTCAATATATGTACCATCATGTCGATCCGCAGTGATTTTTTCTGCATTTAATAATCTGATGTCAACATCAGAATTACGCTTTAGGCTAAGAGTAATAACTGGAACAACAATTTCTTCAAGTGTTGCTCCACCATGGACTTCAACATTTGCAGCTCTACTACCTGCATATCTCTCATAATCCGTTCTGACAAAGTAGCCATTTTCCTCTACAACATATTCTCTATTATCTTCATCATATGCCTTGCAACATCTTCCAGAATGTTCGCCCTTTGTATCGGTCTGATGCGGATTTTCTTTTTCTTTTATAACAGCTAATCTAGATGCACCGTGATCACTTGCTATAACAAATTGTTTACATTTATGTAATGCCAAAGAGGATACTGCAGCATCAATAGCTTTTTCAATTATCTCAAGTTCTCGAATAATATGAACCGGTGTTTTATCCTGTGTGTAAAAGAACCCACCTTTTTCTTTATGCTTTGTATTATCTAAATCCTCTTCCTTATATTTCAAACCACCAGGCCAATTATCGTAGAAAGATTTATTAATTGAAGTAATGGTAGGTAAATCAGCTCTTGTAATATCTACTTTAACTGATAATCCCCTCTTATTAGCCATGCCAATAATATATGATAGATACTCTACTCCCAATGCATCAATCCAATAAAGATATGTTGCCTGTTTATTCTCTATTTTATTAATTGCAGAATCACGAGTAGGAAGTTTTGTATATAGATACTTTTTCCCATATTCATCAACTAGTTCTAAAAATTTATCCTCTATCTTATTTTGAATTTTTTGAAGTTTATATGAATCAAAATATTCAGTAAGCTGATCAGAAATACTTCCACAAGCAAAAATATACTTTTTCATATACAAACCTAATTGAGGATATAACTCAGATATCATATCGCTCCATCCATTATTTGATATCCAGTTCACAATTTGCCTCTTTTCAAGAACTGTCGTATCTGTATAGTTATATATCTCACCAGCAGGATTCACCTGATTCTCACTTACAAAGTAAGCAAGTTCTGACTCAAGAAAACTCTTAAGCAATCTCTTTCTGTTTTGATAGTATTCCTTAAACCTTTTATCAGTATGAGGAATTCCAATAATATCAATAAGAATTTTATCTTTTAGTTCCCCAGCATCATTCGAATTATGTATTACATACTGCAAATAACTATTTTGTATTTGGTCACTAAACATCTTTAAGTTAACAAAATACATCCAAATACGATAAGCATCACCTACAATATGGTCATATATTTCATTTTCGTTATTCTTATATTCAGAGAAATACTGCTGAACTTCATTTGGTTTCTGGTGATACATATCTAGCAATCTCATCCATTGCTCATTTGTTCCATACTTCTCGCTTACTTTTAATTTTGCAAATTCCTTAAGTAAAGCTTCATATGCATTATCAATCGTCTTTATTGGTAAGAGAGAGTTCGGTAAATCAATGGACAGGGTTGTATTAATGTTTCCTGTTGCTCCGTCTTCCAGTTCAAAAATAACACCCTTTATACCAACACATTTTTTATTTTTAATAACTCTATTATTTGTTATTAATACGCAAGTCGCACAATCATTATCAATATACCCAAGATTTTTGGCCACTAATCTTGGGTCTTCAGTCAAAATATCCCTTAAGCATGCAGCAATCCCCCTAAGTAAGATAACTACTTTTGCGTTCCCCAACGTAACAGATTTTATTCGCCTTAGAATCTTTTTTGCCTCTTCTGTTCCTTTAAGTGCCAAACTCTCGCCAAGACCTACTACGACAAATCTGTTGTCTTTATAGTCAATATCTAATGTTCTAAAGTATTCAATTAGTGAATCATAATCCGGAAATCGATCTTCTTTAGAACAAAAGTCACTCACTCTAATAACTTTTAAACCAACCTGTTTTAATTCAGTTAAAATATCTGTATATGCTGTATCACCGACTGCACATAAAAAAGGAAGACCTTTTGTACTCTCTAAATATCGACCAACTTCTGGACAAATCATTCTATTTTCCTCCGTTTGTAATAATTCTTAATCCTAATTCAATATCCTTTTTCACAACATCCTTTAACCAGGATTTCAATTCTGAATCAGACATTTTATCAATTGTATTAATAACCAAATCACTGCCTCCTGCATTATATTCAGCTTCCGCTAAACTTTTTATTTTTGATTTAACAGCAGGATTTTCAATCCAGTCATACACTTCATATCCAAGGGCTTCAATAGCATCTTTTACTGCATTAATATTTTGTAGAACATTTGCATATTCACCTAAAATGACCCTTATAAAGCATTCGTCTCTAAAGGTTGAATTTGCTATTTCACCAAAGAAAGTAGCATTTTCTAAGAACTCAATAGTGGTCTTTATATCAGAATCACTATGTGCGTTGCTATTCAGAACACTAAATGCCTTCTTCGCCTCCACATACTCCTTCGAACTAATACAACAAAGGATTGGTGTCCTATATCTGTCAGACCAAACTTTAGGATTCTTGGTGCCATCAGCTTTATCACTCCATAATTTGTACATTTGAGTTTTTATCTGATTCTTTCTATACTCATCTGAAGCCTTCTTAACAATAGAATTCCCCTGAGTAATATCAACGCTAAAGATTTCGGTTGTAATAGATTTTCTAACCTCATCGCATTCAGAATCAGAAAAGCCGTCTAAGTATGGTGCATATATATTCATAAATACAGAAAGCTTATTATCTAAAATGCCCTTTAATTCTGCGGCATTTTCATCAAGCTCAATATTTAGCTGTCTCATTGCCTCAGGTAAAATATCATCTCGCTTCGCAATCTTAAATAATAATTCGATACACTTCTTCAAATTCGGATATTTGCCCTGTAAAGCTTCATATGAAAAGCCAATAAACTTTAATGTTTCTCGCCAAGACTTGAAGGCATCATCTATAGAATTACTTACTGCATTTAGTAAACCATTCGTCTTCTTGACAACTTCATACTCAACAATAAGTTTTTCAAGTTCGTCTTCACCTGTTGCTCCATTCCAATATGCAGAATATTCAACCGAAAAAACATTCTTAACATCAAGTAGCACCCTATCCACTGCACCAATTTCTTTGGCCAGACTCAATAACATACCACTCTTGAATCTCTGTTGTAAGAATAACTCCATGCCTTTTTTGCAATTATCAGCTGTTAGCAAGAGTTTCAGATTGTCTGCTGAAGAAGGTCGTTGCATAGCAATCTTTCCAATTTCATTCGCAATATCATGAGCCTTGTCTCCATCGCATTGGACTAATTCTATGAATTTCTTTACAAGATCATATACCCCATAATCATCCACATCTTCTAAAGCCCAAACAGGATAAATTAAATCTTTCATTTTATTTTTAATCAAAGAGCCTGCATGACTTGGTGAGGTACAAGAATCCTCTTCCATCCCCCATGCTTTCTCTGTTAATTCATAAAAGGCCTTTTCTTCCTCTGTAAGATTTACAATATATGTTGACTTCGGCTTCTTTCCTACATAATTGCCAATCATTTCCGCCAATTTATCCGGAGTCATTGCTTATCTATGGCCTTCCTCGTTCATGCTTCTATATGGATTATTGCTATACTCCTTCAATAAAAATCCTGTAATAAAAGCAGACAAGTTGCTTTGTGAATATCCAAAAGTGCCTTCTAAATAGTCATATATTTCACCTATAGAAATCTTTCCGCTATTATCAAACGCTTCTTTGATTATTTTATCTACAGCTTTTTTTACAATTACAATGTGGTTATCTGACAGAGATGGATCCAACCAATATTCTGATTTATTCCAGACTGCTCCCAATACAGATTTTTCACAGCCCTGAATTAAACCTTTTACATCAACATCGCCCATTCCATATCTAGCTACTGGCTTTGGTGTTGTAAGCTTTAATTGTGTTTCAGACAGGCCTTTTGTAAAGTCCATAACATGACTATACTTATTCAAAACAATGGTTTGTAATATCGGATATACTTCTGTTGCTCCGTTAGCTTTCTCACCTATAGGGGTCGAGTATGTATATACAATAATTTGACCACTATATATTCTGTCTTTCCAATCTCTATTCAGTACTTCTTTTGCTTTTCTTGAATTGTCCTTTGACTGCTGATTGTTATTTCCATTGTAATACATTGACATCGCTGCATATTCAACATACTGTTCAAATGCTTCAACACCCAGTGGTGTGGATAAAGCATCAATAACAACAATGTCCTTATATTCTTCGTTTACAATAGTATTTTTAATTGTATTTCTAAAAGTTTGTGCTTCCTCTTCTGTTTTAGCAACTGCTAACACGGCTTTGAAGTGCCAAGAAGTGTCCTTATGTTTTAATGTATCCATAACTCTCATAAAATCACTGCTTGTAACTATTGGCAAAGCCCCCGTATCTATTGCAATCGCATATCTCAATTTTAGTGATGGAGGTAAAGCTAATGCTGTTGGTAAAATGTCGGCCTCTGAAACCAGTTTGGCTGTTGTACTCTTATCTCTAATTTCTTTCTTATAGCCCTCAATTTTTGCACCATCACCAGCTAAAACTGCAGCATTATACACCTTCTTGTTATCTGCAATAGGTGATAATATCAATACACCTTTACTCACCAACCCTTTTGCAATGCCCTTGCATTCGTTTTCGTAGACATCCCAATCTCCTTCAAACGCGTAACTAATATTCTGGTCAGTAGGTTTTAATACTTCTACAGCACCACCCAATCTCTGATCTATTGCCTGCATTATCAAAATTGTTTTTAAGACAACCTTTTCTTTTTCAGTAAGCATTGTCTGCTGAGGAAATGTGTCAAGTATCAGCTTAATATCTGAAGATAAATAACCGGAACCTTTCACATAAAAGAAATCCCAAAGCATATCTATAGTAATTAATGGTCTCTCATCTGTTGGTCCAAAATTTTGAATAAACCACTGGAATGCCTTAGTATCTAATTCCTTAGGCGTCTTTATAAAATCAAACATACTTCTTTGATTAGCTTGATATGCAGTTGCAATATTCTTCAGAACAATAGCGGCCATAGGATGAATTGGAAGCATATTTTTCATAACAGCCTCTTTTGAGACATCTGTTGCCTTCATTACCGCTTGTCTTGATGAATGCAGTCTAGCATTTAAATCATCTGTTAACTGCATCCAACTTTCCTCAGCCTCAGTTTTAGGCTTAAATGCATCTCCAATCAAATCAAATGCAATATTTGGAGGCATTGTAATTTCGACTTTATCAAATCTCTGCTGAACAATTTTCCATGAATCATCATTTGTGCTTAATGACGAAATTGGGTGTGTAACTACAACAAAATAGAAAGGTGCTTCTTGACAAATTGATATCAATTTCTGAAATTCACTCAACGAATTTCTATTTTGTCTAAAGAAATCACTAAACTCGTCCCATACAAATACTATCTTAGAATCGTTATTTTTAATTATATCTAGAATCCAATTTCTAATACCATCAGAATCAAGAGATAGCGCCGTAATTCCTTCTTTTGATGCAAGCTTAAATAGGTTATTCATTAATTCTGATACATCAGTATTTTTCTTAAGAGAATTGATAATTTCATCTGCTGTGCTCTGAGAAAATAATGATTGCCATTCATTTTTCTTGAGCAATTCATTCATAAAGGAATTATGTGCACCATCTTGTAACCAGAGAATAGCACTTTCTTTAAGTGTGTTTTCTCCCTTATAAGCAATATTTTGATTTTCCAACGCTGCCTTTATACTTTCTTGAACAGCCATAAATAACTGTTCAGGTGTCGATATACTTCCTGAAGCATATCTATAAGCACATATTATTCCTTGCTCTTTATGTCCTAGGATTTTTCCAAGCAAAGGCTGATTATTCCTTAATTGCTCGTACTTGTCCCAGTATGCATTTAATTCTTCTTCAGAAACTTCCAGAATCTTTTTTAAGGCATATGCACACTTTGATTTCCCGGTTCCATAAGCACCATGAATCCATAAAGATCTATTAGTATTTCCTCCTAGCATACGTTCTGTAGCATTTAAGAGTTCTACAAAAGCAGCATGTGGATATGTATCATCCCAAATTGCTCCCTTGTTAATTGCCGATTCGTCAAAACAAGGAAAGTATTCTTCATTTACCTCAAAATAATCACTATATTTATTAGCCATTTATCATTCCTCCGCAAATAGTCCTAACACATCCTCAGGTGTCTTATCGTACAATGTTATTGTCTTCAAATCATTTGTGAATGTTGCATTAATAAACTCTGGATATGCGCTTGTAAGTCCTAATAAAATAGATTTCAATTCTTCCTCATCGTATAATCCATAAATCCTTACAGGACTAATACCGTCTCTTTCAATTTCTTCATCGTATAAATACGATACATGAAATTCCTTATCCATATTGCATTTCTGTGCAAAAACATAAAGAGCATACAAGATTACTCGATTATCAGTAATATTACATTTTGCCCTACATAATGAATCAATTTGCTTTCCATTCATTTCAACATAACCAAAATCAAAAGTTGTTCCAAGTGGAAGTGCACATAATCTCTTAAACGCATTGATTATGGAATCCGCATCGCCGTCCTTAACATTTTCCTTATTTACCAGAAGTTTCTTAATTTCTGAACGTTCATAATAAACACCGGTATCCATATTCTCTATATACCATCGGCACTGCTTATTATATGCGAAATTTGCCATGAACAATCCCCATGTCACAGGATGTGCATATCCGTATTTTGAAACAATTTCAAACAATGGTGTGGTTATTCCCTTAGCATCTGTGAAGCCACCATCTCTTAAAAATCTTTTCAATTTAGGCTCTTGGTTCTTTTTATTTAGTGTATTATTTTCCCAATACTCTTCTCCCATGTCAAAGAATTCTTGCACCCATTCAACCTTTGGTGCATGATTTGCAAATGAATTAATGCTTTCTTTAGCCATTGTTCCCTCCGTACTTGATGTTCTTAATGAATGATATGCTAAACAACCATCATCTATTTCGTGACACTGTCCGCATGCAACGCAATCTGTTATAGAAAGCTTTCTACCGTTAAATGAAATGCAACCATTCCTACAGTTGGTTTCACATACTTTACAGCCTACGCAATATGCCGCCTTCTTAAACACCTGCTTGAATTTCTTGAATTCGGCTGGATATTTTTTTACCACACTCGAATCACACGAGATAATATATCCATCACTCTTATTTTCAAATTCATATTCAAAAGGTAATGTTCCTACAGTTTTTACCCATTCTCTCCAATCAGTTTTAGGGGAAGTTACTGTAATCACTACCTTCTTATCTTTTATCTCATCTCTATAATGTGGTTCATTTATAGTAAGATCTCTTCCATTTTTTCTGGCATTCCATCCGCCATTTGATACATATGTTTTTAAGCCTTCAAAGTCCCCAGCATTTCTTGCGTTCATGGCGTTAATCATCTCAACATATGCGTCAACTTCTTCTTTGTATGAGGCTCTTTGTAGGAAATCACCTTTTCCTCCACCCATCGGGCAGAACAAACACCCTGCTCTAGAATTACCTTTTTTATATGCACCGTTAATTTCTATATTGTGAATATATAAATACAACCACACCTCTGCAGAAGTCCATTCTAGAATTGGATTAAAGCTATATTGACCTTTTTGTTTTTTTCCAAAATTTTCATAGTCATATTTGCTTCTAGTAACACTTTCATGTGCTCTAACACCAACAAAATCCATTCCCACATAATTGTTCTTTCCGGTGATTTCACGCATCTTAATCGTCTGCGGTGCGCTCTTGTGTACGCTACAACACCACCTCAAAACTCTGGCTGGAGGTCCAAACATAAACCAACTATCTTTGGGATCAAAATGTGACTTTGAGACATAGAATGGTATTCCATCCTCTTCGCATTGTTGTTTTGTCTTTTCAACAACTTCATAGGTATCCGGGAATTCCATACCTGTATCTCCAAAAATTACAATGAAGCTATCTCTAGGCAATGCCTTTTTCACTAAATCAAGTAATACAGCACTATCTTTTCCACCACTATATGCCACATGGAATATGTCCAGTTTTTTTCTGAATTTTTCATATTCTTTAACAATGCGCTTTACTGTAACATCTTCAATTACCGTCATAAGTTCGGCATTCTTTTTACACATTGAAATCAAATCAATTTTTTCTAATTCGTTCCCTGTTGCTTTTCCATAAAGAGCATCCCCATTTTCATCTCGTTCTGGAATAAGTTCTGGGGCCTCATACAAATTACCGCCTTTTACCTTGGCAATCTGAACTCCTCTATACCAATATGTAGCTGATTCTGCCCACATATATGGCTTGTCATCTTGTCTTTCGTATTCATAAAATCTATCAAATCCCAATATATCCATTTCACTTGAATATACTGGACGTGGCTCTTTTGAAAATACAGTCGGAGAAGAATTTAGAAGTATTCCACCTGTTTCTGTATCGTATGTATATGAGTACATTAATCATTTTCCTCTCTTATTATTTTTGCACGCTCAGCAATATCTTTTATTCCACCAAATTTACTACGAGCCATATATCCAGTTTCAAGCAAAAAACCACCTATAACTTCTTCATTTAGATCAATGCTACTACGTGCTACTGCCTGTGCCATTATTTCTTGATAATCCCACATCAAATTCTTATCTATAATAGCTCCAGCATTTCTTCCGTTAAATAAATTTGTTCTATATATATATTTAACGCTAAACCTGTAGCAGAAACTCTCGAGAACATATTGATTCCAAGGATATCCACATTCTGGGAAAAGCGCGAATGTAGTAATTTCCTTCAAGGCACAAAATCCGTCTGTCGCAAATCTATCAATTTGCTCATCAATCCTCTCACTCTCAAAATAAATCTTTTTCTGCGATACAAAGTTTTGTTCACTTACCCTTACCATTGTTTCATACAAGGCGAGGTAAGCAATCCTTCTGTCAGCAACACCTGTAAATTCTTCAACCTTAGCAATAGCATCATCCAAGGTTATTTCTTCTTGAGCATAACAAAACTGTTGCATCAAAACTGTCGCATCAAATTCAGAATCTGTTTTTGTTATTATCCTCCCATGTAAACAATACCGTTCACTTAAACATTTACCATAAGTGCCAAACAGAATTGCATATTCAGAGAGTTCATAGTTTTCTTCTTTAATTTCATCTAATGGCAGTTCACTAAGTGATAAATAACCTTTTCTTTCAATTTCACTTGTAGCAAACTCTTCAATCATCTTCTTTTCATAATCAGATATCTTTATTGAAGATAATCTAGTGTAAATGCCTTCTGAAACCCATATAAAATTTGGGTTTTGTGACAAATAAAACTTAATTTTATCATAGGGAATGTATGGTAATTTCTCCGACAAATCATCTGCTGACGCCAACACATTTTCTCCCCATACACGCAGTATTTCCTGAGCAACCGCTATATCTTCTGTTGTCTTTTTTCCCGAAGAAAAGAAATTCTTTGAAAATGTAAGGTCGTTTTTCTTCTCTTTTAAATAGTTTTTCAATAACTCAACAGAAGATATATGTGTTTCCTCCATTAAACTTGCATGCAAATCAAAGAAAGTCTCATAATAAATTACCGACACACCTTGGCAGAAAATATCATTAACTTCATTAGTAAGCTTCTCATTCTTGTTTTCTAATTCTATTAAAACTTTTCCATTACTTACAAAACCATTTCTAACGATAAGAGCTTCGAGTTCTTCATCACTGCCCTCAAAAATAATGCCATGCTCAGAAAGATAACCTCTTAACTTCATTCGTTCTATTACAGAACCTAATCTGTATCCATACACATATTTCTCAGATACTATTCTTATAATGTCCTCTTCATTATTTTTAGTATGTACATTATAAGATTCTTTTACTTTATTCTCTTCAAAAAACTGCATGTATAGTTTTTCGGTCTTTGCTACAATTCTTGCGGACTCTTTGTGAATGACATTATAAATTTTGTCAGTTTTCAACTTTTGAAAATACTGCTTTAATTCAAATGGAGTATCCACATCCCATATTGCTTGTTTTGATATTCTATGCCCCATTGCATAAGTTGAAGCTTCATCAAACGCATTGCAAATATATTCATTTCTTTTTTCATCACCATTCAAATTCAACCATTTCAAAAAAGCTTCTCTATTTCCCAACATAGAATTATTTGTCACCTCTATTTCTTTCTGAGTGCTTTCACCATATGTTTTTTTGCAGCTATTGTTAGAATCCGATTGTATTCCGCTCTATTCTCTTGATACAAATCAACAACATGTTGAAATAATTTTGAAGGCATATGTTTTCCGTAACCCGTTTTTTTGAATGCACATTCAACAAATCCTATTTGCCACATCATCCCATTAAGGTTTCTAAATGTATCATCTATTTCTAATCTTTCATTACAAGCCTTATCACGCAACTGCTTTGATAATTTCTCAAGTACTATCTTTTTATTCTCACCTTTTTCTGTAATTCGAATATAAGCATCAACTAATAGAGCAACTTCAAATTGATCCCAATGCGGTTGACGTTTCATGATACGCCTCCTAAGATTTCTTTACATACTTAGCCGATTTTATTCTTTCATCCCTCGGCTTTTCAGCATCTTCAGGAATGACCCAATAAGCGTTCTTTTTGTATGCACCAGAGATTCTACCTTCATTGCAAAGAATGCGAATTCTCCTTGTAGAAATTCCCCATTTTTCTGCTGTTTTTGTGACTGAAATATAATCCATTTCTTCCCTCAAGTTAGCTATATGCATAGCAACCCCAACTTTAATCATTATACTCAAAAGTCGGAATAAAATCAATCTGATTCTGCCTTGAGTTTCCGTATTTTTATCCACAAAGCCACGTTTTCATAGGCATAGTTATAAACAACTTTCAAAAAATGCCCAAAATATAAGGAATCCTTTCCTGTTTTGTAGTAAAATTAAGTCACCACAACAAAACTGTACTAAACAAAAAAGAGGAGGATTCCCTGTGGTCAATTCTACAACAAATACTTATCAAATGAAACGGGAAATTTTAAATTTTTCAAATAAAATTTCAAAACACCTGTCCAAGCCAGACAAAAAGTTTTCTGCCGATATGACTTATGGTATGCTTGCAGCCGGAAGCTGTCTTTTAACCGATGTTATGGATCAGCTTCATGAAAATACTAAAAAGGTCAATTCTGTCGAACGACTGACCAGACATTTAAACAATGGCACTTCCTCCACAGCACTTAAATCTTATCTTAACACCATCCGTAAATGGGTTCCGGTCACGCAGCTTCGTAACCAGAGAAAGGGAAGGATTTTATGTTTTTCCCTCATCCAAAAACATATGAGTAGACACCCCTCTTCATTCCTCCCCCCACCTCACAAAAACAGCGCAATATCCACGAATGTGAATATTGCGCCGAATTTCAATAAAGCTTTGTTTTATTCAAGATTGGTATATCCCATGAGGCATTTGTCAACTTCCCTTGCAACGTCACGTCCCTGTCTGATTGCACGGACTACAAGGGACTGTCCGATGTGCATGTCACCTGCTGTAAATACTTTAGGTACGTTGGTGGCAAAAGAATCAGGTGCGGTCTTAACGTTGGTTCTGCCGTCAACCTCAACGCCAAACGCATCGGTAACGTATTTCTGCGAGCCTAAGAAGCCGGCTGCAATAAGAACCATTTCACAAGGCAACTCAAATTCGCTACCTGCAACCTCTGCCATCATCATCCTGCCTGTTTTTTCATCTTTTTTGGATTCAAGTTTTACGCAGATGAGCTTTGAAAGGTTTCCGTTTTTATCCTTAACAAATTCTTTGACCGTGGTCTGGTATATTCTTGGGTCATGGCCGAAAACAGCGATGGCTTCCTCCTGACCGTAGTCTGTCTTGCAGACCTTTGGCCACTGTGGCCATGGATTGTCGGCTGTTCTGAAATCAGGGGCTTTTGGCATCATTTCAAGCTGTGTGATTGATTTGCAGCCAAGTCTTATTGATGTGCCTACACAGTCATTTCCTGTGTCACCGCCACCGATTACAACAACATTTTTACCCTTAGGGTCAATGTATTTTTTGTCCTTGAAGTCTGAATCAAGGAGGCTCTTGGTTACGGATTTAAGGTAATCCACCGCAAAATATATGCCCTCTGCATCCCTGCCCTCTGCCTTTATGTCTCTAGGATTGCCGGCACCGCAGGCAAGAATAACCACATCATATTCTTTTAGGAGTTTGTTGGCTTTAATGTCTGTTCCAACATTCACACCTGTTACAAACTCAATGCCCTCTTCCTTCATTAAATTGATACGTCTGTCAATTATGTGTTTTTCAAGCTTCATGTTAGGTATTCCGTACATCAGAAGTCCGCCCGGTCTGTCTGATTTTTCGTAAACCGTAACACTATGTCCTCTCATATTAAGAAGGTCCGCTGCTGCAAGTCCCGAAGGACCGGAACCGATTACGGCAACTTTTTTTCCGGTGCGCACAGCAGGGATTTTAGGCTTAACGTAACCATGTTCAAAAGCATATTCAATAATTGTTTTTTCGTTTTCCTTTGTGGTAACGGCATCGCCGTTCAGACCGCATGTACAAGCCTTTTCGCAAAGACCCGGACATACTCTTGAAGTGAATTCAGGAAAATTACTTGTTTTGGCAAGACGGTGATATGCTCTTTTGTAATTTCCAAGGTATAAAAGTTCATTCCATTCAGGAATAAGATTGTTCAAAGGACAACCTGAAATCATTCCTTTGAGCATTTTTCCTGACTGGCAGAAAGGAACTCCGCAATCCATACAGCGTGCAGCCTGTATACGCTGTTTTTCAGGTGAAAGCGGTGTATGAAATTCATTAAAATTTTTAATTCTCTCTTTTGGGTCAAAAGCCTCGCTGTCGACTCTGTCATATTCCATAAATCCTGTTGGTTTTCCCATTTTGATTGCTCCTTCCTGTTTATTTAGTCATCTCATAAAATGCTTCTATCTGTGCCTGTTCGCTTGAAAGACCTTTTTCTTCCATCTGAACAATTGTATTTAACATCTTCTTATAATCATGTGGCATAATTTTCTTGAATTTAGGAAGATATTCACTGAAATTATCCAGTATTTTCTTGCCCTTTTCAGAGTTAGTGTATGCAACATGTTTCTGGATAAGTTCTTTAAGTTGTATTACATCATACTTGTCTGTAACAACTTCCGAACTTACAAGCTCTTTGTTAAGGTTAAGATAAAGTTTGTTGTCCTCATCAAGCACATAAGCCGTACCGCCGCTCATACCTGCGGCAAAGTTCTTTCCGGTTCTGCCAAGAACTACAACGCAGCCGCCTGTCATATATTCGCAGCCATGTTCACCGACACCTTCGACAACTGCCGTGGCACCTGAGTTACGAACGCAGAATCTTTCGCCTGCCACGCCGTTTATATAAGCTTCACCACTTGTAGCACCGTATAAAGCAACGTTACCTATAAGAATGTTTTCATCAAATTTGAAAGTAGAAGCTGCAGGTGGATATACCACAAGTTTACCGCCTGAAAGACCTTTACCGAAGTAGTCGTTGGAATCTCCGATAAGTTCAATGGTAAGTCCTTTTGGAATAAATGCACCAAAGCTTTGTCCGCCGTTTCCGTGGCACTTGATTGTGTATGTGTCTTCGTCAAGTTTATCGTCGTAAAGTCTTGTAATTTCAGAACCGAACATTGTACCAAATGCCCTGCTGGTTGTGTTAGTTACATCCACCTCAACAATTCTCTTCTGTTTTTTCTGAAGTGCCGGCATAAGCTGTTTCTTAAGGACTGTTGTATCAAGTGTTTTTTCAAGTCCGAAATCATACCAGTTCTTATGTTCATAATCCATTTTTTCATTATTGGCAAATGGGTTGTTAAGTATTGATGAAAGGTCGATTTTGCCTATTCTGTCTTTTATCTCGTCTGTCTTCTGGACAAGTAAATCGGAACGTCCGCACATTTCATCAAGTGTTCTTACACCGAGTTTTGCCATATATTCACGAAGTTCTTCTGCAATAAACTTCATAAAATTAACTACATATTCAGGTTTACCTGCAAATCTCTTTCTGAGTTCAGGGTTCTGTGTCGCAATTCCCACAGGACATGTATCAAGGTTACATACCCTCATCATTACACATCCAAGTGTTACAAGAGGTGCTGTTGCAAAACCGAATTCCTCTGCTCCTAAAAGACAGGCAATGGCTACGTCACGTCCGGTCATAAGTTTACCGTCTGTTTCAACCACAACTTTATTACGGAGGCCATTCATTATGAGTGTCTGGTGTGCTTCCGCAAGTCCAAGTTCCCAAGGAAGTCCTGCATTGTGAATTGAGGTTCTTGGAGCTGCTCCTGTACCTCCGTCATATCCTGAGATAAGGATTACCTGTGCTCCCGCTTCTGCTAC
>OGOZ01000907.1_pt1 | contig 18113 bp, 16 predicted proteins | sample 1552801 | NCBI WGS metagenome assembly OGOZ01 (sample SAMEA2580196, study PRJEB22360) | human gut metagenome | biome: human gut; feature: human-associated habitat; material: faeces | place: Denmark | collected 2008/2010 | reverse complement strand
GCATAAAATCGAAATCAAAATCGTTGTTTCTCTCGTCCATAAGCTCACCACCTTGTACCAATATAATTCTCTTATTATATTGTATGGATTTGTGACTTCTTATTAAACGATGTGAAAATGCCGACTATAAGATATTTCACTTCCTATAAATGGCGATTTTAATTCTCAAAAACTAATTGATTTGTAAAAAAAATACATTCCGTTCAAATTACAAGGTACATAAAACAAAATATTAAGTGTATAAATATGGACTTAAAGATTGCATATGCAGTCAAAAGGTGCTATAATTAAGTACAACTAATCACGGAGGTGCAAAATATGCGGGTGAGCTATAATAAATTGTGGAAAATGCTTATAGATAAAGGAATGAAAAAAAGTCAATTAAGAGAAGCGGTTGGTGCAAGCAAAAGCACTTTTGCAAAACTTGGAAAAAATGAAAATGTAACGCTTCCCGTATTACTTGACATATGCGAATATTTACAATGTGATTTTGGGGATATTATGGAAGCTTTGCCAGATGAGGTCAATAAGGAGTGCGAAAAGTTAATATGAATGAAACCATTTTAATTGTTGATGATGAAAAAGAGATTGCGGATTTAATCGAGGTGTATCTAAAAAATGATGGTTATATAGTACATAAGTTTTATAACGGCATAGATGCTCTTGAGTGCATCAAATCAAAAAAAATAGATTTAGCTATATTAGATGTTATGCTTCCAGATATTGATGGATTTCATATTTGTCAAAGAATAAGGGAACAGTATTTTTATCCAATTATAATGTTAACCGCCAAAATAGAGGATACGGATAAAATTATGGGGCTTACTATAGGTGCAGATGATTACATAACAAAGCCTTTTAATCCTTTAGAAGTTGTTGCGAGAGTAAAAACGCAGCTTCGGCGTTATGTCCGTTATAATAATGCCGCTATTGATGAGGTGAAAGAAATTCCAATCGAAGAATATGATATAAGAGGACTTATTATAAACAAGAATACCCACAAGTGTACATTATATGGGAAAGCGATTGCATTAACTCCTATTGAATTTTCGATTCTTTGGTATCTATGTGAAAATAAGGGAAAAGTTATCTCATCTGAAGAACTGTTTGAAAATGTTTGGGGTGAAAAATTCCTTGATAATAATAATACTGTTATGGCTCATATCGGAAGATTGAGAGAGAAACTTAAAGAGCCTGCAAAAAATCCGAAATTTATAAAAACTGTGTGGGGAGTGGGATATACCATTGAAAAATAGGAATAATGAAAAGCAAAAAATGGGTAATGAATTTAAGCACTTACAGACCAAATTATTTGTTAGAACGGTTGTCATTATGCTTATTGCTGTTGTTGCCGTTTATGCACTATATAGCTTTGTATTACACGGAAATTTTGCAAATTTTGTCGTAGGATTTATCAACTTTTTTATTAATGATTATCTTCAGGCATTACATATCTATCAGGCAGTATTCAGAAACTATAGGGATTTATACATACTATTGGCTATTGCGATAGTGTTTCTGATTGTATTGAAGATATATTTAAGAGGATTTACAAAATACTTTAATGAAATCAATAAAGGGATAGACACATTGATTGATGAGAACTCAGGAGATGTCGTTCTATCATCAGAGCTTGTTGCAACGGAAAAGAAAATGAACCATATAAAGCATACCATTCAACAACAAAAATTAGCGGCTGAGCTGGCGGAACAACGAAAAAATGACCTTGTTGTATATCTTGCTCATGATTTGAAGACGCCGCTTACATCAGTAATTGGGTATTTAACATTGCTACGGGACGAAAATCAAATATCAGAAGAACTTAGAGAAAAGTATCTATCAATATCATTAGAAAAAGCAGAGAGACTTGAAGATTTAATCAATGAATTTTTTGAAATTACACGGTTTAATTTATCCAGCATCACACTTGAGTATAGTAGAATAAATTTAACTCGTATGCTTGAGCAGCTTGTATATGAGTTTAAGCCTATGCTTTTGGAAAAGAATTTGAAATGTGAACTTGATATACCACCTAATATAATGATTAAAATTGATGCAAATAAGATGCAGCGAGTGTTTGATAATTTATTAAGGAACGCTGTTAATTACAGTTTTGACAACGGTACCATCCATATTGCTGTGAAACAAGACGAGAATAACTTGAATATTAAGTTTACTAACTGTGGCAACACAATTCCAAAGGAAAAACTCGAACGCATTTTTGAGCAGTTTTATCGACTTGATACTGCACGCAGTTCCACAAGCGGAGGTGCAGGGTTAGGTCTTGCTATTGCGAAGGAAATTGTTGAGCTTCATAATGGCACAATAACAGCCGAGAGTAAAGATGAAACAATAGAATTTGAAGTAATACTCCCTCTTTTGTAGGAAAAAAGTAAGAAAATCTGTATATAGAACGCAGAAAAAGCATCAATGGTTTTGATATAATAATTAAAACCATTGATGCTTTTTTAGGAGGTCTATTTATGCTTATAATACAAGAAATTCTCGGATACTTCCTCATTGGAATAATTGGTATGGCAATTTTGGCAGTCTGCTATCTTCCAATTTATTTTATTATGAGAAAAAAGATGCCGTTATTAAGGCAAATTGCTTATTTTCTGTTTATCGGTTGTGTTTTAGTTATCAGTACTGCAACCTTTTTAGACTGGGTAATTATTTGCCTATTAGACGGCAGAGCAATATTTGCTACAGAACATTCACTAAATCTTATACCTTTTCGATTTATTACCGAAACTTGGGATATGGGGGTGCGAAAACAAATTACACAGACGATAGCAAATATACTAATGTTTTTACCTTTAGGTTTTATATTCCCTGTTGCATTCAAGAAAGCTCGTACATTCTATAAAACAACCATTTGTATGCTACTATTTTCTTTTTTAATTGAGTTTGTACAATACTTTATAGGAAGGTCAGCAGATATAGATGACCTTATACTTAATACATCAGGGGCAATGCTCGGATATTTTCTATTTTACAAACTTTCAAAACTATTCAAAAATAAAAATGTATGGAAGAAACTAAACGGGACAGCTTCGTAGGAAATTCGTAAGAATTTTCGTAGGAAATTATTATAATACCTTTTGATGAAACAAATAAACGACACTCTTGTTGTTGGTACAATTATAGTACCAAGACAAGAGTGTTTTGTTTTGTAAAGAAGATAAAAGGAAGCGAATGAAATGTCAAGGAAAAGATTAACACAGGTGTTTCCTTTTTTGCTACCTCTACGCAAATGGCAAAGGAAAAAATATTTTTATTTCAAAATGAAATTTGACGGCAATAGATACGCAAAAAAGACATCTGAGAAATTGTTATCAAACACAGTATTTGAAACATCATCACTTATGCTGAATGAAAATAGTGGATTTGATATGAAGTACCAAATCAATAAGGTACACAACTTAAAACTTGCCGCAAAAACAATCAATAAAGTGATTATTGAGCCAAAAGAAACATTTTCATTTTGGCAGCTTGTACGATGGGCAGACCGTTACGAGAAATATAAGGACGGATTAAATCTTGTTAATGGAAAGATTGTCGGCTCTTACGGTGGAGGTTTGTGTCAATTGAGTAATATGCTATTTTGGCTTTTTTTACACACGCCGCTTACTATTATTGAGCGACACGGACACGCAGTTGAGTCTTTCCCGTCAACAACCGAAGATTTACCCTGCGGTACTGATGCAACAATCAATGAGGGGTGGTTAGACCTAAAAATACGCAATGAAACAGATAACACTTTTCAAATTGAAGTAAGTTTTGATGAAAGATTTATGTACGGGCGTATTCTATCTCAAAATCCTGTGAATACAGAATACACAGTCTTTAATTCCTCTGTTTCATATATCAAACAAGACGGAAGGCTGTTTCAAATCGCTCATGTTTGTCGTTCTGAAAAAGATAAAAAATCAGACATACAAGTTAGCAAAGAATTGTATATCAATCGATGCGAAATAGGATATGAGCTTCCAGACAATACAAAATACAAAGAAAGAGGTGTATAAAATGGGCAAAAAAATAATAGCGGTCATTTTTGGCGGCAATTCTACAGAATACGAGGTGTCTTTACAATCGGCGTCTTCTGTTTTTGAAAATATAAACAAAGATAAATTTGAGATAGTTCCAATCGGCATTACAAGAAATGGCGATTGGTATCACTACACGGGAAAAATAGAAAAGATTGCAAATAATACTTGGATTGAAGATAGCAAAAATCTACATTCTGTTGTGGTATCACAAAACCGTTCTGTAAAAGGCTTTTTAGAACTTATAGCAGACAAATACCATATTATCCATGTTGATTTAGTATTTCCTGTGCTACACGGAAAGAACGGCGAAGACGGCACATTACAGGGACTGTTTGAATTGTCAGGAGTTCCTATCGTTGGATGCGACACACTCTCGTCTGCACTTTGTATGGATAAAGATAAAGCACATAAACTTGTTAGCCTTGCAGGGATTTCTGTGCCTAAATCGGTGACTTTCAAATTTACTGACCAAGAAGCAGCTTTGAAAGAAATTAAAGCAAAGTTGAGTTTCCCGTTATTTGTAAAACCCGTCCGTGCAGGCTCTTCTTTCGGTATAACAAAAGTAACCGAAAATCAAGAACTTGAAGCAGCCATACAGTTAGCTTTTGAACACGATACAGAAGTTATTGTTGAAGAAAACATTGATGGCTTTGAAGTTGGCTGTGCAATACTTGGTATAGATGAACTGATTGTCGGTAGAGTTGATGAAATTGAGTTATCAAGCGGATTTTTTGATTATACAGAAAAATATACGCTTAAATCTTCAAAAATATATATGCCTGCAAGGATAGATGCCGAAGCTGAAAAAAAGATACAAAAAACGGCTGTAACCATATATAAGACTTTGGGTTGTTCAGGTTTTGCCAGAGTAGATATGTTCTATACACCATCAAAAAAAATCGTGTTTAATGAAGTAAATACAATCCCCGGCTTTACCTCTCACAGTCGTTATCCAAATATGATGAAAGGTATTGGTCTATCATTTGCTGAAATGTTGGACAAGTTGATAGGTCTGTATGTGAAATGATGAAAACGATTGAATTACAAAAGCAAAAGATTTATTGTGGAAATTTAATGCTTGTTAATGCAAAGTATCCGCTTAAAACAGACGATGCGTCTAATTTAATTCCTGCTGATATGCGCTTTCCTGATATTCTTATGAAGCGTGATGCTGCAAATGTATTGCAGCTTATTATTGAAAAATTATCAGCAGAAAAGTCCATTATTCCTGTAAGTGGCTACCGCACATTAAGGGAACAAACAGATATATATTTCACTTCTCTCAAAGATAACGGTGAAGATTTTACGCAGAAATATGTTGCCTTACCAGACCATAGTGAACATCAAACGGGGCTTGCCATTGATTTAGGACTGAATAAAAAAGAGATAGATTTCATTCGTCCCGATTTTCCCTATGACGGTATCTGCAATGAATTTAGGAAAACAGCTCCAAATTATGGCTTTATTGAACGCTACAAAAAGGACAAAGAAGAAATAACGGGCATATCGCACGAGCCGTGGCATTTTCGATATGTAGGATACCCTCATTCAAAGATTATGACAGAAAGGGGGCTTTCGCTTGAAGAATATACAGAGTTTATAAAAGCCTATCGTGATGATTGCAGATTTGTTTACAGACAAAGTTTAGACGCAAGAGTGGAAATATATTATATTCCCGCTAATAAAGAAATTACTTTTATTTCTATGCCAGATAACTGCGTATATCAAACATCTGGAAATAACATAGACGGTTTCATCATAACTGTTTGGAGGAAAAATGATGACTGAAAAAAAGAGCTATGCAGGTATTGATTATTTTAGATTGATTGCTGCTTTGTTAATTATCTCTATTCATACTTCACCTTTTGTTTCCTTTAGTCAAATTGGTGATTTTATGTTCACACGAATTATTGCTCGTGTTGCTGTCCCTTTCTTCTTTATGGCATCTGGTTTTTTCCTGATTTCCAGATATGCATCTAATACTGAAAGATTATGTGCTTTTATAAAAAAGACCGTCTTAATCTATGGAGCAGCAATATTGATATATATACCAATCAATATTTATAATGGATATTTTAAGATAGATAATCTTCTGCCCAATATTATAAAAGACATTGTGTTTGATGGTACTTTATATCATTTATGGTATCTTCCTGCCTCAATTATCGGTGCCGTAATTGCTTGGTATCTGTTAAAGAAAACAAATTACTCCATAGCCTTTTTGATAACTTTTGCACTCTATATTATAGGTTTATTTGGTGACAGTTATTATGGAATTGCAGAAAATGTCTCCTGCTTAAATAATTTTTACAATCTGATTTTCCAAGTATCAGACTATACAAGAAACGGAATATTTTTTGCACCGATTTATTTTGTGTTTGGTGGATATGTTTCCGATAATCAAAATAGACCATCGTTAAAGAAAAGTATCACAGGGTTTATTGTTTGTTTTGCCCTTATGTTTGGAGAAGCATTTATTTTACATTACTTAAATCTTCAGCGACACGACAGTATGTATGTATTTTTGCTGCCGAGTGTGTATTTCTTATTTAACACTCTTTTATATATCAAGGGAAAAAGTCACAAAAAGCTACGCAGAATATCCTTAATCATATATATTATTCATCCGTTTATGATTGTTATGGTGCGCTTATTCGCCAGATTAGTTCATATGCAAGACCTGCTTATTGAAAATAGTCTAATTCATTATATTACAGTTTGCTTTATATCGGTAGTGTTCGCAATATTTATGACAGCATTGTGGCGCAAACTGAAACCCGAACAAACAAAACATAGTGTTACTACTGAGCGAGCTTATTTGGAAATTGATTTAAACAATTTGGAACACAATGTAAGTGTTCTTAAAAAAGCAATGCCAAAGGATTGTGAATTGATGGCTGTTGTAAAAGCTGAAGCATACGGACACGGTACATATGAGATTGCCACTCACATAAATAAGATAGGGGTTAAAGCATTTGCCGTTGCTACCATTGATGAAGGTATCACGCTACGCAAGTATGGTATTACAGGTGAAATACTTATTTTGGGTTATACTGCACCTGAAAGAGCAAAAGAACTTTGTAAGTATAACCTTATACAAACACTGATTGATTATGAGTATTCTATCCGCTTGAATAATCAAGGATATAAAGTTAATGCCCATATCAAAATTGATACTGGTATGCACCGACTTGGCTTTGACAAAGAAGATGTCGAGAGCATTGCTACTGTTTTTTCGTTAAAAAATATAAAAGTGTGCGGGATATATACACATTTGTGTGCATCAGACAGTATTGACGAAAAAGATGTTAGCTTTACGAATATGCAAATTGAGAGCTTTTATAAGCTGTTAAGATTGATAAAGGAAAAAGGTATAGCAATTCCTAAAATACACATTCAAAGTAGCTATGGTTTTCTAAATTATCCAGAGCTTAAATGTAACTATGTAAGGACTGGTGTAGCTCTATACGGCGTCTTAAGCTCACCAAATGATAAAGTCAAATTACAGCTTGATTTAAGACCTGTGCTTTCATTAAAAGCAAGAGTAATATTGCTCAGACAAATTAAAACTGGCGATTGTGTTGGTTATAGTAGGTCATTTGTTGCAGACCGAGATAGTCGAATTGCAATATTATCTATCGGTTATGCCGATGGTTATCCGAGAATTTTATCTTGTGGAAAGAGTTATGTTCTTATAAATGGACATCAAGCACCTATTGTTGGGAAGATATGTATGGATTTACTCGCAGTTGATGTTACAGATTGTCCTGATGTTACAGTTGGTAGCATTGCCACTTTAATTGGAAAAGATGGCAATGAAGAAATATTAGCACCTACAATAGCTGATATTTCTGAAAGCATTACCAATGAATTATTAAGTCGTATGGGTCGTAGATTAAAGATTATCCATAAAAACTAAGTAGGCAAAAGTAAACCAGAGACTATATGCTTCTGCTTCCCTTATATCGCACATTCATTGTTAATATTCTGTAGTATTTTAAGGTGTTTAGGCTACTGCTATGAGATAGATAATTTCACAAATAATTTTAGTATAAAGCCCACCGAATAAAAAAAACGGTGTTTTGGTGGGCTGCTCTGTCACGCCCGAATAAAAATATCACAGCCCTCTAAACCCGTTTTGAGTTTGGAGGGATTTTTTTATGCGCTGGTCTGCCCTGAGCGCCTTGCTGCTTATTAGAAGCAGCAGTTACTTACATAGCATCACGAATAAGTGAGGATAACCTGTTAAAAAAATCCTAAGTTATTCGTGGTACTATTACGCCCCTAAAGTAGAAGCTATATATCTACATAATAGAGCTTATATTGCTTATAACCGCAAAGGTATGACAGCCTTTGCGGTTTTTCTTTTGTCGTTATTTGTCGGAATAAAGGACAAGCCTATATCTGGTGTTGGTTGCCGTTCGCCGCCCTTCAATCTGGATTTTTCAAAAATTCAGATTGGAGGTAAAACGGTATGGCTTACAATAAAGCCAAAGAAGAAAAGAAATGGCGGCTCTGGAAAGAAGCCGAAGAAAAACAGTTAAGGAAGCTCGGCGTTGATGAAAGTACCATTGAAACGCTCCGTACTCACGATTGGGCGATTTTCAATTCAGACAGGCGGTACTATCAGCGTATGCAGGAAGCGGGTACATACCTTGAGGGAGTTGCTGATGATACGCAGCAGCCCGAAATCAAGACAGTTGAGGACTTTCTGGATAGTATCGAAAATCAGCAGCTCTATCAGATTTTGATTAAGGTGGACAAGCTGACCCTGCAAATCGCCTTGCTGAAGATACAAGGCTATTCCACCCGTGAAATAGCCCACTCTCTCAACATAACCGAGAAGGCTGTTTACAGGCGAATGGACAGGCTCAAAGAAAAATTAAAAAAGTTTTTTGAGTAGAGGGGAAAATCGCAGTTCCCCACGGGCTACAGGGTGAGAGGACAAAATCCTCACACCCTGTTTTCCTTTGTGTGGCGAAAACAGGATTGTTCCTTGTCAATCGAATAGCCATTCGCCAAATACTTTCTCTTTGTGATTGTGATAAGCATAAGCGTGTCGAGAGGTACGCCACGACCTGCCGTAAGGCAGAGAGCGATAACTACCTACTCAAAATATCGGGCAGCTCCCGATTTCGCCGTAACCCACAAAGAGGATAATGATACTCCCGTCCAGTCACAGTCCGAGCGTGATAAAACCGTCGCAGGCAATGAGGGCGGCTCTGGCAGACCGTCAGTTGGGGTGGAACTCCCGTGGCGTCAGTTCGCTGCTGACCGTTTGGCGACTTCCCTGCGTGAAACGCATTTGCATCTTGGGGTGTCGAGGACAAATAGAGATGCTTCTATCATAAAGCCAAATACAAGGCGGTCTATGGAAACAGAGAATTGTTTATGCTCCCCCGACCTTAAAAACTTCCTTGTGTTTGGCTGATTACATAGGCAGAGCTTACCTGCTTATATCCAGATAGGAGGTCAAACTAATGGATAAAACAATTAAGCGTGGTGACATCTACTACGCAGACTTAAACCCTGTTGTCGGCTCGGAGCAAGGAGGAACACGACCTGTACTTGTTATCTCCAATGATATAGGAAACAAGCACAGTCCTACGGTCATTATTGCCGCCATAACAAGCCGTGTACGCAAAAAGAAGAAATTACCTACACACTTATATTTGGGGCAAATAGAGGGGCTTCCTGCGAACTCAATCATTCTCTTTGAGCAGTTGCGCACGATTGATAAAAGCCGCTTGAAAGAACATCTCACACACCTTGATGAGCAGTATTTGAAATCGCTTGAATTTCCTCTCCTCATCAGTATCGGAGTTGAAAAAAGGAGGAGCTTATGAACTTTGGAGATATATATGCGTTAGTCTTAAAAGAATACCCAGACATTTTAACCGTTGATGAAATGAGCAAGGCTCTTGGTGTCAGCACAAAAACAGGTTATCAATTACTCCGTGAAAACAAAATAGAACACCTGAAGGTGGGCAGAGCGTACAAAGTACCAAAAGCCCATCTTCTTTCTTATTTGAGGTTAGGGCTGCGAAATGCGGAGAATTAAAGAATTTGCACATTCGACTTCTTTGGCTTAAATTGCTACAATGTATATGGTCAACAGCAGAAGTCGGTGCTACGCAAAGGAGGTTATATTTATGGTAGCAGGACATCTGCAAGAGAAAAAAGGCTATTTTTATATGGTTTTGAGCTATCCCGATGCTGCGGGAAAAAGAAAAACGAAATGGTTGCCGACAGGATTGCCTGTCAAGGGAAATAAAAAGAAAGCGGAAAAGATGCTGATGGAAACAAGGCAGACCTTTGTGCCTGAGTGCAAACCCATACAGGAAGATATGCTGTTTTCGGATTTTCTGCTTCAATGGTTGGAAATCGCAAAGCCGACCATCGCACTTACCACATACTCATCGTACTCAGGTATGGCAAAGAGCGTTATCATTCCGTATTTCAAGGAAAGAAAAATCACACTTTCCGAAATAAAGGCGACAGACATTCAGGCTTTTTATATGAAACAGTTGAAGCGAGTAAAAGCCAACACGGTTATCCACTACCATTCCGTTATCCATAGGGCTTTGAAATATGCCGTAAAGATTGACCTTATTTCTGTCAATCCTGCGGATAAAGTGGAACGACCTAAAGCTGATAAGTTTATCGGCAGCTTCTATGACAGCAACGAGGTACAGGCATTATTTGAAGCCGCCAAAGGAACGCTGATTGAAATACCGATTTTTCTTGGTGCGTTCTATGGATTGAGGCGAAGTGAAGCTCTGGGATTAAAATGGGACGCTATTGATTTTCAAAACAATACGATTACCATTAGACACACCGTTACTTCCTGCAACCTTGACGGCAAGCATATCCAGATAGCACAGGATACGACCAAAACCAAATCGAGTATGAGAACGCTGCCCCTTGTTCCTGCGTTCAAAGAGAAGCTGCTAAAGCTCAAGGAACAGCAGGAAGAATACAGGCGGGTATGCGGACGATGCTACAACAAAAAGTATTTGGAGTATATCTGCGTAGATGAGATGGGGACATTGATTTCTCCGCACTATCTCACAGCATCATTTCCAAAGCTGCTTGAAAAGAACAATTTGCGCCACATTCGTTTCCACGACCTGCGTCATAGTTGTGCTTCGCTGCTTCTTGCGAACGGTGTTCCTATGAAGCAGATACAGGAATGGCTCGGACACAGCGATTTTTCAACTACGGCAAATGTATATGCCCATTTGGATTACAATTCCAAGCTGTCATCGGCTGACGCAATGGTAAACGGTCTGAGTGGTGCATTAGAGGTTATTTCATAGCTTCTGCGGCGTATCGCTTTACTAAGGATACGCCAACTACATATCCAGAGTTCAAATCTCAGAAAATTTAGGAGAGAACTACCGATTTTCAGGAGAGAACTCACGGAAAAATCCCAAAGGTGCAGAAAAAAGAAAAAGCCTGCAAACGGCAAAAACCGCTTGCAGACTGAGTTTTCTGGCGGAGTGGGTGGGATTCGAACCCACGGTACCCGAAGGTACAACTGATTTCGAGTCAGTCCCGTTATGACCACTTCGATACCACTCCGTGTATTTATCTTCACATCAGCCCTCAAAAACACCTCGGAAAAAGGAGAGAACTGATGGAGAGAACTAAGGGATATTCACTTTTCAATGATAGCTGAAAAACCCCGTAAAATCAAGGTTTTTCAGAGGTGAGCTTCCAAAAAGGTCATTCGTTTTCGAGTCAGGCCCGTTATGACCACTTCGATAACTCTCCGTATTCGATTTATTGAGCTCAACAAAGAGCTTATATATTTTACCAAACGTACATACCTTTGTCAAATGATTTATTCAAATATTTTAATTTATTGCAATCAATAAGGGTTTTGTGCCTACGCAAAACGGATTTGCATGGTAAAATCCATCAATGTTTGCGCAAAAGCGGCGATTAAAGCATCAGTTCAGATAAAAAAGTCTTCTATCGGCACGGTAAAGGTAAAGGTGAATGATTTTATACGAATGCATTATTGCATTCCGTATTTTGTCTTAATTCGATCAAGAACCGAGCCTATAGGCTTTGCAAGCACTATTATAAATACAATATTGGAAACTACATAGGTAAGTGTAACGGGCACAGCCGACGTAACAGCGGCAATATACCGCGTCAGATTAAACGTGCCGTCATACCAAAGGGTTGTATAAATATCCATAAGCAAAGAATACAGCACTCCCGAAACGGCACTGTAAATTATTCTGAACACAAGACTCTTTTTAAGCTGCGGAGCGAAAACTCCGGCTATAAGCCCGACTATACCCCACGAAAACATCTGGAACGGTGTCCATGGGCCCTGCCCAAAATAAAAATTCGATATTACGGCGGTCAGCGCACCCGTCATAAAGCCTGCCTGTGGGCCGAAATACATCGCTGTTATTATAACAAGTGCCGTCACCGGTTTTACGCTTGGTGCCCACGCAAAAATAAGTCTGCCGACTGCCGACAACGCGACCATAACAGCTATTAAAATCATTTCCTTTGTACCGCTTTTCCCCTTTTCAAAGGCGAGAAAAAACGGAACGCACGACAACACGGCAACGCAAAGCGATATCCATGCATACTGTTTATCTTTAAACACTGTGGCTCCGAGCAAAACCGCCGCAGGCACCAAAATGCACGGAAAAATATACGAAAGCCATTTTTTAACCATTATCTTCTCCGTTTCCGCGGCAGCACTCAGCCGCCTCTTCACTCGTTATCGCTGTGGGACAAAGCGGACGGGCTATGCGGTTCGCCGCCGTCGTATAAAAATTATTTTCTGCGAAAAACGTATTCGGCGCATCGGAAGAAACGATTTCGCCGTCAAAGAACAGCGCGCACCTATCGGCACCGACAGCGGCAAACTCAACATCATGAGTTACCATAACAACCGTTATTCCGTCCGATTTAAGCTTCTTCAATACATTCAAAAGCGAGGACTTTGAAAAGGCGTCAAGTCCCTTTGTCGGTTCGTCCAAAAGCAGTATTGTAGGCTCTGAAAGCAATATTTTCGCAAGGGCGCATTTTTGCTGTTCACCGCCGCTGAGGTCATAAGGATGCTTCGTAAGCAAATCCGTTATACCGAGTTTTTCGGAAATATCGCGTATTTTTTCTTCGCGCTCTTCTTTTTTATACTCCATCGCCTTGAGCATTTCTTCGAGATCGCCCGAAACGGTATCCTTTAAAAATACCGTCTGCGGATTTTGCGGCAGATATGCAAGCTTCTTTCGGTACAGCGAATTGCCCTTATAATCCTTGATTTTTTTGCCGTCTATCTTTATTTTGCCGCGATACGGCTTATTAAGACCCGAAATAACATTCAGCATTGTCGTTTTTCCCGTGCCGTTGCCGCCGAGAATACAAATTGTCTCGCCGCGATTCGCTTTAAGATTTACACCGCGCAGAATGTCGGGCAAATCTCTTTCATATCTGAACCAAACATTTTTAAGCTCGATTGCCGTATCGGTTTTATCGGAATATTCCGATTTATCACCGTCGGAAAAGTCTATATTCCTTTTGAAATTACGTCTGAAAAACTCCTGCCCCTCTTTAACCGTAAGCGGGCAGACTTCGTCCGTCGAGAGCAGATTGTAAAGCCTCACGGCACTCGGAAGACCCTTGAGCATAGGGTGCTCGGGATTTATTTTTTTAAGATTTTTGCCGACGGCACGCGGAGAATCATACAAAAGCACGCAGCCGTTTTCCATAAGCAAAACCTTGTCGGCTATCGGGAAAACGTCCTCAAGACGGTGCTCTACCAAAAGCACGGTAATACCGAATTCGGTATTCAGCTTCTTAAGCGTCGCTATAAAATCAGCCGCGGCTATGGGGTCAAGCTGACTTGTGGGCTCATCTAAGATAAGCACCTTGGGCTGCATTACCATAACCGACGCAAGATTTAAAAGCTGCTTCTGACCGCCCGAAAGCTCGTCTGTTTTTTTGCGGAACCAATCCTGTATACCGAAATAGCTCGCCATCTCGCCCACTCTGCGGCGAATTACATTTTGCGGCACGCCGAGATTTTCAAGACCGAACGACAGCTCGTGCCAAACCTTGTCCGTAACTATCTGATTATCGGGGTTTTGCCCGACAAACCCTATGGCACATGCACTCTCGCGAAGGTTGAGGGAATCGATGCTTTTCCCGTTATAGAGTATCTCGCCGCTCTTTTCACCTGCGGGAGCAAGCTCGTTTTTAATCAGCTTTAAAAGGGTGGTCTTTCCGCAGCCAGTTGCGCCGCATATTACAGTAAAATCACCCTGCCAGATATTAAGAGAAATATTGTGAAGCGTGTCTTTTTCCGCCTTGGGGTAACGGAAATTCAAATTTTCGATATGTAATATTTCCACTTTAAATTCTCCTTTACCTCAATAAAAAACGGAAGAAACGATAATATAAAAAACGAAATGTAAGTAATTAACGATTTTAACGAAAGACTTATTTTACCGAGCTCCGGATAAAATGTAAAATCGATGCTTCCGCTGCCGACGCCTATAAGTACGACAGCAAAAAGCAATAATCCCGACAATAAAACCGCCGCGTCTCTCGCCCCGAATTTAAACAGCGAAAAGTTTGTTCTACCGTGCAGACCGTATCCGCGTGCTCTCATAGACGACGACAGCTCCATGGAATTTTCAAGCGACCACGAAATCATCGCCGTAAAAACACGTATTCCGCCGCGTAATCTGTCAACATAGCTTTTTTGCGAATAAAGCCCCATTGCCTTTTGCGCTCTGCTCACATTTTTCATCTGTCTTTTAAACATCGGAACAAATCTGAGAGCCATCGAAAGCACAAGCGACATTTTCGGAATAATTCTGCCGAACAGATACAAGAATTTATCCTCGGTCATAATTTCATTATAGCACTTACACCAAAACAGCACTCCGACAACCATCACCGAGATAAAAACGCCGTAAACAACCGCTTCAAGCGTTACAGGGTTACCGTTCATAAAGAAAAGCGGAGTAACGCCGTTATGCGAAAACAGAGGATTTGTAACAGCCACAAGCAGAAAAAGCGGAAGATAAAAGCCCATATCGCTTAAAACAGCCTTTTTCCTCACGAGCATAAGCGAAAACATAATGCCGCCGAGGAGTGCTGTGAGCTGTATTACGGGATTCCATACAAACATAGCCGTTAACAGCACAGATATAAAATATGTAAAAGTAACAGCCGGATGATATCCGCCGAAAGCTTTCATCCCGTTTCATCTCCCATCCATATACAGCCGACGTCCTTGCCGAGATTGCAGGTATAGACCCATGCTATTCGGTCGCCGTCCTTCAGTTTGTATTTTGAGCATCCGTAATTCGGAAATTCGCCGTTCACCTGATACATCCAACCCGAAAGCGGTCCGCAGGAAAATTCGTACAGATAATTTATACCCTGAACGTATACGCTGCCATAGCTGTTTTTATCGGCACCCTGATACTCCATCTGTATTTTATTATACCTTACCGCCCTGTCAAGTATATCAAAAACGGTGTCGCCGGGTCTTAACACATATTCGGTTTCCGGCAATATAACGCCGTTTTGCGGCACGTATTTATCGGATTGCAGGGCTTTGTCAAGCTCGTCGTAATTTTGAAGCACGGTATCACAGCGAATACTGATAAAAACCGTCTCGCTCTGCGGGGTTATATCGTCGATATGAGTAAGGTAGTACTCGTCAACGGACTGAATGTTTGTGCCGTGAATCAATACGGCTATTATCAGCGCCAACGACAGGAGCGCCAAAATATCTTTTTTCAATTATGACTCCCCTTCCACGAGAAAAAATTACCGCATTTCGTCGTCTTCATCCTTATACATTGCCGCAAGCTCCTCCATTTCGAGAGTTTTTTTCATCTTACGGCGTCTGATTCTTATAATTATAAACACGGTAAGTCCTACCGCTAAAACAAACAGTACAACAGATATTACTATGGCGCGAACGATATTGTCAAGCTTTGTCTTTGTCTTGACGACATCCTCCCAACGCTCGATTTTTGCTCTGTCATATTCGCTGAGCGCGTTATAGCGTTTAACGATTTTATTCACCTTGCCCCTATCCTTGAGCGTGATTTTATCAAACGGATAAAGCTCGGCTTTAATGTCGTCGTTCAGCGAATCTATTTCCGCCTGAACCGCGGCAATTTGCTCCTTTGCCGAAACAAGCTTTCGGAGATATGCGTCTTTACCGTCAAAATCTTCACTCCTTTCGAGCTTATCAAGCAATGTTACAACCAAAACATACTGCTCCGTAGTGAGTTTTTCGGGCAGAGAGTCAACCATTGCACGGTCGGAATCGGTAAAATACAAAATGGCGTCGTCGTTTGCGTCATCATCCGAAAACACAATCACCGCGGTTTCACCCGCTATTTCCGAAACGTCTATTCCGCGTTTTTTGGCTTCATCGGACAAAGTCCAATAATTGCTCACGTAGCACCGCTCTGTTTCGGGCAACGAATAAAAAACCGCAAGAAGCTCGCGAAGCGTTTGTTTATCGGTCTTATTGCCGATTTTTGAAATGTCGGAAGTAAGGTCGTTTATTCGCGATTTAAGCGCGGAGCTCTGCTCTTTTCTGAAATCGAAAAGAGTTCTCATACCGTTTTTTTGCCGCCAAAGAGATGCCATGGTATAAAGGGTCTGCTCCGACGCCATGGTATTTGATTTATCGGGCAAAGATGTGGGATTGTCGGGGTCGTAAGTAAACGAATGAACAAATCCGCCGTCCGTCATTCTGTAACGCATTATACCGTCAAAAAGGGTGTTGCCGTTTTTTATGAAACGGCTGTCCGAGAGAGGGTCGATATTAAGACTGCACAGCGCCACCGCCACCCAATCGGTACTCTCTACATTCTGAGTTCCCCAGCTTTTGTAGTCGCCCGTGTCGAGTTGCAGACGTGAAAGGCATAAAACTGCTTCATCAACAACCTCGTGCACCGTTTTGCTCTCATCGGCGGACAACGCTTTTCTGTGATAAGAATATATTTTTTCGGAATTATAATATGGTGCGAGTGCCGTTATCGCCATAGCGGTAATATCGGGGTCTGCATCATCCGAGCTCAGGGCAAATCCGCCGTCGGAAAGCTGCTTTGAAATTATTTCAACGATTATATCGTCGCGGGTGTTGTACGCTCCGTCATGCACGGCATAGCGCATACTGTCAAGAGTTATAAGCCCCCATATCCAGCCGTTTATGCCCTGTCTTCCGAGCGGCGTTGTCTTGCCGCGGTCGTAGGTTCCGTCCGCTATCAGATTTATCGGCGCGCCGTTTTCATCGGTTCCGAAATTTGTCGGGTCGCCGCCCATAGCGAGAACGGCGAGTGCTATTCTGTGCCACTCGGTTGCCTTTGCGGCACTGAGCCTTCCGCTTTCGCGATAACGCTCCTCTACCCTGTCTTTTATGACCGCAAGGTAGCCCTCGTTGTTATCCTGTATTCCGAGTCTGCCGAGAGCTATGGGATACCAATCCCCCGGAGTAGTACCCGCATTTTCCAAATATTTATCGTTAATCAAATATCCGTCGGGTTCCGAGCCGTTATCGGCTTTTTTCCATGCGATAATACCGTCCGCGACGCTAAGGAAATTGTCGGACGTATACTCCTTATTCTCTTTTGCCGATACGATGAAAGAAATTGAGGATATAACACACAGGACGCATAAAAACACCGAAATAACACGTTTTGTCATTTTTGGGAAGAGCTCTCCTTAACAGATTTTTCTTTTTCGCCGTTTTTGCGGCGTTTCTTTACATAAAACACAATAAAGCATACTCCGCCTGCCAAAACGATAAATGCCGATACCAAGCATATTACCGTGACAAGCGTTTTTGATTTTTTGTTTTTCGACAATGATACGGCGTTTTCCGTGCTCTCTTCGCTCTCGGAAAGAGCCTCTGAAGCTTCGGTTATCTCCTCTGTTTCCGCATCGGTCTCGGAAAAAGCGGATTCATCCGCAGCCGAAGCCGCGACAGCGTCGGCAGACCCACCGGAAGCGGCAGGGGCCCCCCCCGCCAATGTCGGACGATTCGGATTTTCCAGT
>OGOZ01000904.1_pt1 | contig 18161 bp, 11 predicted proteins | sample 1552801 | NCBI WGS metagenome assembly OGOZ01 (sample SAMEA2580196, study PRJEB22360) | human gut metagenome | biome: human gut; feature: human-associated habitat; material: faeces | place: Denmark | collected 2008/2010 | reverse complement strand
AGTAAGCGTTAAAAAATAAGTTGAACTAAATTTGTGTCAGATTTATGAGGATAGATTTCTTTTGGAAGAAGGAGTGTACTGGAGGTACACGACTGATGAGAAAAGAAATATAGACCATAAAGATATACAAATTGTTCAAGTTATTCTTTAATGATTACTTAGTATCGAAATACCGTTCTATTTTTCAGTCAGTCCCCTGGCACGGAGAAGAGCACCCGGGTCCGGCTGCGCGCCACGGAAGGAGAGGTAGAGGGTCATCGGTTCCTCGCTGCCACCCTTCTCAAGGAAGGTCTGGCGGAACTTCAGAGCCACCTCAGGATTGTAGATGCCCTGCTGCTCGAAGTACTCGAAAGCATCCTTGTCCAGAACCTCGGCCCAAAGGTAGCTATAGTAGCCGGCGCTGTAGCCGCTGTTGAATATGTGGTTGAAGTAGGTCGTGCGGTAGCGCGGGATGATCTCGTCGATGAGACCCATCTCACGGCAGACCTTCTTCTCGAATTCAGCCACATTGGCGGCCTGATCTCCCTCGGAAAGCTTCGCGAGATCCTCCTCGTCAAGCTCGTGCCACTTCATGTCGAGGATGGACGCGGCGCAAAGCTCTGAGGTCATAAAGCCCTGGTTGAACTTCCTGGCATTGTTAATCTTGGCCACGAGGGAGTCAGGAATGACCTCACCGGTCTCGTAATGCTTGGCATATTCAGCGAGAATCTCCGGCTGGAAAGCCCAGTTCTCATTAAACTGAGAGAATGTCTCCACGAAGTCACGGGCGACATTGGTTCCGCTGACGGAAGGATAGTGGCACTTTGTGAGAAGTCCGTGGAGGGCGTGACCGAACTCGTGGAACACAGTCTCGACCTCATCAATGGTAAAGAGGGCCGGGAGAGAGTCGGTCGGAGCCGTCATGTTGCAGACGTTGATGACGATAGGGCGAACGTCATTGCCCTGGGCGTCAACATACTGCTCACGGAAGTTCGTCATCCACGCGCCGCCTCTCTTCGAAGAGCGAGGGAAATAATCGGTCGAGAATATTCCAAGAAGACTTCCGTCCGCGTCAATGACCTTGAAGGCCTCGACGGCAGGGTTGTAGAGCGGAACATCCTTCAGCGGCTCGACGGAGATGCCGTAAAGCTTGTTGGCGGCGAAGAATATGCCGTTGCGGACATTCTCCATCCGGAAATATGGCTTCGTCAGATTCTCGTCCAATGAATATTTCCGCTGACGTACCTTCTCGGCGTAGTAGAACCAGTCCCAAGGCTCGATCCTCGAACCTGCGGCCACCTTACCGGCCTGGATGTCCTCATCCATAATCACCTGCATGTCATCCACCTCTTCCTTAGCCTTGGCCACTGCCGGGCCGATGATCCTGTCAAGGAAAGCGTCCACGGTAGCAGGGTCGTGAGCCATCTTGTTGTCCAGCTGATAGGCTGCGAAATTGTCGAAGCCAAGGAGTCTGGCCTTCTCGGCGCGGAGTTTCAGGATCTCAAGGCAGAGAGCCTTGTTGTCATATTCATTGCCATTGTTGCCCCTTGACGAATAGGCTTTGAACATCGCCTCGCGGCGGTTCCTGTCCTCGCAGGATGTCATCTCGGAGGTGTAGGATGAGACAGGGAGTCCGAATTGCTCCTTGAACGCGTTGTTCTCGGCCAGAAGGTTCGTGCCGAACTTCTGCTGCGCGGCGGCGATCTTCTGGTTGATCTCCTTAAGCCTTGCCTGGGCGGCCTCCTCCAGATCCACACCGTTGCGGGTGAAACTCTGGTAGAGCTTCTTGAGAACCATCTGCTGCTCTCTCGTAAGTCCGCTCTGGTCAGCGTCATAGACAGCCTTGACACGCTCGAAGAACGCCTTGTTCATCGAGATGTTGTCCTCGTGCTCGGTCATCAGGGCCGTGGCCTGCTCGACCACCTTGCTCATCTCGTCGTTTCCCTCTGTCTCCTGAAGGTTGAACAGCACGGCTGTCGTCTTTGCCAAAGTCCTGCCGGACAGCTCGTAAGCCGCCACGGTGTTCTCAAACGTCGGCGCATCCTGATTGTTCAGGATGGCCTCAAGTTCCTTGTTCTGCTCCTCGATTCCGGCCTTGACGGCAGGAATGTAATCGGTAAGCTGAATCTTCTCGAACGGCGGAATGCCGTAAGGTGTGTTCCATTCCTCCAGGAACGGATTGTTCTTTGTCTGTGTGCAGGCTGCCATCATAGCGATCGCTCCTAATGCTAAGATTGTTTTTTTCATCTTAGTTTGATTTAAATTTTAGTAACATGAAAATAATAAGTTGCTTCAGATTAAGAGAAGATTTTCGAGGATAGATCTTTTTTCGAAGAAGGAGTGTGCCGGTGGCACATGACTGATGAGAAAACAGATATAGACCGAAAAGATTCCTTAAGATGAGGCAGGTTATTTTTTGAAGGTTGCTTAATATGTTAATATCCATTATATTCCATCAAATCAATGAATATGCCCGAACACGGGAATACGGATTATCCCACAACCCATTTCTCGACGGTGCGGGTCCGGGAGGAGATGTTGACGCCGACTTTGACGAGGGTCTTGCCGTCCTCTAACTTGTAAGGAAGCATGTAGCCTTTTTCGTCTATCTGCTTCAATGCGTCTTCTGCAGAGCCGTCAACCTTGAACTCGAAGACATATATGCTGTTGTCGGTGTAGCAGACGGCGTCGGCTCGTCCGATGGCGGACTTGACCTCGGTGCGAATATAGAATCCCAGCAACGAGAAAATCAGGTATATGATTGTCTGGTAGTGCTTCTCGGCCTTGTTCTCCAAATCATTCGGGATTCCGGCAAGGTAGGCCTGAAGCTTCTCCATCGCAAGGTCGATGTCTTGGGAGTCCATCGCGGCATAGAAATGCGCCACGAATCCGGAGGCTGTTCCTGTCTTGCTCGGATATTCACCGAGAAGTCCTCGGGTGAAGCCTATCTTGACTTCCCTGTTCGGGTAGCCGAGGGTGTAGAGCTGCATCCGCTCATCGTAGGACTTGATGGTCAGGTAACCAGTCTGATAGAGCATCGGCAAGGAGTCGTCGGAGAGTTCCGGAGACACGTCAAAGTCGGACTGGGGAACCAGCGGGATGTTGTCCAATGTGGTTTCGTCAATCGGGTTACGCCTCAGCCTTTCTACAAGGTAGGTCGGCGTGCCGGAATCAAACCAGTAGCTGCCGACACGACGGTCACTCAAGGCATTAAGCAAGCTGAAAGGATTGTAGATATCCTCGGACCCATCGCAGAAATGATAGCCGTCGTAGTTATATTTCAACAATTTCAGAGCTTCATCGTAGGAAATCTTCTGCCTGTCGGCAAGCGCCTGCACACCATATTGAATATTGTCCTCCAGCTCCTTCTGAGAAATACCGCAAATCGCCGAGTATTTAGTCTCCATCGAAATATTCTTCAGGTTGTTCAGCTCACTGAATATGCTGAGCTGGGCGAACTTGTTGATTCCGGTAATGAAGACGAACCGCAGATAAGGGTCAAGGCTCTTTATCGGGCTGTAGAAATTCCTCATTATCTGCCTCAGGGACGGAAGCCTGACCTTGTCGTTCATCACATCCAGCAGCGGTGCGTCATATTCATCAACGATCACCACTGCTGGTTCCCCGGTCTTGGCGAACGCCTCTTTTACCAGAAACTCCAACCTTGCGTTGACATCCATCTTGTCCAGATTCTCACCTTTGCCATAAACTCTTTCATATTCAGCAAGTTTATAGTCGAGCTGGCGCAACAGCTGATCCTCGTTCACGTGCTTGGCCGTGGACATATCGAAATGGAAGACCGGGTGCCGCGTCCATTCTTTCTTCATATCTCCGGCCTTGAGCCCTTCGAAAAGTTCTTTCTTTCCTTCGAAGTAACTACGGAAAGTCGAGGACAGCAGGGATTTACCGAAACGACGCGGACGGCTCAGGAACACGTACTTGTAAGTCTCCGCCAAATCGTGCACAAAACCTGTCTTGTCGATGTAGAGGTAACCTCCCTCGACAATATTACTGAATGTTTGTATCCCGATAGGGAATCTTTTGAATCCGGCCTCCATAATTCAATATAACTCAACTCTCAAAGATAAGGCTTTTTTCCCAAGGAACAAAGCCTTGACACTCACAGACATTTGATATTTTCATTGAAAAAGCCTCCGCACGGGGAATGACCGAACGGAGGCTTTCAAAGTTCACAATCTTATTAGATCACTTTCTCAACTCCATCAAGGTCTATCAAGGTGAACTGAGCCTTACCCTGATAGATAGTGAGGATTCCTTTGACGTTGATCGGGGCGCCACCGAGGATGGCCTCGTCAATCTGGGTGTCTGCGAAGCGGGAATAGCCGCTGGTGCGGATCTGCACGGACTGACTGCCCATATTGAAGTACTGGCTGACGGAATATGCCGATGCGTTCTTCAGCAGGGTGGCCTTGAGTTCCGGATCCGAAACCTGTCTGGCATAATCAGCGGAATAGGCGTCATCGAACTTTCCGGAATTCAGGTAGCCGATGAAACCCTGCTTGGACATCGCCCAGGTCGTTATGCCCCACGTCGGATCCGCGACCGGCTTGTAGTCTTTGCCTGTGCCGGATAGGAATATCCTGTTGGACGAGGACTTCTTATCCTTGTAGGAGTCTATGTAGATCAGGCAGAAGATCTCGTTGGCGTAGGTCAGGCTGTCAAGCTCGACATAGCAGCCGATGTTCTCCTCTTTCAGAAGATCGGCGGCGGAGACTTTCTTAGGCTGCAGCGGAGTGTCAATCTTACCTCTGAATATGTGAGTGTCAATGATGTACTGAACCTCGATGTAGGAGGTCTCATATTCACCGGTAGGATCGGCGTAGCCCAGCTGGATCATTCCGTTGTAGGCGCCGAGCGTAAGGCCGCCGCACTTGACATAGACCCACTGACCGAGCTTGTAGTCGTTGTAGAGGGCGTTCTTGCCGATCTTCAACTCTATGCCGCCCGTGGCGTCCTGGATGTAGATGCTCTTGTAAACATTGCCGCTGCGGTCCTCGGAGACCACCTGTCCTCCGATGACGATGTCCTTCTCGATCTTCACCGGACCGGACTTGTACAGAGCCTTGAGCTGGGCGATGGTCGTGTTGGGGGTCATCGTCACAGGCTCGTAGACATCAGCCTTGCCGTAGTCCGTGGTGAAGACCTGGTCCCACTCCTCGCAGGAGGCGAGGACGAAAATGGCGGCGATCAGCGCGAAATATATTCTTTTCATACCTTGGAATCCTTAGAATCTGAAATAAATGTTCAACATGTAGTTGATTCCGCTCATGTAGAAGTACTTGGAATCAAACCTGTAGAATCTCTCCTTGCTGACGGTGTTGTCCACAAGGCGGGTCTGCTCGTAGCCGCCGGTGCGTACATCCTTGTTGTTCAGGAGGTTCTTCACCTGCATCGAGAAGCCGAGCTGGTACTTTCTCTGAATATACCAGGACTTGCCCACGCTGGCGTTCACGAGCATGAAGTTCTTGAACTTCTCCTGCGCGGCCATGTACTCGATCTCCTGGGCGGTCACCTGACCGTCAGGCCCGGCTGTGGCCATGTCCGTCCTGTAGAGAGGATTCATGTCCAGATAGGAGTTCCCGAAGAAATCCACATCCGCGTCGATGAACCAGTAGTTCTTGTTCCACGCGAGACCAAGGCTGGTCGCAAGCTGCGGGGTACTAGGCACATAGTGCTGCACGGTCTTTCCGTCCACGGTAGGATGGCTCTTCCAGTAAGGAATCGTCACTCCGTAGGTTCCGGCGACATATTCAGCGCTGTTGTCGAAGGTCTGGTACATCGTAGGGTTGGAGGTATAGATGTACTGGCCGTAGGTGAACACTCCCTGAAGGGAAAGGTTAGGCACCGGAGTCGGCACCTTGAAGCCGAGCTCGACTCCGACGTGCCTCTCGTCGATTCCGGACATCGCGAAGTTGGTGAACGAGTTCTGCGAGTCATCGTAGAAGCTCATCACGTCCGTCTGATCCTTGATGGAGGTGTAGAATCCGGTGACGCGAACATCGTAGCCGGAATTGCTGTAGGCGTAGTTGATGTCCGCCGTCAATGTCTTGATGGTCTTGAGGTCAGGCATCACGGTGTTCCTCGTCCTCGGGGAGATGAACGCCTGGTTGAATGTCGGGGCCTCGGTGATGTAGGCTGCGTCGGCGTAGATCCTGTGGCCTCCGCTGATGAAGTAGCCGAGGTTGATCTTTCCGGATCCCGTCAGGAAGTCCTTCTTGTCGGACTCACCCTTCGAGGTGATCGGCCTGCCGTCGATCTGGTCGTACTTGGTGATGACTTCCCCATTGTAGGTGAACGGGTTGCCGTTGTCGTCAAGTCCCGGGAAAAGACCCTTCCTCAAAAGACCTTCCCTCCAGAATTTCGAATATCCAAGCCTTCCGGCCACCGTCGCCTCGAAGCCGCCGAACGTGAAACGTCCTGAGGCCCAGGCCTCCGCGCGGCGGACGTGGGCATAGTAGTCGTAGCCGTACTTGTCGCCCTGAGCAAGGGTCTGGGCGGCACCGTTCCTGAGATAGTAGTCCAGATCGTTCTGAATCATCGTCGGATAGGCGGCGAAATCCCTCTCGGCGAACTGGTCGATGTTGACATAGTAGTCTCCGCCGAGCAGGTCGTCCAGAATCTTGTAGTACTCCGTGCGGTTCCACTTGTAGGAGAGTCCTCCGTTGACTGTCAGAAACTTGACAGGATTCCACTTGGCGTTGACAGCGAAGTTGAGGTCGTTCTGGTCCACACGCCTCTCCTCGATCACGTACTTCGAACGGTTACCTGAGGCGGTGGAGTTCAAGGAGTTCACGGCATAGAGACGATCCCAGTTGATGTGGGTGGTCGATGGGAGGTCGGTCTCCCAAGCCTCCTTCGCCCATGCGTACTTGGCGAAGTTACGGCGGTTGTAGTCCGTGTTGTCCATGTAGAAATAGCTCGGAAGGTTCCTGTAGTAGTCAGGACGAGGATCCGGGGCATCGTACCAGTCAAGAGCCGTGTAGCCGTTCTTGCCGAATCTGTAAAGCACTGTGGCCGAGGCCGAGAACTTCTGGGACTCCGGTGTGAAGTCGTACTTGAGGATGGCGATCGGCTCGTGGGTCTTGCGGACGCGGGCGTTGCGCACCTTGCCGTTATAGTAGCCCCAGTTGGAGTTGTACATGTTGTCGCCCATCAGATCGTAGACCTCCTGGGTGGAACCGTTCTGCGCTCCACGCTCGCCAGGGGCGGCCATGAATGTGAATCCCAGCTTATGCTCCTCGCCGAACCTCTTCTCCACGGCTCCGTAGTAGCCGAACGAGCGGTAGAAAACACCCTTTATCCAGTCATTTCCGCCAAGCCTCGCCGATGCGCTGAAAGCGTAGGACCAGCCGTTGTCCAACCGTCCGGAAGCGTAGGTCAGCATCAGGCGGAGCCTGTACAGAGCGCTGTTGGTCAGCACGCTTCCTCTCCAGCCTGTGCGGACGGAAGAGGCCATCGGCATGATGTTCGTGAGGCCGTTGTAGCCGCCGAATCCGAAATCGGAAACCTCGGCTCCGTTCACGGACTCCTTGCTTCTGGTGGCCTCGTTGAGACCGCTCCAGAGGGAGTACGGCGTGTAGCCCGTGATCGCGTCGTTCATCCTCACGCCAGCAAGATAGACATCCTGTGACTCACTGGAATAGCCGCGGACACGGAAGCGCACGGAACTGAAATTGTAGCCGGCCATGTTGTTAAACACATCGTTCTGGCCGAAAAGGATGGTAGGGCTGTCCTGGTAACCGGAATCGTCCATGTCGAACTCAGAGAAACTGGCGTCGTCCACCTCGGCGACTTTCGCCACCGGGGTCAGGGACAGGTTGAACATGTTCTTGACATAGCCGTCGTTGACGGTCACGTTCACTCTGGACTGGAGATAGTCCGGGCTTTCGATGACAAGGTCGTACATTCCGTCCTTCAGGTTCCCGATCTGGAATGTTCCGTCCTGTCCGGCCTTCACACGGGCGACTTCCTTTCCTTCTGAATACAGGATCAGATCCGCTCCGTCAATGGTCGCCTTGCTCAAGCGGCTGACGACCGTACCTTTCACGCCACCGGTGTAGTTCTGGGCCGATAAAGTCAGAGCCAGAAACAGAGCCGATGCGGCAAGGAATATTCTTTTGTTCATATTTATTGAATATTAACTATTTATCCATTTGGAGGGTCACTTCGACAAACTCAGTGACCGAGCCTCTGCGGTCACTGCACTTTCAGTCACCGAGCTTGTCGAAGTGCCGAAGCGACCGAAGTAACTACTTGTTACTAATGACAATATAGGTCGGGTAGTGGTCGCTGTAGCCGCCGACGTAGGAGCCGGATGAATATGTCCGGAACGGCGTACCCTTGTACTGTCCTGTCTGCTGAACCATGAACGGCTGCTTGAAGACGCGTCCGTAGTACTTGCCCTTCACGATCGGAACAATCCTGAGCGTCCCCTTCGGAGCGTTCACAAGCGCCTCGTTCGCAAGGATGATGTCGTAGATGTTCCACTCGCCACGATAGGCCAAAGAGCCGTAACCGGCTTTCAACATTGAGGTAAACGGAGAGAAGAAGTCCATATTGCCGACTTCGGAGACATTCTCCTTGCCGTGCATATAGACGGCCATGCTCTCGTCCGTAGGGTTGTCGTTCATGTCACCCATCACCACGATCTTGATCCCGGGATATTCATTCATCAGCTTGGCGGAGTTCTCGTAGATGATTTCCGCGCCACGGCTCCTAAGGTCGCTCCCCTTGCCTCCGATCCTGGATGGAAGGTGGGCGACGAAGAACGCGAACATCTCGCCCTTGATCTCGCCCCTGACCATCAGCACATCACGGGTGCGGAAGTGTCCCTGAGACTCCTCGTCCATGTCGAACTTTATGTCCTTACTGTTGAAATCAAACGGAATGGATTTGCTTTCAATCAGTTTGAACTGCTCCGGCCTGTAAAGCAGGGCCACATCGACACCTCGGCGGTCCGGACCGTCATAGTGCACGATCTGGTAGTTCGCGTCGGCGATCTCCTTCTGGCTCACAAGATCCTCAAGCACATGGCGGTTCTCGACCTCGCTCAGGCCCAGAACCGTGTGGAAAGCCTTGTTCTCGTCAGCCATCGCCTTGATCACCGTGGCGATGTTGCGGAGCTTGCGGTTGTATCTCGCCTCGGTCCACCGGTTGGCGCCGTCGGGGAGATATTCATAGTCATTCTTGCCCTCGTCGTGGTAGGTGTCGAAGAGGTTCTCGACATTGTAGAAGCCGATGACATACCCCCTCGCGCCCTTGTCCCCCTTGGCGCAGGCCGTGGCGGCCACAACCAGAAGCAGCAGAGCGGAATAAAGTATTTTTCTCAAACGCATATCAGTTTAGTATTATATTCATTTATAGTGGTTTCTACCACCACCAAGACACCTTGGCAGGATCTTCTGCCTCGATCTTGGCGGCGGTCTCCTCGCCCACTTTCGCCGGCAGGTTCACAAAGAAATCAATTCCTGTCTTCTTCTCAAGGTCATCCACTGACATTGAATATGAAGAGCTTATGGAGCTGCTGCTGTAAATCTTGTGGTCCAGCCAGACGGCGCAGGCCGAATAGCCAGAATAACCGAATGTGGAGCTCTTCATGTAGCGGAGCACGGCCTTGTAGTAGGCTGTCGGCACGGTCACTTTCTTGCCATTGTTGTCAAGGGCGTACTTGACGGTCTCTCCGTCTTTGTAGTCTATCACGCAACCGGTCACGACATAGAGGGTGTCGGAACTGTTGGCCCAGGAGCGAACTTTGCCTTCGAGGGTAGCCCAGATGTCGCCGTTGAAACCATCCTGTATCTGAGGAGTCATATTCGTGCCGTAGAATGTCATAGAGTTTGACTCGTACGAGGTGAGTCTGTCCGCCGAAGGGATCTGGTGACCTCTGGCATACCATCCGTTATTACCTTTGCTGAACCCTCTGTACAGCACCGGCTGCTTGCCTTCCGGAAGCAGAGGATCCAGCCCCCAAGAATTGGTTCTCTTGATGTTGTTGCCAATGTTCCATTTGCACAGAGGATAAGCCACCCACGGCGCCACCAGATTGCTGTAATCCCAAAGGAATGAATAATTTCGCGTGCTCACCGACCCGACAGTCATCGAATGCGTGAACGCATCCATCCCCTCCGGAATAGCCGGAAGTTCCATCCACCCTGTCTTCGGAGAGAGATTGCCGCCGGATGGTGTCGGATCAGGCTTCACTTCTGACCCTTTAGCCTTCTGACTGATAGTCTTCGAAGCCTTGCCCGCGCTGTTCTCCACCGTGATCACAGCCGAGCGCTCCTTCTCCGATTTGTTCTCCTCCACCTTCAGGGTGACATCCATGTCGCCGCTGCCAGAGCTCGGATCAGCAATAATCCAATCCACAGGCTCACCGCCGTCCACCGAAGTTATAGTGATCCTCCAGGATGACGAGGCCTTCACATAAATGAACTGTGAATATCCTCCCGCCTCAACCACCGCGGTCTTCACCTCGACTGTCGGCGGAAGCACATCCTCCTTACCACCTGAGCCACAAGATGATAGCGCCAGCATTACAACCCCGGCGCAAATCATCCAAATTCTACTCAACGCAACCTTCACGTATTATCGCTTTAGAGAGCAAAAGGGCTGCCCGAACTATGGCGGACATCCCTTTGCATTATTCTATAAATAAGCACTATTTAATGACTATGCTGGAAAAATCAAACTGACCAGCCTTTGAACTACCGTCTGAACCGAAATCTGCCTTATCCCCGACAGTGAAGGTAACGGACTTTGAGGATCCTGTCCATGTCACAGTCTTATCTCCAGCTTGTTGAGCCGCAACATTGCCATTGTCAGCCGTAATAGGTGCAAGGCGCTTCTGTCCTTGTGATGAAAGGTTGAATACAATCTGCGTCATAGCATCTCCTGTTGTCGCAATTGTTACTGTTCCTTTTGCATAAACTCGACAATCTTTCATGTTAGAATTGACAGTCGGAGCAGTAGAGCCGGAATTCTTGGTCGCTGTGATCGTGTATGCTCCAAAGGATAATGATATTGTGTTTTTATCTTGTGACACAGTCCAATCAGAAAGCCCGGACCACTTGATTGTACCTTCTTCTCCGCCAGGATTGTCGCCGCCGCCAGGATTGCCTCCGCCGTTTTCTACGGCCTCGGTGATGTCCTTACCGTCAACATTGACCGCCACAATCTGGTAGTGGGTTCCACCTCCCACGAAGTAGCCCTTGACGGTAATTTCCTTGTCCACAAGAGATTCCATGTCACCAGGGAAGTAAGACAACGACAAATCCTTGTCCGTAACCCCTCCTATGAATATGTTGTAGTAAACATCGTTCTTTTTCACCTTACCCTTGAATGTGACGAATTCAACCACATCACTCTTATAGGAAGACACATTGCTTTCGTCAATAGTCTTAGGATCAGGATAGGTCACGGTGTTGCCTGACGATGCGATCTGGAATTTCGGCTTAGTAATCTGCATAAGTCCATTGTGCTTGCCCGTGGTACCGGTCACAGTGACTTTGTCTCCTACCTTTACTCCCGGAGTAGCGTTGACAAAGACAAGGATGCTACCAGTAGCGTCGGTGACAACAGCACTCTTATTCGTCACGCCAGTGACAAGGACATCCTTCAGAGTCACGGACGCATCGGTTTTGCCCGAAACGATAGAAGCCACGGTACCCTCGGTCGGAGTGGTCGTTCCACCACCGCCACCGCCGGTGCCGAGGTCAACGCCCTTGGAGAAGTCGATGACGGTGCCGGCTGAGGAAGCGACGGCAAGGCAAAGGTCATCAAGGCGATAAGAGCTAGCCACATCGACCTTTACATAGATGCCAAGCGTCGTTGTTCCTGACGGAACCGTGAAATTAGAGGTCGCAAGATCCCAGCGACCTTCCTTGTCGCCATTAGGAAATGAATACTCAAGCTCGACCCACTTAGCTCCGTCATTGCTGACATAGACATGGAACTCGTTATGCTTGAACAGGCTACCATTATCCTGGCTATATTTCTCCGCTCCGAAAGTCAAAGAATAGTCAGTGGCTGACTGAAGTTTGATGCCGGTCACGGAGAAATAGGCGTTCGAACCAAAGAACAGGTTGTTGCTTCCGGATCCGGCATAGTCGGAATAGTTGCTGTTGGAAGTGGAGTTCGCCCTGGCCGACATCGCCTTAAACGAATATTCCTCACTTCCCGCTCCCGTTCCAGTCGCGTTCTTCCAACCGTCAAACTGATCGAGATATGGCCAGCTTGTGCCTGTTCCATAGGTCTTTGTTGCTTCCGCCTTGTCAAAGTCGTTCTTGTAGACGGTCATGTCAGCCACGGAACCTGTTCCTTTCTGCTTGACAACCAAAGTCTTGGAGTCAAAGTCGATGTCGAACTTCACAGATCCTTCACGATCCAAACCAGAGTTCTCCATCACCTTGATCTCGACTGTCACAGCCTTCGAGGAGCCTTTCCCCTCCCTCGGCCCGATGGAGATCCAGTCCTGCTCGGTAGTGGCCTTCCAGTCCCTGGTGGCCGTCACCTGAACGGTCTCGGTTCCGCCGGTCTTCTCAAATGAAATCTCGGACTTTTCGACCTCCACCGACGGAGCGCCCAAGTCCTCTTTCTTGTCATCACAAGCCGTGGCCGCGAAAGCAAGAGCCGCCACAGACATGATGAAGCCTAAAAATCTATTTGTTTTCATATTCATTAGTGTTAATAAATGTTCCACTCATTATGCAGCTCCGGCACTTCCCCGCTCCAGTCCTTCCTTTACCGGCACTTCTATCGATACTTCGACACCATCCACCCCCGCAAACTCAGCTGTCGCATCCAGGCGACCGGCTATTCTTCCCCACAAATTCTTTGCCTGTCAAGCAGTCCGCTAAGTTACGACTAAATATTCAATTAAAAAACACGTAGGCAAAGAACCCTTCTGCGGGAGACTATCTTCGTGACTCAGAAATAAAAGAATATGCATTATGAAGTTGACTCAATGCCCACGTATTGTGCGATATTCAGATTCGTTCCCGAAAAGTGGGTAACTCTTTTTGAGTAACGTTTGCCCTAATTTTTGTCGAAGAAAAACCGTCGAATGAGATATTTGTTTAGAAGCTGTTTTGATTTTCAGAATAATATGTTTACATTTGCAATGCGTCTAGGAGGAGTCGCCAAGCGTCTCAATCATAGGCTACGGCCTTGATACTAGTCGCTTTTTTTATACCTTGAAGTCTAGGAGAGTATGGTTTACTTTTGTTATGTTGATGAATCTGGAACACCTCAGATTCCTGGAAACACCTCACACTACATCCTTTGCGGCATTTCAATTCCAGTCAAAGATTGGAAGAAGTGCGACAGCGCCATCAACAAAATTAAGGCTAAGTACGGTTTGTCCGAATCAGAGATCCATACAGGATGGATTATGCGTTCATATCTGGAGCAAACCAGAATTCCCGGATTTGACACAATGAGTTTCGCAGATCGTCGCAGCGAGGTAATCAAGCAACGTAAGGCAGAAATATTTAGAGTCAAGAAGACCAACAACTCAAAAGCGCTCAAGCAGCTCAAGAAGAATTATAAGCAGACGGACGCTTATATACATTTGACCTACGCGGAGCGCTTTGCATTCATCCGAGAGATTGCAGATCAGGTTGGCTCTTGGAGGCACGCCAGAGTCTTTGCGGAATGTATCGACAAGGTTTTCTTCGATCCTACCAAATCCAAATTATCAACAGAGGATCAGGCTTTCGAACAAGTCATCTCGCGTTTTGAGCACTACATGGGTAATGTCTCTCACTCTGAAGACCTGACTTACGGTCTGCTGATTCACGACAACAACGAGACTGTTTCAAAGAAGCATACCGAACTTATGAAGCGTTTTCATAAGCAAGGAACACTTTGGACATCAATAAAGCACATCATTGAAACACCGCTCTATGTAAATTCAGAACTCACCGGGATGGTTCAGATTGCTGACCTTTGCGCTTTTGCTTTAAGACGATTCTTTGAGAATCAGGAAACGTTCAATTAAAAAACATGTCCGGAGAGCCACTTGGCGAAGAAGCGGTCTGACACATAGTAACCTTGGGGTGTCTTGCTGATCAATTGTTTGTCAACAAGGGATTTCAAGGCCGCTTTAACGCTGCTGACAGCGGGAAGGTTATAGGATCTGATAAATATTTGGCCTAACGGCGAAGTGACCAGACGTTCTCTGGCGATCGCCGTCAGAAGACGCTGCTGGTTTTCGGTGAGCCATGCGCAATAATTTTGGTAAGCCGTGGATTGGCTTTCAATTATCTCACGCACGACATCATCAACCAATTGTCTGTCTATCACATCCTTGGAATGCTCGTAAATGCCATGAAGAATCGCCTGGACATACCAAGTGACTTTATCAGAGACATCGTAAATATATTCAAAAGTATCTTCATCCATAGCCCTTGACTGTCCTTTGAAGAAGTTGTTGGCGAAATCAAGGTACTTCTCCTTGTCTATGCAGGAAAGTGTCATCATGGAAGAACTCTGGAAGAACGGGCGGTCCGCCGAAAGGGACATCTCCTCCATCATGTGTTGCTGGCTGCCGGAAAACACAAAATACACGTCAGGCAAGAATTGAATATATGAACGGATGAGAGCCTCGACCCCGGATTCCGGGAAATCCAGTATCTGCTGAAACTCGTCTATGGCGATGTAGCACCTCTTCCCAGACTGTCCAAGATATTCGAATATCTGCTTCAAGGTCTCACGTCCTTCCGAAGGCCGAATGTCAAGGGAGAATGTAGGGCGGCCCGTTACTTCATCTATTGTAAGAGTCGGCCTCCATTTACTGAAAAATTCCTGGACACGGCGCATGGCCGCCTGGGAGACAGAATCCAAATTCCCGATGATCTCACTTCCCAACATCCCGACCATCTGATCCAGATTCTTCGCCGGATAGATGTCCAGATAGAAACACTTGATGTCCTTGTCCTGCTTCTCCATCTTGGCGAACACATGCTTGACGAGTCCGGTCTTTCCCATCCGACGAGGAGCCACAAGAGTGACATTGCGTTCATTATGAAGGGCTGAGATCATCTTTTCGGTCTCCTCCTCACGGTCACAAAAATACTCAGAACCTTTGTAACCATAGATGACAAAAGGGTTGTTCAATGTAGCCATATTTGTTATTACGTAATTGTCGTTGCGTAATTATCGCAGCGCGATTTACGCAATAATATTCAGACTTCCAAAACAGCTTTGAATTCGTGAGCGAAGACACCCTCTTCGCGCACGAGACCAATGAATATAGCGCCCTCGTGAGCAGATGGCCTGTTCCCGCGCACGGTCTTGTCTTACAGATCGAGGTCGAGCTCAACGGGGCAGTGGTCGGAGCCGAGGATCTCGGTGTGGATCTCGGTGGCTGTGATCTTGTCTTTGAGGGAGTCGGAGACGAGGAAATAGTCCAGCCGCCATCCGACGTTCTTCTCGCGGGCGTGGAAGCGGTACGACCACCAGGAATATTTCACCTCGTCCGGGTGCTGTAAGCGCCAGGAGTCAGTGAAACCAGAGTCCAGAAGCCCGGAGAACTTGCCGCGCTCCTCATCGGTGAACCCGGCGTTGCGGCGGTTCGTGTCCGGATTCTTGATGTCTATCTCATTGTGGGCCACGTTCATGTCACCGCAGACCACCACACCCTTCCGCGCGGCGAGGCCGGCAAGATATTCCCGGAAATCATCCTCCCACCGCATCCGGTAGTCGAGCCTCCGAAGACCGTCCTGAGAGTTCGGCACATAGACGCAGACAAGGAAGAACTCCGGCATCTCCAGAGTGATTACGCGTCCTTCGTGGTCGTGTTCCTCAACCCCGATGCCGTACGTCACCGAGAGCGGCGTGTGCCTTGAATATATCGCCGTCCCGGAATACCCCTTCTTCTCCGCCGAGTTCCAGTACGACGTGTAGCCCAGGAACTCCAGATCCAGCTGCCCCGGCTGCATCTTCGTCTCCTGCAGACAGAAAAAATCTGCGTCAAGCGTGTTGAACACCTCATCAAAGCCTTTCCCCGCGCAGGCGCGAAGTCCATTCACATTCCAACTTATGAATTTCATACCATTTCTCATTTTACGAATAGCCATAACCTCCGGCGACCGGCCCACCCTTCCAGGCCGACACCGACGCAAAAGCTTGCGGCAACAAATTTAACACATTATCAATGAATATCCCAACGAACTTCTCCGCCGCCACGCGGATGTTGCTCTTCCAAACTTGGATCTTCAACTATTTTGCTGCTGTTTTGCCGTTTTGTCGTTATGTTGTTTTGCTGTTTTGCGACAATGTCGAAACCGCAGATCTGATTTATCGTGGAACCGTACTGAGTCAAGGTCTGAAGCTCGACCTCAGCGACGTATCGTTCCGCTGGCATTGACAGAATTGCATAGCGGACACGTCTGCAAAGCCCTTCAGCCACTCTTCCGCTGCAATTCTGGCGGCCTTTTCGCCCGAAAAGCCTAATTTTCAACACAGAATTGCGACTTAACAGCCCCCAGGCCCTTTTTCGTGCAATTCCGAAGAGTGACATTCCCACCTGGCAGTGAAGCGGGCACCGGGCAGTGAGGGGTAGCTCCCCCAGACTGTCTGAAAGGTATCGACGAAAATGGAAAAGTATCGCCCGCATGCAGAGTAACAACGAATATTCAATCCTAACTGGGGGTGATTATACTTTTAGACAGTCCCCCCATGGCAGTGATGTTTGACGGAATGGGTAAACGCTCACTGCCGCCTGACAGTCAGGCGCATCCCGCAGCACGGGAATATTCATCAACTTGCAGAGCCTCTGCAGCTCCTTCAGCATACAATTAACTAATTGTTGTATCTTAACAGAAATTTACATCCACTGGCCAAAAAGAAAAAGGCCAAGAAAAAGCAGACGCTCCTATACCAGGAACAGTAAAAAGAAGACAAGGACTCTTGAGATTGGCGACTGCCACATCAATAAGAATTAAAAGGAACATGGCCAGAGAGTGGAGGACACGTTTTGCCCCGCTGCGCAGACTCGTTTAATAACGCCTTCAAAATGTGTCAGGCAACTTCAAAGAAAGCATCCGCAAGCTCCTTCCCGGACTTGCGGATCGCCATCCATTATGCTACTCGGGATGAGCGAACGATGCGATTGTTCCATCATCAACTCCAGTGCAGTTGACAATCACATCAACCGGTGTCCCGGCCTCGAAAAGCTTTCTTGCGATAGAAAGTCTTGTCTCCTCACGTCCTTGCTCCAGACCCTCCTCACGGCCTTCACGCAGCCCCTTCTGCAGCCCCTTCTGCAGCCCTTCTTCCAAGCCCTTGCGCACGGCATATTCCTTCTGCGCTTGAATGTCCCACTCGTTCATCTTGTCAATCTCGTATTTAAGTTTCTTCTCCTTGTCGAATGCCGCCACCTCACACGCCTCGGCGAGCCGTCTTGAGATCCCGCCTGCCTCCTCAATCCATTCAGGGATCCTTTGGAAGCCACCGCTGTTCCTGAATATGTAGAACAGCCTGTCGAACTCCGTCACGCACTCCTCCAGCGTCTTGGTGAACAGCGTAATCTCCACAAAGATAACACTAATTGTCTGATCCGCAACCATTCCGGTGCGTTTTTCGGTGAACCTCCAGTGGGAGATGAAGTGGTCGGTGTCCCAGAGGGACTCGTCGTCGTGCCTCAGGCGGTAGTTCAGGAACGACACCACGTAGACCGGCCGCAGTCCCTTGTACCGCACTCCGTCCGAGAGCTCGAGATGGTAGAGTCCCGACGCGTAATAGACGCACCTCTCGAAGAAGAAGTCCTCCTCCGAGGCCTGCATCTCCACGACGAACGTCCTGTCGTCCCTGTCCACGCAGACCAGATCCAGCACCGTCTTCTTCCCGTAGGGGACATCCCTCCGCTGCTCCCTGTCGGAGTACTCCTTGATGTCCTCGATCCTCGCCTCCGGAGGCAGGATCTGGTTCAGCACCCCGATTAGGATGTCCTTGTTGTTTTTGTCGGCGAACACCGCCTTGAATCCGACATCGCTCCTCAGGTTCACGAACGGAGCGAGTCCTTGTCTCTTTTCATTGAAATACATAGTTCAAATTTTAAATGAATATTTGAACCGCAATAATATGCACTAAAAACGTAAATAATGAAAAGAAACGTATGCGGATTATAAAAAACAGAAATATTTTCGGATGATACCCCCTAA
>OGOZ01000903.1_pt1 | contig 18164 bp, 23 predicted proteins | sample 1552801 | NCBI WGS metagenome assembly OGOZ01 (sample SAMEA2580196, study PRJEB22360) | human gut metagenome | biome: human gut; feature: human-associated habitat; material: faeces | place: Denmark | collected 2008/2010 | reverse complement strand
CTCCGGTTCTTTTCCGCAGCTGCCAAGGCATAGCTGCGCATATTGATAATTCATTATAACACATTCTCTGAAATAATGCAAGTATATTTTAAAATAAACATATGTAATATAAAATTTTATGTAAATAATAATTTATATAGTGTAATATCAGTGACAAAAGGGCAAGCAATAAATTCACCTAATGTAGCACAAATTCAAAATTTTAATTGTTGGACAACTACACAAGGTGATTTAAGTACTAAAGTGGTTTTTCCTTATACACCCACTGCAAATATTGCATTATATGCTTATACTAATAATTAATTCTCAATGAAAAAAGAAAGGAGATAAAATAATTTATGGCAATATATCAAAGTCAATATAGTGGCAAACAAATTGATAATGCTGTTGTTGGCATTTTAAATTTAACCAATTATCAACAAGCATTAAAGTCTAACGGTACATTAGACAATACAAAATTAAAATTACTTGCAAACAAATTAGAGGGAGATGTTCCTTCGGCAACTTATGCTCAAACTGCTGGGGTAGCGACGTCATCTACAACAGCACAAACATCAGTGACTTCAGAACGTCTAACTATTTTAACAGCACAAGATGAAACAAACTTATTATCGCTTATTAGTAGTGCTGATATTGGACGCTTTATAAAATTACAAGCCACTAATAGTTTATATGTAAAAGTAAAAGCAGGTACAAACCTATCTTGCTGTGTACAAATATGTAGTGGTATAGGAGAACCTACGGCTACACTTGTTTCGGGTTTTACTGATAGATATAATGTGTCTATTTCTTGCCTAAGTGGCAGTGTATATGCTTTAGACAGTGCTAAAAAGGCAATTTCTCTTACTATAACCCTTCCTACAACGTCTGAAATGCTATTAAGTGAAACAATTACTAGTTTAACCTTTTCTACACTCGCTAGTATAGTGCCTACTTTAACCATTAATGGTGGAACTATTGTATTTAAGGGAGAAGATACAGTAAATGGAATATTCTCACCACAAGCAAATGCAACTTATGAGATTTCTATATGGTATAATGGAAGTCTATGGGTTGGTAGTGTTGTTAAGTGGGCGTAAAAGGAAGTGACAATATATGGATTATACAATTACGTATAGCACCGACGGTGGTATTTTACAAACGGGTGTAGAAAACCCTACAGTTAATCAACTTGTTCTCCCTACGCCATTACCTTGGTGTATAAAATCTGGTTATAAGTTTGTTAAATGGCAAGATAGCGAAGGTAATGCTATCACTCCTGGGCAAATTCTTACTGGTGATATAGATTTAAACGCTATCTTTCAAGAACAATATCAAATTCCACAACCTTATTTAAACAATAAATTACCTTTTGACGCTTCAACAACGCAAAATGTTTCTTTTAATTTTGCACTATTAGGTATTCCTAAAGAGGCAATAATTAAAGCACAACTAAAAATTGTCGATATAACTACAAGCACACCAGTTAATGTAAATTTAGGGGACGGAATTTTTAATATCCAATATTTTGATTCGTCTTCAAATATTGCTAATTCAGATTATGTAAGTTCAGCATATATCACAATCCCTAATGGTACAGCAATATTCCAAAATAATCATAAATATAACGCTAGTATTGCGTTCATTAATTATAATAATACGATAATGTCTGAATATTCACAACAAATCTTTTTTGAATGTTATGCGACACCTAGCCTAGATTTATATTTAGACGAATCTTATACACAAAAATTAGGTAATTCTTTAACATTAGGTTCTTCTACTCTTACGTTATATCCTAAGTTTGAGAAAAATGATACTAATAGTATTGCTACGCTAGGAAAAATGTGGTTTACTTTATATTATCAAAATAATGTAATTGAACAAACTGGTGAACTTACATCGGACGCTATATCTATCTCTTTCTCTAATTTAACGCCGACTACTTCAAACTATGATTTACATTGGGGTTTTATCACAAGTGACGGGGTAGAAGTATCTAATTATGTTTCATCTATTATTGTGCAATATGACCAAGCTACTTTATCTAATGGGCAACTTATTGCTACAAATAATGCTTGTGGTGGGTATATTACTATAAAATCAAATATTTCCGACACTGATTTAGCGAAGATTAGCACAATGGTTCTAGCAAGAAAATCACTTGATAGTGTCCCTACAACCCCTACAAGTGAAATAAAGTTAATGACAATTCCTACTAACAAGAATTTCACTATTATAGACCCTTACAACCAAGCCAATGTGAATTATGAATATATTTTATATCCTTGTGATATCAATGGTAATTTACTAGAGCCTATTACAACACAAGTATTTAGTTATTTTAAAAATGCTTTTATTTGCGACGCATATACAAGTTTTATGATGACTAATGGCTTATCATATTCAACTTATAATACTAGAAATGCTACGGGAATTTATGAACCTTATGGTGCTATCTATCCTACTGTTGTGACAAATAGTTCTTTACAATATAATTCGGGAGAAATTAAAGTCACCTCTTTAAGTCGCTCAACTACACTAAATAATTATAATAGCCAAGTAAGTTATTATGATGAAGTGCGAAACCGTACACAACTAAATCAATTCTTAACTAATAAACGCCCTAAAATCTTAAAAGATACTTTAGGTAATATTTGGGTTGTTTTTATTACAAATGATATTGGTAATGCATTTAATAGTAGTATGTTTAATGCGATAAGCGACACCACATATTCGTGGGTAGAAATTAGCGATTTAAGCCAAAAAGGGCTAGATAGGCTAGGAATGCTTGGACGTTTTGGTTTAGTCTATGCTGATAATACTAAAAATAATTATGCCGATATAACTACGATAGGGAATAAAAATAATATTCATATGTAAAGGAGGTGATTAGTTATGAATATTTCTGAAAATAGATATGAAATTTTTAATCAACCTATTAGAAATAAAAAAATAAGATTAGAAATATATGATTTTAACAATCACCTTTTAGATACTTTGGAAACTTATGTTGTAAGTGGCACAATAAATATTGACGCTGATAATGACTTGCGTAGGTCGGGGTCTTTAGAGATAGTTGTCCCACCACGTTTTAATTCACCTATTTTTGAACAAAACATTAAAGATTTTAATTTAACGGTTATAGGAACAGAAGATAAATCTTATATATGGTATGACCGATATTTAAAAATTTATATTGGGCTACAAGATTTACAAGTTAATATTTTGGCAAGCGAAGAAGAAAAATACCAATGGTATAATATGGGTTGTTTCTTATTTGATAGTCCTACGGAAGAATATTCGGCTAGTACAAACTCCGTTTCTTTTTCTTTATTAGATAGAATGGCTGAATTTGGCGACCAAAGACAAGGGGTTATCCCTAGTATTACTATGGAAATTCCAGCCGATACTTATAACCCCGATACTAAAGAATGGGCACGTAGAAGTTTTAGAGAAGCCTTAGTCGAAACATTAACTAACATATGTGGTGTTCAAAAATATATTATTGCTCCTATTCCTAGTGAATACGAATTTTTACCTTATACAATAAAAATTTCAATGGGACAAACTAAATTACAATTATTAACGCAATTTAGAGATATCACTCCTAATTGGGAGTTTTTCTTTAATGAAGATGGTGTATTTGTATACCAGCCTATTCCTAGTGGTGTGAATTCGCCAACTTTCTTATTTCCCGAAAATCAAATTATTAGTAATAATAGTGAAGTAGATTATTCGTCTATTAAAAATCAAATTATTATATATGGTAAAACACACGAAACCACTTTCTTTGCTAAAAATGCTAGAATAAATGGTGTTGAACTTCAACTTGATTTTGATAGTCTAGGTGGTACAAACGGTTTTGATACAAGTAGATTTACTCAATATTCTAAAATAGGTTTTACGTGGACAAACAACAACACAACCACGATATTTGATAATGTTAGTTTATGGACGAATAATTTTACAACTAAATTATTTAGTAGCGAAAATTGGTTAGGAATTTTCCGCTTAACTCCTTATGAAAACAAAGGTGGCAATTATCCTCCTACCACAAGTGAAAGTGTAAACGTTAATTTATCACAAGGAAATTCTTATGTAATAAAGCCTTATTATGGTGTATATGATGAAAACAATGTTTTTGTTTCTCACGACGAAAATTACAGCACATATAGCCCGTCTTTACAATGGTTGGGTAATTTACAAGTACAAGCCGTTAGTGTAAATGACAATATAAGTAGTCCTTTCTATATTAATAAAAGATTAACGGGCGAAAATTATTATGGTGGCATAAGTACCGTAAGTGGTTCAGCCGATTATCATATCATTATCAATGATGTTGACACTTTAGGTGTTGGGCTTACAAGCATAAATTTAGGAACTAAAATTACTTTTATTCCTAGCCATTTAAATACTACATTGTCAAGGCTTGAAGTTCAAAGTCAAGGTGATTCGCTAGACGCAGTGTATAGAAACCCTTTACCATTGACTACTTCACGTACAAGTATTGTCCCACCTAGTGACAACTATTTTGGTGGAGATTATACTATTTGGATAATAGAATTATTATCTATTGGTGGTCAACTTTGTTGGTATATTTTAGGGCAATTAAACGCTATTACAGCCATTTATTCTGACGGAGAATATAATAACATACCTAGTGATTATTCAGCTCAAATTAGGGCTGATTATGAACTTTATTTACACTCTTTCTTACCACAGACAATAACTGTGGGTATGATACCAAATTATTTGTACAATGTAAATTTAAGACTACGTGAACAACCTAAATATGCTTCATTGCACACTAATGTAGGTGAACCATTTTATACACAAGAAGTAGATGGTTCAAGTGAATTTTATGTTGCTGATATTCCTTTAAGCGAAGCTAAACAATACCTAATTAAGAAATTATCTTTTAATTTAGATTCGTCTGGGTCTGCAATGGAAGTCACTGCTATGGAATTATCTATACCTATTGAACAAATAGATATACCTAGCGAAGAATTAACTCTACAAGAAAAGAATATTACAATTACTACTAATACTACAACTGATATAGTAGCCGATAGTGGTTATGACGGTTTGAGTAAAATCACAGTAACAGTAAATGTTCCTAGTCCTGAAACTACTACAATTAGCGTTCCATTAGATATGTCAAATGGAAATCAAATTATTTCTGCTACTGATAATAACTTTACTGAAGTCAAAATATTTAAACCAAATACTTTTATACCGATAAATATTAAAAAAGATGTTGCCATTGACGGAATAACAGGTACATTTGCAGGTGATGAAGATTTGCCTACTTATACTGGGGCAATTCGTACATCTACCAAATAACTTATAGAAATTACTAGAATTAATTTTATTTTATTAAAATATTTTTGATTTTACAAAAGTGGAAATCAAATTACTAAAACAAAGAAATGAAAGAAGGAAAATACAAAATGGATTTAGTTGGTCTCTTAAGTGTAATTGCTGGCGTACTTGTTAGTGTCAGCACAATATTAGGCTCTTTTCTAGCCGTATATAAATGGTTAAAGAAAAAAGCTGAAAGTATTATCTCTAATACTTTACATAAAATTTTAGAAGAAAATATTACTCCTAAGATTGAACAGATGAACGTAAAAATAAATACTTTAGAAGATAAAGTAAATACAAATGAAAAAGACAGACTTCGTTCTCATATAATTAGTTTCTCGGAACAGTTAAGGTCAGGAGTAGTACCGACGGATACGTCCTTTCGAAACATCTTCACAGAACACGAAAAATATAAATCCTTAGGTGGGAACGGATTCGAGAAGCAATGTATTAAATACATTGAAGAAAAATATTGTGAATATTATAATAAGTAAAAAGTCAATAGAAAAAATAAATAGAAAGAGGTGAATTTATGTTTGCAAATATAAATATTGGTCAAATGATAGCAATTGTTTCAGCTATCATAGTAGCTTTAATTATTGGTGTTATATTATTTATCAAATATGGTTGGTTTAGAAAACTTATATATAAACTTGTTGTTAAAGCCGAAGTATTAGTTAAAGAAAATAAACAAGGTCAAGTGAAAAAAGAAATGGTTGTTAACTGGGTACACGAAAAACTTCCAGCCACTTTCCAAATTTTTATTACTAAAGACACAATTTCTAAAGCAATAGATAAAGCCGTTGAGAAAATGAATAAATTTCTTAAAGCACAAGCCGAAAAAGAAGAATAATATTCGCAACTAAAAATGGTTGCAAAATAGTAATGCAACTAAAAATGGTTGCAACTAATTGTAAAAATAAAAAGGTAGTTTAAATACTACCTTTTTTTGTGCCGTTTTCTATTGTCTTACACATTGTTTCACACCATTCTTTGTACTCTTGTTGCGATATACCTGTTGGCATTGGTTTTGAACATATTCTATGTAAAGTTGCACGTAAGTGGTCGTGAGAATGAATATCTTCGTATATAAATTGAAAATTATAATCATATGATTTTCTATTTAATGTCTGTGGAATAAGTACACCCATTGTGGTGCAGTCTTGTTCATTAATTGATTTTTTGGTTATTCTTTCGGTATAAGCAATAAACTCTGCGATAGGAATAGCATATGTTTGATTAGTTTTTCTAAAATTAATTACAAACATAGGTTTTATCCCGTCAAAATTATCTGCTTTCATTAAAGACTCTATTTGGTGCCATTTAATATTTGCCGAAGTATTTTTCTTTTGTTTCGCTTCTTCTTCCGTTTGGAAACTTACGCTAGTTCCTATCACTGATTTTAACTCTAAACAAAATAAATATGGCGATTTATAGGCTAAAAAGTCATAAGGGTTTTTGGCACTGAACCTAACTCTAGTGCTATCTTTACCAAAAGAAGAAGGAGGGTCTATTAACCTTAAGACATAAAAATCTTCTTTTTCTAACGACTTGTGAAACTGATGTTCAAATTTTTTCCCTTCATTCATTATTCACTCACATCAGTAGGTATGCCATAACATTTTGCTTGTTCTATAAGTGATGAAAATTGTGAAACCTGCATAGCGTACACATAACATCTACCTAAAAATTCTTCATATGCTTCTTGGTCAAAAAAGCAAACGCTAGTAATGATTTCATCGTCAATTTCTGCTAACTTTTTTACAATATTATAAAGATAATTATTTACTAACCTATATACAATGGCAAAGTCTTCTAACTGAAAAGTTTCATTTAAAATTAAATTCTGACCTAGTACATCATTTAATATATCTTTAGGGCATTGAATTCCGTTTTTTGTTAAAACTTCTACTTTATCTTGTAGCCATACTTGTTTTTTATTTCTTGCCCAATATTCTACATTATCTAGCAAATTAATAATAGAGATAATTAAATCACGGTGACAAGACAAAATATCTTTTTTAATACGTTTAATATTTCGCTTTTGTGTTCTTTCTTCTTTTTTCGCAATAAATTTTGCTTTTAATCTTTTAAACATTTTCTTCTCTCCTTTGGAATACTATATGGTAATTAATTTTGAAAAATTTCGTATGCGAACCAAAATCTATAACTAAATTGTCATTTGCATCTACCCATTGTCTATAATAATGTGGTGTAAAATGCAAAGCGTCATTACAATATGTACCTATAAACTCCCACATATTCTCTAAATAACAAAAGAAACCTAGAGAAATTAGTTCTTCGCCGTTATCTAAAAATAATTCAAATTTCTCTTGCTTATCTTTCGCCATTTGCTATTGTCTCACTTAAATCTACTATTTGTTTGCCCGTCACATAAGGTAATTTACGGCAAATAGTGTTTAACAATTCTTCGGCTTCTTGTGGTGTGTTTAAATGTGTAACATAAGTTTTAACGCCATTTTGAATGGTATATAGATTACTATCTTCTACGGCTAAATAATTAGCTTCAATAAATGCCTTTTTGTTTTGCGTTATTAAATACATAAATTAATTCCTCCTTATTAATGGTTTTGTCTTATCTTCTGACATTATTATAATTGTGGTGACAAGCGAATCTATATCCGCAAAAGTGATACATACATCGTAATACGTAAGTATATCTTCACCTTCTGCATTTAAATCTTTTTCTAAAACATATTGACCGTCATTCCCTAATATTACGACATCGTTATTATCTAAACCTAATTGCTGATATAAATCATTTTCTACATATGATTCACCATTACACCACGTCTTACCTGAATGACAAAATAATTTACATAATTGTAAATATTCATTATGATTACAGCAAATTATTCCTATTGATTTCTCACTATAAAATAACTTATCATAAAATAACTTATCTTTCACTATTTGAGTTATCATTCTTCTTCCTCCCACGTAATTAATAAAGAAATAAAAGTTAATATACCAGATATACTTATAATTTTTGCAAAGGTAAAATATGCTAATATAACAACTTCATACATTGTGCTTTTATAAAATGCAAAATGCAAGAATGCTCCTAAACAAAACGCCATTGTAAATAAAACACATATAGCACTTGCAATAATTAGAAAATATTGCGAACTTACGCAGTCCAACCATTTACTAGCCAACTTTAATAATATATTCTTTTTCTTTTTCATTTTTCTTCCTTTCTACATTTTTTTTACTTTTAAAGATAAAGGGTAAAATTCACTACTTTTGCGTGTATTTTTGCGTGCATTTTCAGCGATTTTAGGCACGCACACTAATACCCCTTATAATTAGTTAAGTTGCTTATAAAAATGCGAATTTACCCCCTAAATAAGCCTTAAAATGTGATTTAGTATTCGTCTATGCTTTCGTCCTCGTATTCATTATCGGTAGAATGGCTATAAAGGTCGTCGTCTAGGTCATACTTACCACTGAAAATTAAAGGCAAGAAAGTTTGTTTGGTACTAACTCGGTTAGTATGAGTAGCAAAATCTAACGCTTTTTTGTCAGCTACTAACACACATTTCTTCTTTGAGCGAGTAATTGCTGTGTAAACCCATTGTTTGCATAATAGAGTATACGCGGAATCCGTTGTATTTAGTAAAACTAAATTTATTGTTTCATAGTGTCCTCTTTCGCCTAAGCTACTCGAGTTTGTATAACACTCCACAACTTAAGGGTGCAACGACACCCCAAGACTAAAATTCTTCTATTGAATTTTATATCTTTGTAGATTAAGTGAGGCGTTGTAATCTCTATCTATTGTAAGACCACAACTTTCACAAGTAAATATTCTATCTTTTAATTTTAAATTATGCTTAACTGTTCCACACCGTGAACAAGTTTTGCTACTAGGATAAAATCTATCTACTTGTAAAAATGGTATTCCTAGCCATTCGCATTTATATTGCATTTGTCTAATTATTTCATAGAATTTTGCTTCCATTATAGTTTTAGATAAATGCTTATTCTTCATCATACCACTTACATTCAAATCTTCCATTACTACTCTTGAAGGTAATAGAGAAACTAATGTATGTGTACATTGGTGAATATAATTATTACGAATGTTAGTTTGTTTAGCACATAATTTACGAAGTTTATTTTCTTCTTTTATAATATTATTTGTTTTCTCATAAGAATTATTTGTTCTATACTTACGTGAAATAGTACGTTCAGTACGCTTCCTACGCTTTTCTAATAAACGCATTTTCTTACTTTTATTAATATTATGAAAGATAATTTCTTCGTCACCATACGCTACTACCATTAATTCTTTTACGCCTAAGTCTATTCCCATTGGTTTGTCAGTTAATGTACTTGCTTGGTTCTCGCTTTCCATTCCAAAACAAACTAACCATTTACCATTTTGATTTATTAATCTAGGGTTAATAATTTTAATATCTTTCCCTAGTGGAAAATTAACATCAGTTTTACATTTTACTTTACCTAATTTTTCAATTTGTAAAGTATTACTAGATTTAAAATAAGTACCATTATAGCGTAAAGGGTACGCTAATCTACTTGTCTTTTTACTTTTGAATTTAGGGTGTTTCTTAATCTTTTTAAATAAATTTTGAAATGCCTTATCTAAATCTCTACATATATTGCAAAGACTAATATTACTAACTTCATTTAACCACTCATATTCTTTTTGTTTCTTAAGTGGTGAGAGTAATTTTATCATATCAAAAGCAGAAAGATATTTTTCTTTATTTTTATATCTAGTGTTTTGTAAATCTAACATATAATTCCAAATAAATCTACAACAACCTATATGCTTATAGATTAGTTGTTCTTGGTCTTTGGTTGGAAATATTCTTATCTTATAAGACTTAATCATTTCGTTGCACCTCCTTTCTTATAGAATGAAGGTAAATTTAGTTGTTCGGGACGCTACTCCCGTACTGTGCTTTCGCACCTCATACTTTCATATGAGCGTAGACTATATCTTCACCTTCGCATATATATTATAACATAAAACTTTTTTATATTTAAGTTTTTACATTATTTTTTTTAAATGCGTTTAGGTGTCTTCCCACTTCGGCTACGCTTGTAGCCTACTCTCTCACGAGATAGTCGTTGAACGTTCCTTATTTTAAATAAGGCTTCGCTGCTGATTATCTATTGTTACAGTGTAAAGTAGGTTATAAACCCTTTCATTTAAACTTTACTTACTATCCTTTACCTTGTTTCTGCTCACGCTCCATATAGGCGTAAAGGCTTTAAGACGTCCCAGCAATTCAGGAAGATGTTTTCCATCTATATTTCTATAAACGTGACCTATTTTACTAAGTCTTGATTACTCTTAAACCCATTACCTCTACATACTACCATATTAAAGGAATTATAAGGTTTTTTTAGTTGAATAACATCGTTGTCTTTACCTTCGACATAATATATTTTAATTATCATAATTTTACAATTCTCCTTCTATAACATCGCATTTATTTAGCCATATTGCCATAATAATACAAAATACAATATGTTGCCCGACAAACACTACGTGGAAGTAAAATGCTTGTTTGCCTCGGGCGAAGATTTAGAGTGGCTCCGCCTTCCACTTGAATAAAAAGAATGGCTCACTATGGTACGCTTAAATCAGAGGCGTAGTGAGAACTATCCATTGTTATGCAGAGTTCCGTTTTGACGGACTTTCTTGTTCCTTAGCATTAGAACTGAGACCACGATTAGAATTACACTAATCACTATCCATTAGGGCGGTCATTAGAAGTGCCACTTACATTTTAAATCGGATGGCACGCCGATTACTCCCTCTCGATAGAAGTACCCGAAACAGATATACCTCCTTGGCATTCCACGGAATGGTGCACCCCAAGGTACAGTATACCAAATTAAAGGCTTAATACTAAGGTTTCTTTATAAAGGTGTCCCTATAAACACCTAATCTTTGATGGGGACTTATTTATTTATGTGCTACCCTCGCACATTATTGTAGTGTGAAACTACGCTTTTTTAATTCCCACTAAAGCAGGGTTCTCTACATATATATATCTGAATTAGTTTTTTAAAGGAACCCCAGTCCCGAAGGAGTCTGGAGTATGACCCACAAAAGTTGTACCTATAAGTTATAGATATATATATTATAACACAAAGATTATAATTACGCACTCTTTTTGCTTTATTTTTTAAACTAGTATGTCGTAAGTAATGTACTTACCATATCCTTCTTTAAAAACCACGAATAAAGCCCCAGCGTCTGCTGTCTTTTGAATTTTACGTGAGTAATCATCAGTCCCCACTAAACTTCTCACACCTATAACTTCTTTTCCAGTTGCCACATTTTGAATATTAGAATAATGCTCGTGTGCAGAAATTAAATAATCTATATTGCAGTTATATTGTTCTTCTAAATTTTTAATTGCTTTAAAACGGTCACGATTAATTTCGTGAGTTGCTACAATATTAAAATTGGCAATATTAACTAACGCTATATCACTCATTAAATTTTTTGTGAAAGTAATATTAGGATTATTCGCTAGAGATACTTGAATAATTTCTAAAATAATTTTACTAATATTTTCTTCTTCTAATTCACCTTTACGGCTATTTAAAGGTCGAACTTCTTCGTGATTTCCTGAAATTTTAGTAAAACGAATATTTACAAACTTTGAAATTTCATTAAGCCAAGTGGCTAAAAATCTTGCTATTTCTATTGCTCCGTCTATAATACCATACTTAACTTTATTAAGGTCGTTCATACGTAAAACGCCTTGAATAGTATCACCAAGTTCAATAATATCAATAGTATCTAGCCCTTCTTTTTCGCAAATCTCCAAAACATAATCTCTAACTTGCCATAAGCGTTGATAAACTATTTCAGGGTTGTATTGGTTAACTACTTCACCGTTTAACCCATACAAAGCAAACTCTTTACCAAAATGAATATCAGCAAGGCATAAGACACCACTTTTATTACCACTTTGAATAAATCTAGGTTCTACTACATCTAACGGTGGTAGTTTGTCTACTACTTCTTTTATTGCTTCAACCACGGCTTCGTGTCTTGCTTCAGAACGTAAAGTAGCCGACAGTGCATTCTTTACGTCTTGCATTTTGACACGCTCTTTTTGAATTTCTTGCTTCTTTAAAGTAAGTTCATCTAAAATTTCATTTCTTTCGGCAAGAAGTTTATCTACACCTTCTTTTTCTATAAGGTCTATTGCACGGTTTGCTCCATATGCTCTTTTACGTACTTCGCTTGAATTAAAGCAATTACCTTCACCAAAAAGAAGCTCACTCAAATCTTCCCAATCTTCAGTAATTGTTTTGTCTACAAGTTTGCCACGTATAATACGCTTAAAGAACTCAAACTCGCTTTCACCCTCTCTTCTTGTAATCATTGCCATATTATGCACCTATGTAAGAATTTACCATATAATTAGTTGAATAACTTCTAATATTTCTTGCCTTTACTACTTGTGGTTTATTCTTAATGTATTCAGGTGGAGCTAAACGATAATTTTTTGTTCTATGAGCATTATTCCTTAACCAGTTTAAGATATATGCATTTTCTCCACCAATATAATGTTTTTTATGTTTGCTCTTTCCTTGACGGCGTGTGACAATAAACGTTCCTAATAAATTATTTTTTTCTAAATATTTAAACTCTTCAACTGTGACTTCTAGCATTCTTCTTCACCCTCTCCTATTGCATTTTGCTTTCTACTAGCATAAGTATCTCTCATCACTTTCTTTAAGTCCTTACAAGGTACAAATTTTACTTGAGGTGCTTCACAAGAATTAATCACCTTATCCGTACCCCATTGAACAACGGGACGAGATTTTCTAACGCTCGGTTCAAGGTTGAAATATCCACTTAAAACTATTGTCCTAAAATCTAAAATACCGTCTACAATAGCTCCTAAAAACGCTTCGCATACTATACGACTATCTTGAATAGTCACACCAGTTTGTGATGCCACAGTTCGATAAAGTTCTGGAAAACACAAACGGTCTGTATTGTTTATTTTTGCTTCTTTCATTTAATCAAATCCTTTCTATAATAACGTTCGACAAGAATATTGAAGCACTATATTCCTATCCATTAGTGTAATTTTTGTAATTTCCGATAACCACCGAGAAAAACTTACATTTTAATTTTCTTTTTTTACACAAAATTTACAATACTTCGCAAATCTTGCTTTTCCCGTTGGTTTAAAAAGTTTACCACAACATTCACACTTAAAAACTTTTTCACCAATAAATTGGTCAAATTGTAAACCTAAATCATCTTTGATTTTAAAGAATAATATAGGTTTATCTAGCGTGTCTTCATAACACAAAACTTCTACCTTTAAAAGAGGCTTTAAATTCACTTTTATTTTGCCTTTTATAACTAGACTATGTAATAAACTAAGTATATCGCAATCTTTCAAATTGAGCCCTAAAATAAGCCTTAAATCACGTATTTGAATAACACTATCGCTATTCAAATAAATATAAGGGTGTTGTTGCCATTTGCTTAATGAGCATATAACAAATAAAAGTTTTTGTTCCCATAAAGTTAAATCTTTATCTCTAATATAATCCATTTCGTTCTGGCTAAAAGATATTAAAGGATTATATATTTGATAATTCGCAACGGCTAAATTTATTGCATTCGTTAATTGCTTTTCATATTTAATAGGTCTAAAATTGGGGTTAAAATTGGTAACAAATGTGACTAATTTCACCCTAATTTCCGATAACGGTATTTTATCAATATGCAAATAGTGTTTGGCGAGAATGGTAAGGTCTTTAGTATTTATAAATTTATCAAACCCTGATTTTTGTAATTTAAGATATTGTTCTTCTTCATCAAAAATTATCAAGCCTACCACTCCCCTTTCTTATTATTTTTTCTTTTTTTTCTTGTACTTCTCCAACCATACACTAAATTGCTGATATTGAATAACTTGTTTTGGACGTTTGACAAACGTAAGTTCTACGCAAGACGCAAAAACGTCCCACCCTTTACCTTTTTCTTTTTGGACATATTCTATTACTCGCTCTTGCAAATCAACTGAATAATGCTCTGCTTCTTTCTCGCTTAGCATTAATACTAAAATATTATTAGTAATTTTGCCACTATTATTCATCAATTATTTCCTCGTCTTCTTTAATAAATGATAAGTTGTTTATTCTAAAATGTTGATATAAATACTGTATATCTTCATTTGAAAATTCTTCAGTATTATAAATTAATTGTGGAATAGAAATATTGCTCACTTTAGAGCGTAAATATTGCACAACGCCTTTACCAAAAACGTCCCACACAAAATCTTTTGCCTTGTTAGGGTATAATTTATAGCAAATATACACAGCATAATTAGCAAGTTCTTCTATGTTAGAAGATATTTGTTCTAATGCTTGCTTTCGTAAAGACTTGTAAAATTGTTCATATGTATTAAACTCACTACTACTTAAGGCTTTAGATGTTTTGAAACTATTATATCTTTTAAAGAATTCTAACATTTGTGTAAACTTAACACTTCTTTCGCTAATAGGATATAAAGGGTTATATAATATTTCCCATACATTATTACTTGCCACGGCTTTGTTTATATCTAACTTATTAAAGTCCTTTAATTCACTTTCCATATGATAACATATTCTATTCATAGTACCATTTGTTTCAAGTAATGGGTTCTTTTGATTATAGTAATTAATTAATTCTTTATATTCTTCATTCTTATTTTCTTCATATTCACTAACAATACTTTTATAAGGTTTGCCAAAAGCAATTAATGAATAATTGTTAAAATCATTTTGAAACTTCTTGTATTCAGTCTTATAAGAAGAATATAAATACTTCATAAAATATGGTCTTTTGTCAGCAAGTATCTCATTATTAAAATTAACTACTTCCTCGCTTAACGTTGATTTTTGTGGGTTAGTGTAAGTATACCACCATTTAGGAAATTCTTTTGTTTTAACTCCTTTAGCATTATCAATAGTTGCTGACTGTTGCTTACAACAAAGTTTTAAACGCTTGTTTATTTCTTCAAACTCTTTAGACTCTTTATCAAATAAAGTTTGAACTTCATAAAGGGAAGTAGAAATATTCGTAACAAAGCCTATCTTGGTGTTATAAGCAAGTTTGTCCATTTTATAAAGTTGCTTTTCGTCTAGTTCGACTTTTTCTGCTTTCTTTACAGCATAAGACACGGGGTCACCACCATATCTACCTTTTATAATATATGGGTTAGAAGTTGTACACACTACATCGCCGTCGAACAGTTCTACCGTTACTTTCGTAATACTTTAACACATCTTAATGATGTCGGCTTAGACTATCTCATCACCCTCGTTATAACGTTAGGCGTTATTTGAACAATAACGAATGTTCTATAAACATTGTGTCTGGCACTTCATAATAAGGAATTTCACCTTATTATTACCGATTTTATAACCATAGTTGTATTAAAACCTTAGGTCATTTATCGTAGTCGTTTGACCTTATAAAAAATTTCTTTTTTATCTTGGCACAGTATTATCATAAATAAATAAAATCTATTTTTAGACTTCACTGTTAGCATATCTACTATATAGATACACACCTCGCATTTACGAGTTCACCAGATTTACATTTATATATTTCTATATAAAGGGACTATTATGTTAATCCGAGCCAGCGTGTAGCATAGTATCAACTCCAAATACATTATAAATAATAGTATTAGTTTGATATTTATACCATTCTTCCGTTTCTTCATTTTGTTTTAAATTAAGCAAATTGACTTCACTTCGCCAAGTCAGTGGAGCTCTCATACCAGCCACTTGCTTAATTTTTCTATCATTCCAATAGTGTGAATAATGTTCTTTTTCTTTTAGTAAGCCCTTTACTTCTAAACCGAACATATGTTCACAAAAAGCATAAGGGTCGCTTACCATAATTTCATAATTCCCAGCAATTAATAATTTCCCATAATAACTTTCTTCAATGCGTTTATTTAAAGAATTAACTATTCTACTTTGAATATAAGGGTCAGCAATTAATCTATTGTCTAAAAGCAAAGCCCTTACAAAATGGTCTTGTATATGTTGCCATAATTTTTCACTGTCTTGCTCTTTAACCGACTTTCCTAAAAGATATAAAATCATTTGATTTATATCTCCGCCCTTAATTCCCTTTAACCATTCAATAGTAGGCTCGCACAAGCCTTGAATATCTTCGTCACTTAAATTTAAGACTTGTAAAAATTGATAATTCGTTCTAATGAAATCTTTTTCAATTTTCGGTGTTACTTTACTTATTCCCCAATGAATACCGCTTTTCGTTAAACACTCACAATATTCTTCCCACGAAGTATACCCACGCCATAATTTAAACTGACTTTCCGATAAAACTATATCTATTTCATAAGGGTTATATTCCTTACCATAAATATCTTTTATCATAGGTAAGCAACCGTTTTGTTCTTCTAATTTTTTCGCAAACTTATGAAAATCAAACGTTGCAACTAACCCTTTAACAAAAGCACTACGTATAATATAAGCACTAGGAAGATAGTCCAATTCTAATTCATACGCCCACTCTTGTGCTTTGCTAGGGCTAATAAGTCCCATTCCGTCAAATAAATTAAACTTAAGTGGAATTTCTCTAGTGTCTATATCATCTTCTTGTTCATTAGACGGATACTCGGTTACCCATTCAACTTTAGTCATTCTTTCAATTTCGCAATCTTTTACTACACATACTCTAGGCGTCGATACTCTAAAAGTAGCCGAAGAAGAAAGTGCGTAATAAGCATTCCATTTCGCAAGTTCTATTTTTACGTCGTGGCAACCATTCTTCAAAATCTTATTAAGTTCCTTATAAATATTATCGCTTACAAACATAGTCCTATTCGTTCTGGCTTGACCAGCACTGCACAAAAGTCTTCTATATTTTACACCGTTAATTACAAAGCCATTCTTTCCTATCTTACCATACTTAGCTTTCTTCTCAGTGTATACACAAACATATTCAGGAATGTATAACATTTGTTCTATTGCCGATGTTAGTTCTTTAACCAACCTTTTATTTTCAGCACCGCTTTTTTGTTTAATTACAATATCTCTAGACTTCCATAAGTTCCTAAACTTTTGTGCGTCATAAGGGTGGTGCGTTATTCGCCTAATAGCACGCAATACTTCATTATCAGCAAGTTGAATAATCTCGTCATTTAAAATCGCTTCGTTTAATTCAATATCTAAATTAAAATTACAATTCTCTAATCTTTCATATGTTAGAGATAATATATTAAATTGTTGTAGCTTTAGCAACCTATCACCACCTTACCATTTATCGCAGATGTCTTCTTCCTCTAATTCATCTATAAAATCATCGTTGCTATCTCTATCTTCTTCATACCACTTATCATCTTCAAAATCAGTTTCTACAAACCATTCAAAATCTTCAAAAGGGTCGTGTTTGTTATATTCTTTTTGCCTTTTTGTCATAACGCTCCTTAACTTTCTATTTCTATAATCTTTACGTCTTTGGCTTGTTGTGCTAAAGCCTTCATTTCTTCCTCACTTCGTTTACATACTAACCAATAATGTTTAGCATAATTCTCCGTGCGTCTTGTTTCTTTATATGATACAACATAATATGGTGATTTAATATCTTGCAAGAAGCCATTAATTGTCTTACCGTTGTATTTAGTAAAACTAAATTTATTGCTTCATAGTGTCCTCTTTCGCCTAAGCTACTTGAGTTTGTATGACACTCCACAATTTAAGGGTACAACGACACCCCAAGACTAAAATTCTTCTATTGAATTTTATATCTT
>OGOZ01000900.1_pt1 | contig 18182 bp, 12 predicted proteins | sample 1552801 | NCBI WGS metagenome assembly OGOZ01 (sample SAMEA2580196, study PRJEB22360) | human gut metagenome | biome: human gut; feature: human-associated habitat; material: faeces | place: Denmark | collected 2008/2010 | reverse complement strand
AAAAAAGATCGCACAGACCCGTGAAGATCTGTGCGTTCAGCCCGCTTTGAATATTCCGGGCTGCCTCCTGCGCAGGCGCGTAGTTTTCCTCTGCGGCGGAGGTCAGAAGTTCCATGCCGTGCTCCCAATCATCGCGCGTGTAGCAGTAAAACAGTCCGACCTGCATGCGCGCCCAGAGGTCAAGCCCGGCGGCTTTTTCAAGATGAGCAAGCCCCTGTTCGGTCTGCCCGTTCTCATAATACAGCTTGCCGATTTCATACTCTGCCGCGGTGCAGCCGTGTTCCGCCGCACGCATGAGGTACGACAGCTTCACATTCGGCATCCGTTTGTCGGTCTGCATGGCGAGTTCATATTCCGCGTAGGCGTGATTTTTGTCCGCAGCCATGCGCAGATATTTCATTTTGTCGCTCGGCTTTTCGGTAAATTTTCCGTCGCGGTAGCCCTTGTAGATCAGATACATCGCCGCGGCACTCCCTTTGTCGGCGGCAACTTTCCATAAATATTCCGCCTCGTCCGCATCATCTGCCTTTTCGTAATAATGCCGTCCGAGTGCGATCAAGGCATCGACGTCACCGAAGTCGGCGCGGATTTCAAGGAGCTTCAGGTCTTCCTCCGGCATTTTTCCTTCGGGCATTTCGCGCAAGGGTTGCCGGGGTAAAGACAGAATTTCCGCCGCGGCACGCACCACTTCGTTGCGGACGGACTTGAATTCCTTGTTCTCCTCAAGCGGAATTTTCTCCGGTAGGGCATCGGTATAGGTGCGGTACACCTCGCACTGACAGCGATACCACAGGTCATACAGCTCCGCGATTTTCCCGTCCGACGAGAGCAGTTTCACGATTTCATTTGTGAGCTGCTTTGCGGAATTATTCAGATAGCCATAGACCTTTTTGCCCTTGTGCGAAGAAGTTTTTCCGCAGAGGAGCACAAACTTCTGATAGAGCTCGGGAGAAATTTCATTCCCACCTGCACGAATTTGTGCGGTCAGCTCCCGCATCTTTGCACGGAAAGTTTCCTTCAGATCGTCCCGCGCCTGCGTTTGCCCGCGATAAACCGACAGCAGTTCCTGACGGAAAATGTCCGATGCCATCACCTTTTTGATGTCGTGAATCCCCGCCTGCGAGAGATACGGCTCGCGCGGATTCTGCGACCACACCATCATATGCGCGTGCGGATTGGTTTCCTTGTTGTGGTACGCCGCATACCAACGAAGATTTTCGGGCGCGACATGCATCGCCTTTGCAATATCATTGCGGCGGGAACGGAGCAGATGCATCCACTGTGCGGCGGAATTATAGCCGAGCCGTTCGGCATCCTCCCGCTTCAAGGAGAAAATAAGCGCCCACACATTGCCCGAATGATTGTCGATCTCTTGGCTGACTTTCGCAAGGTCAACGCTCACGCCTTCGTCCGAGAACAGTCCGCAGGAGCCTTTGCGCTGACCGATATAGTTCACCATGCCGCCGCGCAATAGCTCCACGCCTTCGCGCGTTGCGATATATTCCACATAACCGCCGCGACCTCTTCCGTCCTCTGTTTTGTGACCTTGCTTGTAATACGGCGCTTTCAAAATCAGTTTTGCCATAAAAATTACCTCTTTGTATTCAATATTTCATCCGTGCGGATGGTTCCGTTTGTTTCTTTGACCTCACGCACCGAGTCGTTACGCATATTATCAATCTCCACAGGGCTGAACTCAAAACAGTCCGCGACCGCGTGTGCGAGCAGATTCTGATCGACTGCCAGCTTGAAAAGCAGTCGGGCAAGCCGTTCTTCACTGTCCCGCACCTTGGCGGAAATGACCGATTCGAGCGCAGGCGTGAGAAACTTCACCGAGTTGTTCCGTCGCAGATATTCCAGATAAAAATCAATGGCATCGCGGATAAAATCGTTCCGTGATGCCATTTTGAGTGTTTCGGAGAACCTGTCGCAGTCCTCCCATTGATCGACGCGAAGCCGGACGCCTTTCGACGGCATCGCGTCATTTTGCTTTTCTTTTGTCATAATTTCAACCTTTCTGTTTTCGTTGTCCTACGGTCTGAGACACGGAAAAAGCCCGATTTCCCAAGGGATTTTCGTGTTTGAGACCCGCAGGCAGTCTTTTTCGGCATACGCGAGACACAGGTGGCGTTTTTGCAAAATCGTAAAAGCCCCCGTATTTCGCCGTCAAATCCCCGCTCGGCGTTGCCGTGCGGTGTGAATTGCCGCGTCCGAGACACGGCTTTATCCTGCTATCAGATAATCGACCGTCAGACCCTGTCATAGCGTGTCTGTTCGTCGAGCCATTCGAGCAGTCTGTCCCGCGGAATGATGATGCGTCCCGCCACGATTTTCAGCTTCGGGAAGTTCTGCTCCCGCACCAGCTCATAAGCACTGGCACGGGAAATGCCGAGCAGGTCTGCCACATCCATCACGGTCAGGTACATCGGCAGTTCCTCCCGCGTTTTGTATATCGAGTGCTTCATCTTATGCGCCTCCTTTCCTTTTTTCGTATTTTTCAAGCGCGGCTTTGAAGTTCATCCGCGCTGATGCTTGCTGTATTTGTTTTTCAAAATATGCCTGCTCCACCGGAGCGAGCGGGCAAAGCGTATAGAGCAGGCTCCCGTTGTGCGTGCGCCCGTCACGCGTTTTCACGGTCGTGCGCTCGGTGGTAATCAGCCCCTTGCGCACGAGTCCGTCCACATGTTTTGCCACCGTGTTGTTGCTCATGTTCACCGCCTCGCCGATGGTGGCGTAGCTCGGATGGCACTGAAAGGTCTTTCTGTCCTCGCAGTACATCAGATAGGTGTACACGAGAATTTCACCCGCGGTCAGCCCCAGGCGAAAGATGCTTTTCGGCATCGGAAAATATTCGCCGGGAATGTCGCGGGCGTTGTGACTGTAAAATGTTCCGTACTGTTTTCTCAATAAAAATTCCTCCTTGCAAAAAAATAAGAGTGCCGATTGCTCGGCACCCTTTTGTGTGGTTTGGTTATTTGAGTAATAAATGTGCGTGCGGAAAACCGTAGATCATTTCGGTGCGGTAACCTTCGGGAACGAGTTCGGGTTCGACTCTGATCAAGTCATAAGGAACATAGTCCTCAACCGTTTTGAGCTTTGATAGGAGCCTTCGGCTGTCCTCGTAGAGCAGGCTTGCGAAAAGCAGATGCCGCGCCGACTTGATATCGTATTTCGATTTGTCGGGATGGTCGATCTCGTCAATGAGCATGCAAAGGATATGGTCGTTTGCAACATTCCGCGAGACCGTTTTGAGGCAGGCTTGGTAGACCTCGTTTGCCTCCTCGCAGAGGATCATCTTCTCGTCATCCGAGGCATTTTTCATAGCCGTCTGCATCGCCGTGATCTTTGTGTGCGCTTCCTTGACCGCTTTTATGATATTCTGCTTTTTGTGCGTATCGTTCTGACCTGCGTCTGTGGGATCAAGTTCAAACAGCTCGGACACGGGAAGTGTCCTTGTGTAGGCTGCTCTGCCGGCAAAGGCATCCGCCGCATCGTGAACGAAAGCCATAGGTGCTTCAAGGTGAGCATTGTTCTCGCCTGCATCGGGGCTTTCATCACCCACGATATATTTGTAGAAGGCGGGCAGATTGCCGCCGTGATTTTTCTTGTAATCCTTGCGGTAATGGCGCAGGCGGGAGAGCACCTTGCCCGAATCGACGGAGTACAAGCGCTTTGCCTTGTCAATCTCCATTCCCGACAGCACCGCGAGAATGCAGATGTCGTGATAAATATCCATCGGATGATGCTCGCTCTGCTCCTCGGTGAAGAGCCCGTCCCACAGCAGGCAGTTGAGAAACTGCGAGAGATTAACAATCTCCCCGATCTTATTTTTCGCGATTGCCTGATCAAGCGCCGCAAGGCTTTTCGGCGTGTTCTCGTAGTCGGTCTTGCCGACAGGCTCTGCTTTGCAGACGGGGACTTTGAGAATATCGTAGCAACCGGTCACGCCTGCGATGATCAACTCGTCATCCGTGACGAGCATGGAGTCGGAGTCATAATCGCATCCGTTAAGCCTTTGCTGAATATTGCTTTCAATCGCATTCACACAAATAATATTGGGCGTGAGATTAAAGTAGCGCAGAAGGTCATAGCAGTGTGCGTTCTGCGCGAGGTAGAGGTTGCCCATGGTGATGTGAGGACTGCGGGCGCAGAGCACCATTTCACCGTGAGCAAAGCCCGTGGTGCATACCTGTCCGTCATCCAATGAGAAGGAAAAGGTCGGCTCGTAGCTCTCATCAGTGAGCGCCCAGAGAAATTCGTAGGCGTTACCGAACAGCACCTGATAGTTGCCGCTGACCGCAATCCGTCCTTTTCTCAGCCGTTCCTTAAAATACTTGACGGTGTCGCTGCGGAAGGATTTGTAGAACTCGGTCTGCTCAAACAGCGGCGTGCGACAGCTCATATCGAGGACGGTATCCCGGCGGTATTTGGCAAGGTCGGGGACTTCATTTTCCGCAATGGTGGCGCGGTCGGTAGTCATATTGATCTGATAGCGAAGAAAGGGAGAACGGTTCAGCATATCCTGAAGATACTCAAAGGACGGCTCAAGAAGCTTGCCGACACCCTCACGGGTGAGCCCGATGGTATTGAGAAGCTGATAGTTGGTGTACGCCATCATACCGTCCATCAGCGGGGCATCGTGGTCAGCCTTGACAACACCGAAGACAGAGCTGTTCTTGCCTTCGTAGAGCGCGTCGAGAAAGCGCTTGCACTTCTGCTCGAAGGGCATATCCTTTGGCATGAATTTGAAGTACTTCACGCTGCTCTCGGTGATGACCAGCTTGATGTCCTTGATATCGCGCGCCGTGGTATAGCCAGCAAGTCGGCTTACCTGTGTGATGTCGTTATCAAAGAACCAATCCTGCAGGTTGGTGTTGAATGCACAGGTCTTGAAGAAACGATTGCGCAGAAGCATCATGCCGTGCATGCCGTATCCGTTTTCGCTAAATATCTCGGCATCCAGCAGAGCCTCGCCGTCCCAGATGACGTTTTCGATCTCGGTTTCTTCCTCTTCTGCCCGAAGGTCGTGCGTGTCGGTTTCCTTAACGCATATCACATTTTCGGTAAAGCGGCTGACTCTGTCGCGAATGATGAGGATGGATTTCTTGGGAAGCCTGATCGTGCTCTCGATGCTGCTGAGCGTGAGAGCGATATACGCCTGCCAGGAAGCCTGATCGGAGGCAGTGTCGGCAGAAAGGTCGCAGGAGCTCCACGCCATCATGTCCGCATACAGCGGTTCTGCGATAAAGAGGCACCGACCGTCGCGGCTTGCTCCCGCGCTTCGCTTGTAGCGGACATAGCGGATGCCGTCAATGTCGAAGCCGTGGGTGTAAAGATGCTCACGGATCTCCCGGCAGCTGATATCCGTGGGGATGGTCTTGTCGCTTCGCTTATATGAGCGCGTATCGGAATCATATTTGAAATACTTGCCGAGGATTCCTTCCGCAATCGGTTCTTCCACAGGCGCATACCCGCTGTTCTCCCAGAAGGATACGTCTATGGCAATCAGCGTCGGCTTGCCGCCTACGGTGCTGATGCAGACGTGATCCCGCATATCCGCGTCGGTAACGCCGTAACCGTTCAGAACGTAGCGGTTGCCGTAGGATTCATACAACTTGATCGCACGGTTGAAGGAAAGGCTCACAACGGCGCGGCAGAATCGCTTCTTGCCGTCGAGATAAGGGTAAGCAAGCTCGCTTTTGTGCCGATCGTACACATCTGCGAGCTTCAGGGTGTCAAGGCTCTCATCGAGAACGCCCCTGAATGCCTTGGGATCGGGCTTGCCGTCTTTGGTGGCGGTAAAACCGTCATTTTTGAACACCGCGCTGCCTTCAAGGGACATAATGCGCATGCTTTCATATTTTTTCGTCGCCATTGTAACACCTCCTTCTGTTCTGATGTTTTGACTTTACCATGTTTTGCGACTTTTTTCAAGGAACTCTTTGTAAATTGAATTTTGGACAAAGGGGGACATTGACTATCAAGGCCTCAGAATGAGGCCTTGCTTTGAAAATAGCGTCGGTATTGGACTTCACGCCTTCATTCTGATGGCATGAACGCCGAAAGCAGCACAACAAAAAGTCGCTTTGACGAAAGAGCTGATTTTTCCGATCAGATTGCATCTCTACCATTTATCCGAAATCACGGTTTTGCACGAAACGACACAAAAGGCGCTGTTTTCAGGGCTTTTCCGGCTTTTTTGAAACCTTTTCACGAAATGCCGAAAAAGAAAACTGTAAATTTGAGGCGCAAAAATGCAATTTTATGTTTGACCTTTGCTTTTCACGAACAAATCCGCATCTATGGCGGACGCCTTTTCTTTGACTACAGCGAGGGAGATATTGGGGGATGAAAAGATCCCCGAAATACCTTTTTAATCGGATAGTCAATCTAATATTCTATCCATAAACTCACGCAAACCTATGTATGGAATTTTCATCGCTGCACACACATTTGGTATCTTGTAGTTATTACCGTTTTTCGTATCTCCAAGTTTTTCGTCTGTAACAACACAACCATTGAATAGAACTGCCGTGGCGATGAGAAATGGGTCTCCATTTGAATTACCACTACTCTTAATCTGTATTAATGTTGGATATTCCTTTAAAATATCTGTCGTTTTTTCTTGAATCTCTTTTGTAAGCGGATAGAAGGCATCCTTGTGTGACTTAGCCCAATTTGACAGATCCTCATCCTTTAATTCATCAATGATTTCTTCACTGGATAATATCTCACCGTTTTTAATCATCGTATCAAATTTTCCCCAAATCGGAGCAAATGCAGCTTTTGACATGTTATACTGATGGGCGGCATTAATTAAGGCACACGCATCAATAACATAATCTTACCGTCTTTATACTTAGCGTCAACAACTATTCTGATAGAGATATCTTCGCCCAGAGTAAGACCTACTTTGGTAATCGGATGACCTGCTACAGTGTAGTAACCGTCGGTCGTATCAGTTGAGCATGCATGATTACCATCAAAATACTTGTCATCAACCTTAACCTTGAACTTACCGCCACTGATAGCGATTGTGCCATCGGTTTCACCGGAGATTGTGCCGTTGAAAGTACCGCTCTTAACAGCTATCTTAACATCAGCGGAACCTGTGCCCTGAACATCTGTCTGATATACAGCAGCTGTACCGTTGAATGTACCGCCGTTAATAGTTACCTCAATCGGCTTCTTTGTGGTGTGCTGAGAAATTGCAAGTGCCGCATTAGTAACAGTTGTACCGTTGCCGTTTGCATCTGCCGTAACTTCTCCGTTGCCGCCTGTAACATCACAGTTGTTGAGTGTAAGTTTGCCTGCGCGGATTTCGATACCGGTAATAGGAGCTGTGATCGTGCAGTTTTCGAATACGCTTGTGCTGTAGCCTGCGAGGTATACGCCGCAACCCATATCCTGATCGGAACTGATATTTGTAGCCTTGATTATTGCATTCTTTACAGTTACAGTAGAGTTTTCACTGTTTACTGCGCCGTTTACATAAATCGGGCAATACTGGTTGCTCTCATATGTACCGCCATTGACTTCGATATGACCGTCAGTTTTCGCTGTAATCATCAGTGTACCAACGAGCTTGGAGCCTTCAACAGTACCGTCGATAGTAATCTTATTGCCGTTCTTAGCACAGAACATTACTCCGTATGCCGCTGTGGAAGTCAGAGTCTTGCCGTTGAGAACAACAGTTACGCTCTTGTCCTCAAGATTGATTCTGTCGGACTTGCAATCCTCAAGCAATGTGATTGTATCACCATTCTTAGCAGCTGCAAATGCTTCCTCGAGTGTCTCATACTTAACATCGCCAATCTGCGCTACATACTTGCCTTCCTTCACGCCGTATGTGCCGTCGTCATTCTGTGTGGGAATGAAGCCGTCTGCACAGTACTCTTCGGGAATAGCATGTTTGAATGTACCGCCGGAAACTGCGGGCTTTGCACCTGCATTTGCAGCTTCTGTAGTAATTCTCCAGTTGGTAACATTCAAGTCGCCGCCGCTGATATTCAACTCGGGGACTACATTCTTGCTCGTGATATCCATCACGATCTCGCCGTTGAACTTGGCGTTTCCACTGATCGTGGTATTACCTGTGGATTTGCCTCCGTCCCATGCAAAGGCATCCGTCCACAGTTGGCCGTTAATCTCACCTCCGGTGATGGTGGCCTTGTACCAGTTTTGGATTGCGGATGCATTGCTGGTGATCTTGCCGCCGGAAACATTCAGTATACTCAATGCATCATTCTTGATGGCGATAAAATTCAGCTGTGTGAACGTACCGCCGATGATGTTCAATGTAGGATATGCATTATCATCTTCGGCGCCGCCATTGCGAATCAGCGAGCTGCCTTTTTTGCCGGAATCGTTGATCACATTACCACCATTGATAGTCATCTTACCCTTGTTGTCAATGACGTAGTAGCCTCCGGTATTATTATCCTCACGCTTGATCGTACCGGTCTGAGCCTCGCTGGAGTCATTAATTGTGAGCTTACCATAGTTTGTCAGCGCAGCCTTCCCTGCAGTGGTACCACCGCTCAAGGTATGACCGTTCAGGTCAAGAGTGAGTTCCTTAGAAATTGTGACATTCTCTCTTGTGTTAGAAAGCAATGTAACCGTTGCACCGGATTTTGCAGCCGCGATAGCCTCTGCAAGGGTTGCATACGCCTTGACAGAGCCGCCGTTCTCATCCACGATCTGTGCAGCCATGCCGGACTTCGCCGTGAACGTGCCGTCAGCGTTTTTATCAATGCCGACGCCATCGGCAACAAGGCTCGTGCCCTTACCTTCGTTCTCTGCGTTGCGCGGATCGTAGCCTGTAAACGTACCGCCGGTTACGATGATATTCGCTGTGCCATTCTTATAAGCACTGTCATTGATGTTCAGTGTCCACTTCGGCGTGCCGCTGGTGAACGAACCGGAGTTGATGATAATCGTGCCGGCGGAGGCATAAATCATATCCATCTGCTTGTCGTTCGTGCTGGTGATATTCTGGATAAACTCGCCGCCGTTGATTGTCAGCGTGCTGCCGGCACCACACATCCATACTGCCATCGCATATTTGCCGGCAGAGCCGCTATTTTCAACAGCGATAACCTTGCCGCCGTTAGTGGCATCGAGGACAACTTTGATGTTCTCGCCCGTAACCTCAAAGACACCGTCATAACCACTGCCGGTAACAGTCTTGCCGTTCAGGTCAATGGTCAGGCTCTTTGTGATCTCATATGTCTTTTCGGGCGTGTTGATGTCCGCCAGCAGTGTAACTGTGTCGCCAGCGTTTGCTGCTGCGAGCGCGTCTGCGAGTGTCTCATACTTAACATCACCAATCTGTGCTACATACTTGCCTGCCTTCACGCCGTATGTACCGTCTGTATTCGCAACGGGTACCAAGCCCTCTGCGCAGAGGTCAGCGGGAACTGCGCTCGAGAAGGTACCGCCGGAAACGGCGACCGTACCCTTGTCTGCGGTGAAGTCGCTCTCGGTCTTGTTCGCCCAGTCATATGCCTTGATCGCGCTGTTGCCTTCCTTGGCAGTGAATTTGCCGCCGGAGATGGTCACAGTGTCCAAACCCTTATAGCCGGTGCGATTTACAATAGAGATTGCCGCACCATCTTGGATTGCACCGTCGTCCTCAGTCTTCGGAACAGCATCGCCGGTAACAGTGATTGCTGTATCTGCGCCAGAGATAATAAGAACACCGGAGCATACCTGAACGCCCATGGTCTTAGCTGTAATCTTAGAATTTTCAACTGTCAATGTACCGCTGCTGGGGAAGTAGATGCCGAAGCCGTTCGGAACATTGAGCGTGCTGTTCTTCAGCGTAACGGTATCATTTGTGTTGTTGCCGTTGGTCTCGATGCCGCTCGTGGCGGTCGTGCTCATCTCAACATTCTCGAACGTGAGGCTCGAGTTGTCATACTTAATCGTGCCGCCCATCGCGGACGGAATCAGACCCACGAGCTGCGAGCTGACGATCTTGCCGTTCTTCACAGTCAGGGACGCATTGGCGTTATTGATCTCAAACGCCGCGCTGTTCGCGTCCGTTCCGGTGCACGTCCAAGTGTGACCGTTCAGGTCGACCACACGGGCGACGGTGCCGGAGTTAAAGGTCGAGCCGGTGGTGTAGTCGCGGAGCAGAACGATGGGTTTGCCGCTTGCCGTCTGCGCCTTGAAGGCTTCCTCCATGGTGTAATATTTATTGCCGTCAACCTCAGCAAGGTAAGCCTTCGCCACACCGAAGGTGCCGTCAGCGTTCTTGGTAATGGCAGAGTCCTCGATCACATACTTGGTCGGGTCTTTCGTGAACGTACCGCCGGTGACCTCGATAGTCGCCATTTCCTTACTGGGCTCGGTCGCACTACCATAGATACCCGTCATGAGCGTACCGTTGACCACACCACCGGTGATGGAAACGCTTGCTTTCTTGCCAGCGGTGCCATCATAGCTGATGGATTCAACGTCGCCGTTGACGGTGCCGCCGCTGATGGTCAGTGTGCTGTTGGAGCCGCCGCTGTAAGTCCATGAAGAAACTGCGCCGTTGACTACCGCATTCTCCTTGATATTGGCATTGAGCCAGTTCTCGACCGCGTAGCTATTCTTGGAGCTGACCGTACCGCCTTTCAGGTGGAGCGTGCCGAAATCAACCTTGATAACAATGAAGTTATCCTGCGTGAACGTGCCGCCCGCGATGGTCAACACCGAATGTGCTTTTTTATCGCTGTCGTTACCGACGCGCACCAGAGAAGCACCCTTGCCTGCGGCGTTGCCGCTGTTGTTCCTGACGTTGCCGCTGTTGAAGGTGAGGAGTGCATTTTTACCCTGAATGTCGATGACATAGTGGGAGGAAACGCCGGAGTTCTCCGCGGTGTCCTCACGCATGATTGTACCGGTCTGCGCCTCGCTGCTGTCCATGACCGTGACTCTTGCGGTAATAATCGTCAGCGCAGGCTTGCCCTTTTCGGTACCGCCGTTCAGCGTATGTCCGTTCAGGTCAAGCGTCAACGCCTTATCAATGGTCACATTCTCGCGCGTATCCGCAAGCAACGTGACGGTGTTGTTCCTCTTAGCCGCCGCGATAGCTTCTGCGAGTGTGGTATACTCTACTCCGCCAACTGTAGCAACAGCAGTAGAAGTGGGCTTAAATCCATTGCCGAGGACAGCAGTCTTGCCATTAACATCGCCCCATGTGTTGGAAGTCATGTTGACATTCACGCTGTCAGGCATAGTCGTCGCCTTGATGATTTCGCCGTTGTCTTTTTTGCCGCTGTTAACAGAAGTATTGCCCGTGATTGTAATTGTTGTACCATCGCCGACATTATTAAAACGAATGATACGGTTGCCGACATTCTCGAAATGGTTGTCGGAAATTACTACATTGCCGTGGTCTACAGCGGAATCATCGTCCTGAATTGCAACAGCATTATGATTGATATTATTGAAAATGCTGTTGGTAACAGAAACGCCGTAAACAGGGTTCGTGTAAACACCTTCAGAGCAATCCTCAAAAGTACAGTTGTTAACCGTCAGATTACGAAGATTGTTTGTTGTTTTAGTCCAGCTTACAAAGCGGATGCCCATGCCTTTAGATGTTGCGTTAGCATCATTTGCCGCTGCCAGTGCCGTATATCCGGAATTGAAGCTGCATTTTTCAAAATGCAATCCGTCAATCAGCGTCTTTTCGCTGGAAGATTCAATATTCACAGAGCTCTTGAAGTTGATTCCTTTAAATGTAACATTGTTCCAAGCAAGAGCCATATAGTAACTCTTATTTGTATCAGGAATTTCAACATCAAGAACATAGTCATATTTCGGTGCATCTGCCTTTCCGTAGATTTGACCTGCATCTGCACTGATTTTTTCAATAGTTACCGTTGCACCGTCTGCCGCCTTGATTGTGACATTGTTCAGTGCGCGACGGTAGAAACAATTAGGCGTCCATGCCGACTGCCCCTTATATTCTCGGATTTCATCAGCGCTTGCGAATGCCTTATAGTTTGGCGCTGTGCTGTCAAAGCCACCGACAAAATATTCAGTATTGCTACCTGCGTACTTCGTAGCGCGGCCAAGCTCAAGTTTTCCGTAGTCACCTGTGGAAGCTCGATTGTCAGACCGTCAATTGAGCCATACTGACCGTCAAGCAAAGCTTGAACAAGCTCGGTTGTGGCTGTCAGAAGTGTAACAGTACCGTTACCATTTGCCGCCGCAAGAGCTGCTTCAAGAGATTCATATCCTGTGTCGCCGATTTTAGCGACTGCATTGGAGTTGCCGCTCGCTTCACCAGTGCCATTGCTCTGCCCTTCGCCTGTGACGCTGTTGTCGGCAAAAAGCTGCACGGGCATCATGCTGACAATCATAAGCACAGCCAGAAGCAAAGCAAGCCGCTTAAAAAATTTGTTCATATTTTTCCTCCTTAAAATTTCGTTCATATCATCGCATCATAATAAAATTAAGGAAGCAAAGGCAACAATCACCGCAAGATACGGCAACTCCCGCGGCATATTTCTGCCAAAAGCCACTTAAAAATCATGAAGAGCGACAATACTACATGATATCTTAATTATAAGGCAAAAATCTGATATTGTCAATAAGAAATGCATTAAAAACTTGATTTTTTGTATACTATGTTCTTTGAAATTGTACTGTTAGCATATATGCAAACAATCATATACATCATATTACCAAGAAAGTATACAACAGTTTTCGTCAAAACAAAAAAAGAATCCGCCGATGCGATTTTTCGACAGATTCCGACTTATAAAAAATTCTCTTTTTGGCAATCCCTCCGTCATTTTTTTGTGAAAATGACGCCTCCCTTTACACAAAGGAGGCTCAGCGGTAGTTTGCACTGATTGATTTGTAATCTATGCCTTCTCCTGCGGGAGAAGGGGGGACCGCGTCAGCGGTGTATGAGGAGTAAGCACTGTCTTTTGCTGCAAATCGGTTTTAAACATTGATGTGACACCTCATCCGTCAGCCTTCGGCTGCCACCTTCTGCTCCTGTCTCGGCGACGCCAACACACGCGCTTCGCGCATGTGTTAATTCCCCACCGGAGAAGGCTTTTTATGCAAAAAACAGGTAAATTTTTGAAAAAATTGCGTTTTTCGCTTGACTTTTGTTTTATACTCATGTATAATTATTAAAAAAGCATTAAATACACTTGTATATTATAAGGAGGAACGCAATGAAAAAGCTCCCCGAAACCGAATTTGATGTCATGTCCGCCATATGGGAAAGCACTCCGCCTGTTACGACAACGCAAATTATGGAGAAAATAGGCAAGGAGCGCGGTTGGGCTGTCCCTGCCCTTATCACCATGCTGAACAGGCTCAATGAAAAGGGCTTCATCTATTCCGAAAAGAAAGGCAAGATGAGATATTATTATCCGCTCATAAAATACAATGAATATCTCGAATTTATAACAAAAGAGTTTATGAGCAAATATTTTGATGATTCATTTGCGAGATTTTTCTCTACATATTACGACCTGCGCATGGTATCTGATGAGACTCTCGATGCCTTTGTCAGATGGGTAAAGGAACGCCGCAGTGAATTTCGCCGCTATAAATCGGAAAAATAATCACGGCAGGGTCACATCGCGCGAAAATCCATGCACAAAGCCCGAGGAATCGGCACTGCATACATCGCCGCCTATCACTTTATTTTTGAAAACAAGCAGGTTTATATATACATCACCGTCATATTCGGGGTAATTCGTTATTTTGTAGGTATAGCGGGTTACCTCTTTTCCTTATATATTTATTCAGGCTGAGTCCCTGATTTTTCTGGAGTTGATTATAGTTTTCATAAATCTTATCAAACGACGCCGGAATAGTCACATTCTTTTCATCTACAGGCGTTTCTTCAACGCTCCAGCCGAACTGCGAAATGAATGCTACCCTATCGGCGCTTGAATAAATTTTGGCATATGAGATAGTGGATGCCGATTCATCTGCGTCATATGTAGGCACGAAAGCGACAAGGGCAAGAAGCACCGCCACGGAAAGTGCCGCCACGCAGATGAATTTCACCGTGGACATACGAAACGAATATACAAACATCATATCCTCCCGCCGCAAAAGCGGCTTTTTTGCTTTTTGTTTGTATATATTTATTCGCGCGGCGGGCGGATTATGCGTTTACTTTCTTTTTTCGAGCGAAACCGATATAAAGAAAAGCGATGCCATAATGCAAAGAACGGAAATTTCGGGCAGCCACTCGAAAACAGGCACCGGCGGCTCGGCAAAGAAATATTTCTGCGTATCCTCGACGAAGAGATGATAAAGGAAAGGCAAGCCGAAGAGCGGATAAAGCAGGTATTTTGTCCTTATCACGCCGAAAACCGTGAGTGCATAAAGCGCGAGTACTCCGGCATACAGAAGAAGGCACAGCACGGTATGTGCTCTGCTCGGAAAGCCGAGGGCTTTATAGGCGAAGAATACCACGCCCATCGCCACGGGAAGTGCCGTGAGCTGCGGAAGTTTCCTGCCGAAGAAAACGACTGCGACGAAGAAAACCACCGCCGCGGCGACGGTATTTACAAGGTAAATCCAGAAAATCTGCGGCGTCATCGGTCGCGAGGTATAATAAACTATTCTTATCGCTGAAGAGATGAGCATGAGCGCGACGGAAATCAGCGCGAGGGGATTTTTTCCGTTTATAAAATAGCGTGAATGCATAAGTATGCCTCCTTTTCTGCTGATATTTTATCACAAACGGGAGAAAATGTCCATAGCGATTTTTTGTAACGATACTATGCGGAAATTTTTACATTATCTTAAAATAAAACGGCAAAATAATATTGACACGAAAACAAAAAAGTATTACAATAAAGACGATAACAAGCCGCGCCAAGCGGCTGTACAGGAGGTATAATAAATGAATCGTTTTGTACTCAATGAAACATCTTACCACGGAAAAGGCGCTATCGAGAGCATAGTTACAGAGGCTCGCGGTCGCGGCTTCAAAAAGGCATTCGTTTGCTCCGACCCCGACCTTATCAAATTCGGCGTAACTCAGAAGGTTACCGATATTCTCACACGCGAAGGTCTCGATTTTGAAATCTATTCCGAAATCAAGCCGAACCCCACAATCGAAAATGTTCAGAACGGCGTTGCCGCATTCAAGAAATCCGGTGCTGATTATCTTATCGCTATCGGCGGCGGCTCCTCTATGGATACCGCAAAGGCTATCGGCATAATCATTGCCAACCCCGAGCACGAGGATGTAAGAAGTCTCGAGGGCGCCGTTGCGACAAAGAACAAGTGCGTTCCGATAATCGCCGTTCCAACCACGGCAGGGACCGCCGCTGAGGTTACAATAAACTATGTTATCACGGATGTTGAGAAGAACAGAAAGTTCGTTTGCGTTGACCCGCATGATATCCCTGTCGTAGCCGTTATCGACCCCGACATGATGTCCTCTATGCCCAAGGGTCTGACAGCCGCTACAGGTATGGACGCGCTCACACACGCTATTGAAGGCTACATCACAGCAGGTGCATGGGAGCTTTCCGATATGTTCCATCTCAAGGCTATCGAGATTATTTCCCGTTCGCTCCGCGGTGCTGTTGCCAACACTCCAGAGGGACGCGAAGGCATGGCTCTCGGTCAGTATGTTGCAGGCATGGGCTTCTCCAATGTTGGTCTCGGCATAGTTCACTCTATGGCTCATCCTCTCGGCGCACTCTATGATACTCCTCACGGCGTTGCAAACGCTATCATTCTTCCTACCGTTATGGAATACAACGCAGAGTGCACAGGCGAGAAGTATCGCGATATTGCAAAGGCTATGGGCGTTGAGGGCACAGAGAAGATGACTCAGGCTGAATACAGAAAAGCCGCTGTAGACGCTGTCAAGCAGCTATCCAAGGATGTCGGCATCCCCGCAAACCTCGTGGGCATAGTAAAAGAAGAGGATATTCCCTTCCTTGCTCAGTCCGCTTATGACGATGCCTGCCGTCCCGGCAACCCGAAGGAAACAAGCGTAGCCGATATAGCAGCGCTCTATCGTTCACTCCTTAAATAATTCTTAAAGCAAAAATGCCGATGATTTTTCATCGGCATTTTTTTGTCTGTGGCTATGGACTTTTTACGCGATATGTGCTAAAATAATAAAAAAGGCATCGGAGGTACGGTTTACAATGAACAATTCCGTGAAATTCAGAAATTCCGTCAAGGGTTATAATAAGCAGGATGTAATAGAATATATAGCGGAGCTTTCCGCGGAGCATGATGAAGCCCGCGCGCAGTATGAAACAGAGCTTGCAAGAGCGCACCGCGAAGCGGAAGCCGAAAAAGAAGCGGCGAAAATCTCCGAAGCAAAGGCGGAGGAGCTGGCAACCGAGCTTTATGCCGCGCTCGAGCGCGAGCGCGAGCTGAAGCGTTCCGTTTCGGGGCTTGCCGCGCGTATAGCAAAGTATGAAAAAGAAAAAGCCGCAAGAAAAGCCACAGTAAAGCAAAAAGTCAAAAAAACGCTTTTCAAAAAGCAAAAATAAGCAAAATCGCCTCATTTGAGGCGGCACGGCTGTTTGTGCTTTATTTATTTCCTTTTGTCTTTATATTGTTGTGGCAGGAGCCTGACATGGCGCAGTGTGCGCAGTTGCACCCGCAAGATGACTTGCCTTTTTTCTTATCCTTCACAAGCTTCGCTATTATCGCCGCAACGATAATCAGAAGTCCGAGCGAAATAAGGATAGTAGATATATTATTAGCTATCCAGTTAAGCATAAAGAGCGACTCCTTTCAGAAATAATTTTATTTTACTTCAACCTTGGTTGTGAGCTTAGTAGCTTCCTTGTAAGGACGAACCAGCATGTAGATTATCAGACCGAGGAATGCAACGGCAAATACAAGGCTTACTATGTTGAGCACTGCAGAGCCTTCGAGAAGCTTACCGGTAAAGAGGTTGCCGAAGGAATTTATCATGAGGGATATTACATAAGCAAATCCGCACTGATAACCGATAGCAAACCATGTCCACTTGGCATTGTTCATCTCACGCTTGATAGCACCGATTGCCGCGAAGCAAGGGGCGCAAAGAAGGTTGAATACGAGGAAGGAATAACCTGTAATTCCCGTGAAATTCTCTGCGAGCGTAGCCCATACATTGCCTGACGCACCATAGAGTATACCCATTGTACCAACGATATTTTCCTTGGCAACGAGACCTGTGATGGAAGCAACCGTCGCCTGCCATGTACCCCATCCGAGCGGCTTGAATATCCAGCAGACAGCGCCGCCGATAGCAGCGAGTATAGACTTATCAAGCTCATCATCGGCAAGCATACGGAATGTGCCGTCTACAAAGCCGAAGTAAGATGTGAACCATACAAAAATCGTGGAAAGAAGGATGACTGTGCCTGCCTTTTTGATGAAGGACCAGCCGCGCTCCCACATAGAGCGGAGAACATTGCCTACTGTGGGCATATGATAAGGAGGAAGCTCCATAACAAAGGGTGCGGGCTCGCCTGCAAACATCTTTGTCTTCTTAAGCATGATACCGGATATAATTATAGCAGCCATGCCTATGAAGTATGCACTTGTAGCAACCCATGCGGATCCGCCGAAGAGTGCACCGGCTATCATTGCAATGAAAGGCACCTTGGCACCGCAAGGAATAAACGTTGTCGTCATGATTGTCATACGGCGGTCGCGCTCGTTTTCGATTGTACGCGATGCCATAACACCGGGGATACCGCAGCCTGTGCCTATAAGCATAGGAATGAAGGATTTACCGGAGAGACCGAATTTACGGAAAATACGGTCGAGCACGAATGCGATACGTGCCATATAACCGCAAGCCTCAAGGAATGCGAGGAGCAGGAACAATACAAGCATCTGCGGCACAAAGCCGAGAACCGCGCCTACACCGGCAACGATACCGTCAAGTATAAGACCCGAGAGCCATTCTGCCGCGCCTGCTTTTTCAAGACCTTTTTCAACAAGAACGGGAATACCGGGTACCCATACGCCGTAGTTTGCGGGATCAGGCTCTTCAAATGCGCTTTCGCCGCCTTCTTCAAAGTACTTAACAGCGTCAAGATATGTGATGCCGAGTGTCGTGTCTTCATCTGCGTTTGCAGGGATTTCCTTGTAGTAAACTGTGAGCTGGCTTACCTCAAGTGTTTCCTCGTCCTCTACATCTATCTGCACTGAAGGATTGTCACCTTCGGGCTTGTAGG
>OGOZ01000896.1_pt1 | contig 18257 bp, 8 predicted proteins | sample 1552801 | NCBI WGS metagenome assembly OGOZ01 (sample SAMEA2580196, study PRJEB22360) | human gut metagenome | biome: human gut; feature: human-associated habitat; material: faeces | place: Denmark | collected 2008/2010 | reverse complement strand
TTTTGAGCCGTTGTAATATATATTTTGTATTCCGTAGCTTATAAAGGGTTCAATTTCGGTAACACTTTTAGGAATATAAAGCTCGTTTAATGCGTCACAGCTGTAAAGCGAGCTTTTTGCTATTTTTGTTACTCCGTCGGGTATCCTGAAGGATTTATCGCTTCTGCCGCCCGGGTAGGCTATCAGGGTCTTGCCGTCCTTGGTGTAATTGAACGTTGCAAGTTTGCTGCAACCGAGGAATGCGAAACTTTCCACCTTGGCAAGTTTGTCGCCGAATGTGAAACTGCGAATCGATGTAACTTCGTTGAACGCGCCTTCGCCGATTGTGGCAAGCTCCGGTGCGGTAATGCTCGTCAATGCCGAGTAAGCGAACGCGTAGCTGTCAATCCTGCCGAGTACGGGTGCGTTTACTCCGCCGCTGAGGTTGGATTGATAGAATGCGCCCTGACCGATGGTCTTCATCGATTTCAGTCTGACGTTTACAAGTGCCGTGGTCCCGCGGAAACTTTCCTCACCGACGCTTTCGACATTGTCAAGGTTGATTGTGGCAAGTGCCGTGCAACCCTTAAACGCGTTGTCGCCGATTGTCCTGACGTTGCTCATTTGCACGTTGCCGAGGCTTGTGCACAGTGCAAACGTTGCGGCAGGAATGTCCGTCACCTTGGAAGGAATGTTGATTTCTTCGAGGGCGGTACAGGAGATGAACGCACCCATACCGATGCTTTCCAGCGTTTCGGGAAGATTTATCGTGCGTGCCGCGATACCGCCGACGTTGTTTCCGCCGAACGCGCCCTCGCCGATTGTACGGACGGAACGCATTGTGACGGTAGCCAGGTTTGTACAATCGGCAAACGCATAGTTGCCTATTGCCGTAGCCGCAGACAGGTTGACGCTGAACAACTTGGTGCAGCCCATGAAGCCCAGTTGCGGAATTACCGAAACGTGCGACAGGTCGATTGAGTTGAGTTCCGTGTCGTAAGCGAATGCACCTGAGCCGAATGTCACGTCCGTGTCGGGCATGATTACAGTTTTGAGCGCCTTTGCGCGCTGGAACACACCTACGCCGTAGGAAGAGTCCGCGCCGAGAGTTACTTGCTTAAGCGTGCTTACGTTGAAGAACACTCCTTCGCCGTATTCCGCACCGTCCGCAGTTGCGATCGGGCTGTTGTCGCTGTCGATTACCGTGTAAGCAAACGCGTAGTCGCCTACCTTAACCGCGCTTTGCAAATTTGTTACGGTAGCAAGTTTTGACACGCTTTCGTTTTTGGTTTCGGACGTTACGGCGTCGCTTTCCAGCGAGTACGCAAAGGCGTATTTGCCGATTGTCGTGCCGTTTTCCGCAGCGAAAGTTACTTTGGTAAGGTCGGGGCAGTTGTAAAACGCGTAATCGCCGACTGCCACCTTTCCTTCAAACGTAACTTCCGTCACAGCCGTTCCGCTGAATGCGGAATTGGCGATTTTCGTTACGCTTGCGGGAATTGTGAGTACGCCGCTTGTAGCGACGGGGGCAAATACGATTGTGCTGCCGTCCTTGGTTGTCAGGAAGCCGTTTGCGTCCACCGCGTACAGATTGCTGCCGGACACATCGAAGGAAGCAAGTTTGCTCTTGCGGAACGCCGTGCCGGCAACGGTGTCGAACTCGGTGTTGCCTTGCAATACAAGGGTGGTAAGACCGCTGCGGTAGAAGGCGTGATCGCCGATACTTACTTTGCCGTCGGGCAATGTAAACGTGCTAAGTGCCGTGTCGTTGTAGAATGCCTGCTGACCGATTACGTCAACCTTGCCTTCCAGAATTACTTCGGTAAGGTTTTTGCATTGACTGAACGCGTTGCTGCCGATACCAAGGCTGTCGCCGTGGATAGTTACCGTCTGCAGTTTGTTGCATTCGCTGAAACAACCGTAAGGAATTATGTCGCGGCTGTAAATGTCCACGCTTGTAAGACCGCTGCGGTAAAACATACCGTTTGCCAGTTGCGTGTTGCCGTTTTCGTCAAACACCGCTTCGAACAGGTTGGAACAATTCTGGAATGCGCCGCGACCGGTGTTGCGCAGACTTACAAGGTTAACTTTGCGAAGAGCCTTGCAGTTGTCAAACGCTTTCACGCCGATTGCGTAAACGCGGGACAGGTCGATGTTGTCCAGTTTCTGACAGTTGTAGAATGCGTTTGCACCGATTACTTCCACCGCCGTGCCGGTAAGGCTTTGCGGCGTTGTGCCGCTGTCGAACACAAACTTGGCAGGAATACGTTCCGCGCCCGTTGCGGGATTTGCGGGTACTTCGGGGGACAGTCGGTACTTTTCGCTCATTACGTTGCTGCCCGTCTTTGCAAGGTTGTCGATGAGAACAACCCTTTCAAGTTTCTTGCATCCGTAGAAAGCATATTCTCGGATGTACTTCACTCCGTCGGGAATTGCCACTTCGCGAAGGTCCGTACAGTTGTAGAATGCGTACTTCTGAATTTCCGTAACGCCGTCGGGCACCACTACCGAAGTAACGGATGTGTTGGACGCGGGGATTTTGTTTGCGTCGTAGTCGTCGTCGGGCAACTCTATCGTGTTGTCCGTCGTGTACAGACAGAACGCATACGAACCGATGTACAGTATGCCTTCGTCGTCGGGAATTACGACGTTTCCGCCAAGTCCCTTGTATGCGACAAGGGTACGATTTTCTATTACAAACTCACTCTTGACGGTTACGGCAACGGTCGTTTCAAACGCAGTACCGTCCACCTTGAGGGTGATTTGCGCGATGCCTTCCTTAAGCGCGGTAATTTTGCCCGTCACCGTGCCGTCGGCGTGCACCACCTTTTCCACCTTGGCAACTTCGTCGTTGTCCGTTTCCCAGACAAGTCGGTCGGCGTACTTGCTTTCGGCGTACCAGGGACGGAATTCGTAGTGCATGTCCACGCTTTCGCCGGGGTACACGCTAAGTCCGCTTTGCGCCGCAACGTATCTGCGGTCGCCGGTTGTGCCGATTTCGCTCGTCTGCGCCGCACGGGAGTAGGCAAACAAGGTGTCGTAGTAGGTAAATCTCAGTTTTTCCACGGTGTCGTCCGACAAATCGTCGTCGCGCCCCACTTCGCCGGGGGTCTTGACATTGACGATAAGCACTGCCGACGCGCCGTCCAGTTTTTCTTTGACGGTTACCGTAGCCTTACCGGGGGCAATTGCCTTGATTACGCCGCCCTCAACCTTCAGCACGTCTTCGTTGGACGAACTCCACGTAAGGTGTTTGAGGTAGGTGCGGTCAAGGGTATCCTCACCGATGTTTTTGGTCTGGTCGGAGCAATAAAGGTACTTGGTTACGTCGACGGATTCGCCTGCATACATGCTGAGCAGAATCTTGTCCGCGCCGTCCGCCTCACCATTGGACGTAAACTTGAATTCGCCGCTTGTACCGGGAAGTCGGCACAGATAGATGTTGCTGTTAAGCGCGTAGTCGTCAACGATAAACGCAAGCGCGTTGTTGATGAGTGTGTCGGAATACAGATCGTCGAGATAATCGGTAATTTCGATACGTACCGTTGTGCTGGAGTTGCGGTCGCTGTAAACGGGAATCGGGTTTTCCGACAGGTAGGTGTAACTGCTGCTGGACGTGAAAATCACGGGCGCAACGCTCATTGCGTAGTGATTGTCGTAGATTGTAAGGTTGACGTAGTAACGGTCTTTGTTTGCCGACTTGTCGTACACCTTTTCGTAGGTGGCTTCCTTGATTACGGGAGCCTGGTTGTCCATGTAGAAGTCGAAACCGAAACTGTTGCGTACGTTTGTAGTCAGACCGTTGTCGCTGTAATCCAGGAGACCTTGCATCCTGAAACTGTACTGACGGTTGTTGACAAGTCCCGCTTTGAGCGACTTGACCTTGATAAATTCGTAGTACGGTACGGGCGAGCCGCCGTTACTGAATGCCTTGTGGCAGTTGTAGTAGGTTTCCGTCCACACCGTTTCGCCCGTAGTCTTGTCGGTGATAGAGAAGGTCATTTCCTTGGCGTTGCGCAGAAGTCCCGCGTACACTGCCGAAATGCCGTCCACCGTGCCGAGAATGTTGGACACCGCGATGTGTTCGGTACTTGCCGGGATTTCGTCGTAGTTGCTGTCTACGTCGTACAGGTAGGTTCCGAGAGGAATCATGTAGTTGTAGTAGTAACTTCCGTAGGGGGTTGTTGCCCAGTAGTCGGCTTTGATTTTGTCTTCCTCGTCCACAGACTTGTCGTGCTTGGTGGATTCCACTTCGTAGTAGGTCTTGTCGAACATAGGCGCTTCCGCCCAGTTGCCGTAAAATGCAAGGAACGGAATGTTGAGGGGAACTTCGTTTTCGGCGGTCAGTTCGACGTAACCTTCGACGTACATACCGTACTTAAACAGCAGGTCGATCATTGTCTTGTCCGCTTCGCTCAAGGTGTATGTTGCGCGTACCGTTACGGTTTTGCCTGCGGAAACGGTCACCTTGCCGTTGTTTACGCTGCCTTCGCCTCCGATTACTTCAAGCGTCGTGCTGCCGTCGAGAAGATTGCCCTTTTCTGCAACGTGCTTGTTGTCTGAGGTGGAAACGCTTTCCGTCATGCCCACTACGTTTACGTTGTAGGTAAGCGAATTTTCACCGACGTTTACTACATTGAATTCCATCACGTACACGCCGCTGCGCTTGGGGTCGTCCCCGAGTTCCAACTTTGTTTTGGTCTTGGTCGTCACTGTTCCGTCTTGGGCGGTTTGGTTTACAGTCAGGTATGCATTGGTGTTTACCACGTTTTTGGCACTGGCAAGTCCTGCGCCCTGTTTACGCGGCGAGTAAGGGTTGCCTTCCTCGTTGAGAGCAACGGTAGCCGTACTCATAAGCAGTTGGTTTACCGCGTCGTTTACCTGTACGGGATCGGGTTTGCCGTTCGTTTCGGTAATGCCGAACTTGGCGGCGTTGCTCTTGACGTAGTCGCGGATAAGCACGATGATACCGCACAGGTTGGGGCTTGCCATCGAGGTACCGCTCAGTCTGTCGTAACCGCCGTTGGGCACGCTGGAGTAGATTTCGCCGCCGTGTGCGGTGATTTCCGGCTTAAGTTTGAGGTCGGGTGTAGGACCCCAGCTGGAGAAGTCGGACATAAAGGGACCCGCGAGGTTTGTCGAGCAGATTGTCATCGTGCCTTCGCGCTTGGAAGCCAGCACCGTACCGTCGTCCTTACTGATGGAGATGGTCGGTATGTGCTCCGTCTTACCCATACTCATCAGAATGTCGCCGTCTACGTTGTTGTAGATGATACATGCGATTGCGCCGTAACGCTTTGCCAGCATTGCCTTGTTTTCAAAGGTGTTGTCGCCACGCTTGACGATGGCGATTTTACCCTTAAGTTTGCTTGCAACCATTGCGAAACTGCCTGCCGAGCCCGTACCGGGAACGGTTACGTACCCGAAGGTTTTGGTTTCGTTTTCGTTCATGTGACCTGCGTTTACCAACTCTTTGACAAAGTTGTTCTGTTCGCCGGTGACGCTGTTGCTTTGGTTGTAGAAGAAAATGTACTTGTCGCTTGTAGCCTGATTGGCAACGATGTAGTTACTCTTGACGCCGCTGATACTTGCAACGGACAATGACGCGTCGTAAGTCGAGGGCGAGCCTACGGTACCGCTGTCGGGGTTGGTGGTGAAGTTGGTGTTACCCTGATCGCCGCCGAAGCCGCTGCTGTAACTGTTGCTTGCCGCCGTAACCAGCGAAATGCCGCTTGCCTTGATTTTGTCGTAGACGTCGTTTATTTCCACCTTGTCCGCTTCGCGGCTGAATCCGCAGGAACTACCCAGCGACATATTGATTGCGTCAACGCCCAGTTCCACCGCGTCCTCGAGGGCAAGAAGAATGTCCGCCGTGTTTGCGCCAGCGTCGAGGTCGGGGAACACCTTCATCAGCACAAGTTGCGTGTCGATTGCAACGCCGCGGAAGTCTACGGGTTCTTCGTCCTTGATTTGCGTACCGTCGACGATGTTACCGCCGATGATACCCGCAACGTGAGTACCGTGTTCGCTGTCGTAGGGGAACACGTTGGTGTCCTTGTCGGCGTAGTCGTACACGAATGGAATTTTGTTGCTGTAATACAGGTCGTTGATGGTAACGCCGCTTGTGTATTTGGCTGCGTTAAGCAAAGGCAACATTTCCTGCTTGATTGTGCCGTCCTTGTTGTAGACGTACTTGCCGTCGTTGTCCGGGTCTTTGACGTTTTGCAAAGCAGACTTGGCAAGCAGCTCCACTATCTGCTCTCTGGTGATTGCCAGTTCGCCATCCTGAAGCGCGCGCTGAAATACTTCGTGGCTGCAGTCGAAACCGGAGTCCAGAACGGCAACAGCCGTCTTTTTGCCGGTGTAGCCTACACTGTCCGACTTGTAAATACCTGTCTTTTCGTACACGTCGACGATGTTGTCAACGGCGTTGTAACTGCCGCTTCCGCTTGTGCTTGTGGATTGCGGTTTGTTGTAGGTGTCCGTCAGAATGACGTTTTTGACGCCGCCGAGGGATTTCAGGTCGTCAATCTTGCCGTAGGTTGTCCTGACGGCAACGGCGTTGAGCAATGTGCTGTAAACGCCGACGATTTCCGAAACAAGTCCCTTGGACTTCATCTTGTGCACAAGTGCGTCCTGACTGTCGGCAATGGCTACCTTTTTGGATGCGCCGATGCTGCATGCCGCGTACTCGGCAACCGAGCCGTAGCCGTAGCTTTCCGACAGATAGTCGTCAATCAACGCGCTGCCGTCCAGCGTGGCGATGACCGTCACCTCGTCGCTGTCCTTGTAGCCGTTGTTTTTGATCAGGTTTTCCGCCTTGATTTTTGACAATTTCTGATCCTGCGTGTATGTAAGACTACCGTCCAGGATTTCCAATTGCTGCGGATTGGATTTCACCGTGTCGCTGCCGCCGTTGTACACGCCGTCGGGGATTGCCTGACAAGCAACCGTGCCGACAAGGGACAACAGCAACACCACGGACAAAATCGTAATCAGTGATTTTTTCATACTTACCGTATTGCCTCCTGTAAATTAACGTTGCAAAACCCTTTTGACTGCGCCTTGGCTCCATCTTCGGCGCAAAGATGCCGCAACGTCCGTTTCCGCCGTTTTGTCGTCGGAAACACAACTTTTGTAATAAATTTGTCGATACGTATGGCTGATTTCGTTACCTACGGCAGCCTTACGGATGTCGTTTCCCGTTTTTTTCGGGTGGACATCCGACCGGGTGTCGCAGGTAAAACCTGCTTACGCGCCGACTGCTGCTCGCCGCAAGACAAACAGCCTACATCAACCAGAAATACATCAGTATCGCCACAATGGCGAAGCACCCGAGCACAAGCAGGAATTTCGGCAAAAACACCGCCAGTGCCGCTCTGATTGCCGCCCAACGTTCCTTTCGGGTCAGTCCGACGTTTTCTTTGGGATTGCTGCCGTAGCGCATTTCGTCAATGCCGTCCATGTTGTAAACGGTATGACCGTCGTCTACGTACTTCCGTTTTTTGTCTTTTTTCATTTCTTTTTGCGAAGCCACTTAAAGCGTTCTTCCTTTTTGGCGGCGGCTTCTGCCGCAAGACGCGCTTGTTCTTCCTGCAGACGTTTGTATTCCTCGTCGTAGGCGGGAAGGTTTGCCATTACCTCGTTGTCGTACAGGTGGCACGCGACGAAGTGACCGGGTTTTGCTTCCGTGTAGGCGGGCGTTTTGAAACGGCACACGTTCATGCACTTGCTGCAACGGGTGTGAAATTTGCATCCCGAGGGCGGATTTGCCGGCGAAGGGATGTCGCCTTCCAGTATTATTCGCTTGGTCTTGGTGTCGGGGTCGGGTACGGGGATTGCGCTGAACAATGCCTGCGTGTACGGGTGCAACGGATTGTCAAACAGTTCGTCAGTCTCGCCCATTTCCATGGTGTTGCCCAGGTACATTACCATAATCTGATCGGTGATGTACTTGACAACCGACAGGTCGTGCGAAATAAACACATAGGTAAGCCCCATGGTATTTTGCAGTTCCTTCAGCAGGTTGATTATCTGCGCCTGAATGGACACGTCCAGTGCCGACACGGGTTCGTCGCAGATTACCAGTTTGGGCTTTACCGCCAATGCGCGCGCAATGCAGATACGCTGACGTTGACCGCCGCTGAATTCGTGGGGGTAACGGTCGTAGTACTGCGGTTGCAGTCCGCACTTATGCATTATGTCGCGCACGTAGTCGCGCACTTCTTCCTTGGGGACGATGTTGTGCACGCGCACCGCTTCGGAGATAATGTCGCCGACGGTCATACGGGGCGGCAGGCTGCTGTACGGATCCTGGAAGATAAGTTGAATGTCAGTGCGGTACTTCTGCATTTGTCCGCGTTTGAGGTTGGTGATGTCGTCGCCGTCGAAGATTATCTGACCGCCGTCGGTATTGTACAAACGAAGTATCGTGCGTCCGAGCGTCGTCTTGCCGCAACCCGACTCGCCCACCACGCCGATTGTCGTGCCGCTTTTGAGGTTGAAGGACACGTCGTCTACGGCATGCAGGTATCTTGTCGGTTTTCCGAAGAAGTTTGTTTCGATCGGAAAGTATTTTTTGAGGTTGTGCACCTCAAGTATATATTGTGTGTTATTCGAGTCGTTACTCATGTGTAATCCTCTGTCTGTGAAGAATGGTGAAAAATGAATACTTTATTTTGCCGCATGCCATCCGCTTGTTGCTCATTTGCGGCTGTCGCTGCCAAATCAAAGCCCGTTTCGGTTGTCAGCCTTGCTTGTCGGGCTTGCCTGCCCGGGAGCGGTCACATTTCATTCTTCATTGCCTTTTTGGTCGTACAGGTAGCAACTTACGAAGTGCGTGTCGCTGACCTTGATTTCCGGCGGATATTCGCCGTTGCACTTGTCGATGCACTTTTCGCAACGGTTGCGGAAATAGCAACAGTCCGGAAGATTGATTGGGTTGGGTACCTGCCCCGGGATACTGTACAGCGGCTCTGTACTTGACGAAGTAATCAGCGGTTTGCTCTTTTGCAGACCGATTGTGTACGGGTGCATTGGGTTGTGGAAGATTTCTTCCGCGGTGCCCTTTTCGATTACGCGACCTGCGTACATTACCACCACTTCGTCTGCCATTTCGGCAATCACTCCGAGGTCGTGGGTAATAAGCATTACCGAGCAGCCCTCTTCCTTCTGCAAGGTTTTAAGCAGTTCCAGTATCTGTGCCTGAATGGTAACGTCCAGTGCCGTCGTGGGTTCGTCGGCAATGATAAGTTTCGGTTTGCCGATAAGTGCCATTGCAATCATTACGCGTTGGCGCATACCGCCGCTCAGTTCGTGGGGGTAACTTGCGTACACGTGGTCGGGCATTGCAATGCCTACCTTGGTCAGCATTTCGATGCTGCGAGCCCTGGCGTCTTCCTTGGTGCACTCGGGATTGTGGGTAAAACTCACTTCGTCCAGTTGGTTGCCGATGGTAAACACGGGGTTGAGGCTGGTCATCGGTTCCTGGAAAATCATCGTGATGTCCTTGCCGCGCACCTTGTACATTTCCTGCGTGGGCATTACTGCCAGGTTGTACGCAAGTTTGTTGCCGTTTTCGTCCGTGCCCGCCTCGTCGGAATTGAATCGGATTTCGCCGCCGATTACCTGACCTTGCGGTGCCTGCACCAACTGCATGATGGACAGCGAAGTTACGCTTTTGCCGCAGCCCGACTCGCCGACAACGCCGACAATCTTCTTTTTGGGAATGTCGAACGAAACGCCGTTGACGCTCATGACGGTGCCGTTGTCGGTGAAAAATACCGTCTTGAGATTGTCTATTTCAATTATGTTGTCGGGATTTTTCATCACCGACGTGTATTCCGAAGGACTGAGTTTGCGACGCTTCAGGGATTCGTAGTACTTCATCTGTCTGATGTTTTCCCTTATTATCCTGCGGCTGTCCTTGATGGATATGTAATTTGTATCTTTTTTCTTCATTTTCTGCTGCCCGTATGTATTATTTCTTGGCTTTGGGGTCCATTGCGTCGCGCAAGCCGTCGCCGATAAAGTTGAAGCCGAGCACCGCGATTACAATCATAAGACCTGCCGGCAACCACATGTTTACGTGGTAACTGAGAATTGCGGGGTCATTACTTGTTGCAATCATTGTACCCCATGCTGCTTTGGGTACCTGCACGCCGAGTCCGAGGTAACTAAGGGTGGATTCGTACAGAATTACGCTGCCCAGCCCCAACGTCATGGACACGATAAGTTGCGGCATTACGTTGGGAATAAGGTGAACGAAAATTTTGCGCCACGTGGGCAAGCCCATTACTTCCGTCGCGGTGATGTATTCCTGTTCGCGCAGGGACAAAATCTGTCCGCGCACCAGACGGGCGACGCCGCTCCAACTGAACACCGTGATGATTACCATCAACAGATAGATACGTTGGTTGGGTTCCACGCCCCAACTGTCGATCATTGCCGAAGCGATGAGCAGTATCGGCAGGGTCGGGATACAGTTGAAAATATCCACTATACGCATGATTACGCTGTCCACCCAGCCGCCGAAGTAGCCCGCAAGACCCCCCAGCAACACACCGATAAGCGTTTCCAGTATTACCACGATGAAGCCGATTGTCAGCGAAATACGTCCGCCGTACATAAGACGAGTAAACACGTCCATGCCTTTGTCGTCGGTACCCAGCAGGTGGTCCCAACTCGGGTCGGCAAGCATGTTGATGTCCTTGGTGATGTACACAACTTCCGTTACTGTGTTGCCTTTGTCGTCGGTATACAGCGATTGCACTGCCTTAACCTGAGGCGTATTGTCCGGGTTATCCTCGCCCCAGCGGTTGTACACAACCGGTCCGAGGAAGGAAAAGAGAAACAGAAACACAACCATAATAAGTCCGACAAGTGACAGTTTACTGCGGAAAAAGCGGCGCATAACCAGTCTTATCGGGGACATTTCCTGATAGGTTTCTTCCAGAATGTCTTTTGTCTGCGCATCATCGGGCACCGTCGGTTCGGTTTCCGTGACGACCGTATCGTTGTTAAGTTCGTCCATAATTACCTCCCCAACTTGACCCGCGGGTCAACAATCGAATACATAATGTCGCTAAGCAACGTACCGATGACGGTAAGAATTGCCAGGAACATATTGTAGCCCATTACGAAAGGCACGTCGCCTTCCTTCAATGCGTTGTACGCAAGACGGCCGATACCGTCTATTGCAAACACCTGCTCGGTGATCATCATTCCGCCGAACAATCCCGGCAGAATACCTGCAAGCAACGTTGCCAGAGGAATGAGGGTGTTGCGGAATGCGTGTTTGTAAATTACCGTCTTTTCCGACAGACCCTTTGCGCGAGCCGTGCGGATGTAGTCGGCGTTCAATACTTCCAGCATGTTGGTACGGGTGTAACGCATCAAGCCGCCCAGTGACAGAATTACGCTGACGGTAATAGGCAAAATAAGGTGATAAGCCATGTCGCCGAGACGTTGCAGCGAACCCGCAAACGTGTCGGGGAATACCGCGCTGCCCGAGATAAGTCCGTTGACCGGAAGCCATCCGAGGTCTACCGATAAGAACTTGATCATTACCGCCGCGAAGAAGTAGGTGGGCAGACTGAGTCCGATCATGGTGAATATCGTCACGATGTAGTCCTGCGCCGAGTACTGGTGCGTTGCCGACGAAATACCCAGCGGAATTGCAATGAGGAATTGCAGCAATGTCGCCACCACCGCGATTGCGAAACTTATCCACATGTTTTCGCCGATTACGCTTGCGACGGGCTTTTCGTACTTGAAACTGTGACCGAGGTCGCCCTTCATCATGTTACCAAGCCACCCGAAGTAACCGCCGAGAATCGTGCCAAGAGTTTCCCATCCGCTGACCTTTTCGTAGGTGTTGGTCACATTAAGTCCGTCCAGCGTGATTGTGTCGGTTGTAATGTCTACGGCGTAATTGCCTTCCTTGACGGTAACTTTGTGCAGCACCGAGTGGGTCGTTTCGTTGCCTTTGTCGTCCTTTACCGTAACGTTTTCGTAGTCGTAGCGTTCCAGTTTGTAAGTCGTGCTTACAACGCCGTCAATCTTTTCAAAGGTAAGCGCAAGGTTGTAGTAATTGTCCCCGATCGTTCCGCTGTAATCGCCGGAAACAAAGTCGGCGTACATTTCCGCATTCTGGATGTCGGTGTCGTGGTCTTTGATACGCACGTCCTTTTCCAATATGCCCTCCGTCGAGCCGTCGGGGCTCCACCTGAAACGAATACGCGCTTCCGGCGTGTACAAGCCGTACAGTTTTTTGAAGTTGTCCACGTCCTGTTGTTTGATTGCACCGCTTTGCAGTTGCGAAGCAAACTTCAGGTCAACGTAGTCGTTGGGCATAAGACGCACCATCGTGTAGATGATGACGGACACGCCCAACAAAATTATTATTGAAATCAGCAGTCTTTTTACAATATACTTAAACATTTTTCTCCGTGCCAAACAAGGTTGTCACCATTCCTTGCGTTTGTCCTGCGAATGTCGCTTAAAACAAGAAACCCGACGCAAATATGGGTAATATGGGTCGGGGTCCTCGTGATAAACGTAATCGTTTTACAAATACAGATATTCTTTTGTTTGGCTGATTACTTTTCCTTTACGACAAGCGAAAGGAGGTTGATGTCACTGGTAAGTCCCTTGTAGGATGACAAATCTTTGTTGAAGGTGTTTACGTCGATGTATCTTTCGTTGTACGCAAACATGTCCTGTCTTTGATATGTGGGCAATTCCACCGCCAGTTGCATTACAAGGTCAAGAGCGTCTTTGTAGTAACCGCTGCGTGCGTTCTGATCCGTCGTCGAACGACCTTGTTCGATCCTGGTGGACAACTCGTTGATGATTTCCATTTCCGTAGCGTACTTGGTCTGGTTGATCTTGATTTGCTTGTAACCCCAGTTGAGAACGCTGGTTGCCTTGCTGTCGATGTGGTAAACCTGGTACATATCGGGGTCAATCGTACTGCCCCATGCTGCCGCCCATACGGTGAGGTCGCCCGTGCTCAGCTTGCTGAGCGCGTTGCTGTCCGTCGTCGTGTAAGTGTCGAAGCCCATCTGGTTGAGCAATTGGCTTGCCTGATACAATGTGTTGAATGCGGGGTGGTCGTCCGTTTCGCCTGCGATTGTAAACACGTACTTAAGCGCGCCGTCGTCGTTTGTCAGGACGCCGTTCTTTTCAACGTAGTCCGCGTGGTTTTCCGAAACCCACGGATTGCCCGAACTGCTCCAACCGTTTTTGGTCAGAAGTCCGTAGATGAACTCTTTCTGTTCGTCAAAGGTAAACGTGTCGCCGGCTTGCTTGTTTTTGTACAGTACAAATTCCTTGTAGTCGGGGTTGACAACCGCGTTATCATTGAATACGGAAGCGGAAATTTTGCTGCCGATGTACGGATAGTAGGGTGTGCATCCTTCGGGATAAGCCCAACTGGACTTGGACATAGAGCGGTAAATCGCTTCCGCCTTGCCGTCGTAGTACTGCACTGCCAGTTCGGTGTTCATCGCGTGCATGATTGCCTGACGAGCCTTGATACTGGGCACCTTGCCCGCGTTGATACCTATGTAACCGTAACCGGATGTTTCGACTTCGGTATGGCCGAAGCCTTCACCCTTTTTCTTGTCCAGTTCCGACATTTTTTCGGGTTTTGCGTTGGGTTCGGCGTAGTGAATATCTTTCTGGTACAGACTGTTGAGCATTTGTTGCTCGGACACGATTTTGTAACGCATATTCTTGATTTTGGGTACGCTTGCGCCCTCGAAGTTGTAATGTACGTTACGTTCGTAATAAATGACGCCTTGTTTGCAGAAATCGCCTGCGGTAACGTTTTCCGTGCCGCCGGTACTCTTGCTTGCCACATACGGACCTGCGCCGACGGGCACGCCGATTTTGTCGGAATTCTTAACGACCTGCGTCATGAAGGTCTGACTGTTGAATTCCACACCGAATTCGTTTTCGAAGTTGAACGCTTCGATGTAGTTTTTGGGTGTGCCTCCTTCCTTTGCCCAACTTGTCGTCGAGTAGTAGTACATGGGAGCAACAGTGAAAGAGAAGTTCCAGATTGCCTTGGGGTCAACCTTGTTGATTGTAATGCTCAGTACTTCGTAACTGCTCTTGACGGAGCCGTCGTCATTGTACTCGGGTGCGGGATAATCTTCGCCGTTGACGTTGACGGAAGCGTCCTTGTTTGCAAACGTGATACCGGAAATGTTGGGTACAGTCTTGCCTTTTTGGGCGATATCCTTCTCCATTTCGTCGTTTACGATGTAGTCAAACAGGTTGCCTGCGGTCTGCCAACCGGTGATTACCTGTGCAAACTGAGACGGAACGATACTGAGGTAAACGCTTTTGATTGCGTCTTCCTTGGTCATGCTTGCGGTGTAATCGCGGTCGTCGTAATCGCCGTAATCCATCTTGCCGTTGCCGTTGTCGGCGTTTTTGTCCCACTTGATTTTGCCTTCGTTGTACAGGAACATTTCGTTGTCGTTGGCAATCAGGTTTTTGACTTCCTGACCGTTTTTGTTACGAAGCACGAAGTCCTGCCATGTGTCGACGGAGTTTTTGTAGTCGTTGTCCAGTTCTTCGTTAAACAGTTCGATTGCCTTGTTGAAGTCGTCAACGACGTATTGAGCGTTTTTGTTTGCCGCACGGTACTCTGCAAGTTTTTCGGCAAAAGTAACTTCGTCGGTAACGCTGGTATCCTTCAGAATCGTGTTTGTGGCGGTAACAAGCGCAAGAATACGCGTGTTTGCCTTACGTTCGAACTGAGCGGAATATTGTTCCTGTTCCTTTTCGTCGTAGGTCTGCGTGCGGTAAGCCTTAAGACCTACAATATCGGTACTGTACATCGTGCTGCTGCCCGTGTAGGCAGGGTCGAGGTACACGTACATGTTGAACAGCACGTCCTTGATTGTCAGCGGGCTGCCGTTGCTGAATTTGATGTCGCGCTTGAGTACAAACTTGTAGTTGGTGTACTGTTTGCCGCCTTCTTCGTAGGTTTTTTCTTGGTAATCTTTCACCACTACCGCTTCGGTGTCGCCGTAAGCGACCTTACCTTTGCTGTCGTTGGAAAGCATGCCTACCTGCGTGGGTCCGATTACGTTGCTGTCCGGCGCAGTCGTGCTGAAGAAGGGGTTGAACACCTTGTCCACGTCCTGCGAAGAGAACACAAGCGGGTTGGTTTCGTTGTCGTAATAGACTGTGTTGTCCTGCGTGCATGCAACAAGCGGCATGACGGTTGTCATAATCATCATGGCTGCCACAATGAAACAAAGGACGGATTTTTTGTTTATTAAGTTCATGGCTATTCTCCTTTTTGGTAAACAACCGTGCCTGCGCAGTCGGTTGCGGTCGTTGTGCCGTCGGCAAGCAGGTACAGGTTGTTTGCTTCGGCGCAAATGATTTTGCTTTGATCAATTCCTCCGCCGAAATCGGCAGAGGCACCGATTGTCACGTTACTGAACGTGCAACCGCTCGCCTTACCGCACAGAGCGGCAAGGTAGATGTTGTATTGTTGCAGGTCCCCTTCGCCGCCGTAAATCTCACCGGTTTCGGAGTTGGCTGTGCCCACAAAGGACACGTTTGCAAATGTCAGGTCGGAAATTTTGCAATTTTTCATTTCCGCTGACATTGTCACGTAAAACGCCCTGCCGCCGTCGTCGTTGATGTCGTCTTTCAGGTTGTCCTTGGACAGGTACCCGAGTTGGTTGCCGACCGCAACGGTAAGATTACTTACGGTGTGCCCGTTACCACGGATTTCGAGGTTGTTTATACTCTGGCGCACGACGAACGATTTGCCCGACAGGTCAATGTCCGTCGTAAGGTACATTTTTTTGTTGCTTGCAAACGCGGTTTTGAAAGCGTCCGCCGTCGAAACAAGCGTGTACCTGCCTTCGATGAAGTGACAGTACACATCGACAACCAGCGTTTCGCCGCTCGGACGAGTACCGCTAAGGCCTTCGTAGCCGCGGCTTTCTCCGTCGGGACTGCCCGTAGTGTAATCGACAAGCGTAAGGTTGTTTTCGTTTGCGTAGTTTATCGCTGCACCGGCAGTTCCGTTGAAGATACCGTTTTCGCTGACGGGGTAACTGCCAAGTTCCACGTCCTCGCCCGCGCCGTTGCGGTACAACAGACGGTAAGAGTAAAACTTTTGCTTTTCCCACGAAGCGTACAGTTGCGTGCTGCCGTCCTCGGCGATTTCGTCCTTGTCGAAGTTCCACGCGTCCGTGTATGTGCCGTCATCGTTTTTGGTCTTGTACCAACCGACAAAGTCGTAGCCCGAACGCTCGAGACGAGTGGATCCGAACGAACCCAATGGCTTGACAAGACGTTTCGCGCCTTCGGCAAAATTGTAGTAGTACTCCACCGCCTGCTGACTGAGCCCGTACGTGCCGCCTTCGAGATTGAACGTAACCTTTGTGCCGGTCGGCGTTCCTTCGGCGTTACATGCGGTAAACAAACAAGCAAGCAAAGCAAGCAGGAGCACCGACAGTAATGTTTTTTTCTTCATATCGCTTCTCCGTAGTAGGCGGACTATCTGTAATTTTGCGCTACTCCACCTATACAATAGTAATTATTCTACAACTTTTCAACCAATACGTCAAACAATTTTACCGCTTTACCTATATTTGTTGTAGAAATTTGCATTAAAATAATTAAAATATTTATAACAACGACATACTGTTTTCAGAAAATAAAAATAAGCGCCCGCTTTTCACTGAGAAAATGTGAAAAATCGGACGCTGATTTCAGGTGATTATTCTATTTTTTGCCGACTTGTAAGGCGGGTTTTACCGCAGTGCGCGGCAGAAAACGGACTAAATTACGGTAAAGCCTTCTGTGTTGCGTACGACCTTGAAGATGTTTACTTCGTTGCCGCTTTCGCTGTCCACGTAGACGTAGTACTGGCGGTCACCGCGAACGCATTCAAACTGCCAGCAGGCAAAGATTTTGTCGTTGCGCTCGACATAGGCTTTGGCAACGTTTGTGACGACAAGACCGTCGGCAAGTTTTGCTTTCGCCTCGTCCGAGCCGATTTTACCGAAAGGTTTGACTACATCGGCGGCTTTGTTGCTGAGATACGCCTTGGCTTCCATGCCGACAACGTGTCCGTCGGCGGCTACGGCAACCTTGACAAGGCGAGGATACACTATCGCGCCGTCCACAACGGGTGCGCAGTTGACGTAGGTTACGTAGTCCTTGACCTTGCTGACCCACACTCCGCGGACATTGTACCCCAGGCGAGCGCAGAACTCTTCGGCGGCGGAAACGCAACCGTCTTTGCCGACGTTGCCGTTGTTTTCGTTTTCACGATATTCGGCGTACTCCACGATGTCGCCGCCAACGCTTGCGGTAACTCGACCGCCTTTGCCTTCAAACACATACAGAGTGTCCGTACCGTTTACCGTGTTGACATACTGTACATCTTCAAACAGTTTAACAACCTTTTGTGTCACTTCGGACAGCGACAAGTGTCGCTTTGCTACAATCTGTTTGTTTTGCACTCCGTCTGAAAAAGGTCCGTCGTAAATCAGTTTTTCGTAGGCAAACGCCTTGTCGTCGACATTCTCGAGGCTGTCGCTGAGTGCCCCTGCGCCGCCCAAACCTGTGCCGTTAGTCATAAACATTCCGCTGTCCGACTCGGCGTAGGCTTGCAAAAAATCGTACATGTTTGTTGCAACGGTGTTAAGTCCGTCAAGGGACGCGCGCTCGCCGTCGGTCAGTTGTTTGCCCGCGGCAAGTTTGGCAAGAAGAGTACGGGCAAAGTCCTGCGCCTGATTGACAAACTTCTGGCAGGTCATCAACTTTTCGCTTGCTTCGATAGGAAGGTCGGCGAAGCGGTCGTTTACTTCGTTTGCACAAACGACGACGTTTGTAAGGGCGCGAGCCTGCGTTACGGCGTTATTTGACACTACCGTTTTGCCCAGGTTTGCGTCAAGGTTTTTCATACCGTCGCATGCCGCGTACAATGCATGACGATATTCGTTTTCGCGATTGATTTTGTACACGTTTTCGTCGCTGACGGTGGACATGTTTATACGGACCACACGACTTTCCGCGGCAAAATACATTGCAACGGACGACGCCACGGCGACAACCGCCACCAATGCGAAAAAGACAGCCCAAAATGTTTTTATACTTTTATTTTGTACCATGCGCAACCCCCTTAAATGCAAAAGATGTGCTTACCGATTGTGGTAAGTTGTTTGCGCGACCAGATCCATTTACTGGTGGCGGTTGCAGGGTTGAAGTAATACAGGGCGCCTCCTGTTGCA
>OGOZ01000892.1_pt1 | contig 18276 bp, 11 predicted proteins | sample 1552801 | NCBI WGS metagenome assembly OGOZ01 (sample SAMEA2580196, study PRJEB22360) | human gut metagenome | biome: human gut; feature: human-associated habitat; material: faeces | place: Denmark | collected 2008/2010 | reverse complement strand
ACAGCATGATCTTCTGTTGCTGAAAAATCAAGCATCTTCAATGATCACGGGTATAGACAGAATAATTCCGACTGCTTTTAATGTGGCAAAAATGGTAGGCGATACCATGCAGAGTAAACCGTAATGTAATAATGATATCTGTAATCCGCTGAATTGTGCCTGTTGATAGTCAAGACAAAAATTCCTGAAAAAACGATACCTATAATGGTATCTTTCTTTATGATGCTATTATCTTTCAGATAGCCAGTTGCAATTGCACAAGACAGTCCTACAATAAATGCACCAATTCCCAGCGGCATACCTATAATCCAGGCATAGAACTATGCCAGGAAACATTGCGTGGTTCATTGCATCTCCTATTAGCGCCCAGTCTTTTAATACCAGAAAAACTGATAATAATGCACAGGGGAACGATATTATAATAGCGATTATCAATGCATAATTCATAAATTTAAATTGTAATGATTAGAGGGGAAAATGTCAGCACATTTGCGAAATGAATCAAAAAGCCCGCAGCAATGTGCGGGCGTTAGTGTCAGCGCACAACCAGCACGGAGCACTCTGCGTGACGCACTACAGCTGCGGCGTTAGAACCGAGCAGATAAGTGGTGATATCCGGTCGATGGGAAGCAATGATGATCATATGAGCGGGGATCTTCTTCGCCAATTCCAGAATGCGGTCTTTGGGCGAGCCTTCTTCAACATGGACATGCACTCTGTCGGTTGGCAGTTTAAATTTTTTAATGATCTCTTCCAGTTGCGATTTGGCTTCCGCTTTCAGATCATCCATTGCCGGTAATTCTGCGGAATAGGCTAAACCCAGAGAGGCATAGTAGGGCAGCGAAGGTATTACCGTCAGGAAATGAACCTCTGCATCATCAATCTTTGCCTCTGCCTCAACGTGGCTAATCACGCGTTGAGTTAATTCTGAATCGGAAATATCGATAGGGACAAGAATCGTTCTGTTCATAAAACCTCCTGTTTTAGTATCCGCATAAAGTGTAACGCCAGATGACACTTTTTGTGTAATGACGGAGTTCACATTTTTAATTTAGATCAAAGGAGGAAGAATAAGCAGAAAAAGCCCGCCAAAACAGCGGGCAGGGGGATTTAGAACTGATAAACCAGACCTAAAGCGACAATATCATCGGTAGAGATGCCGTTGGCAGCGTAGAAACTGTCATCTTCATCCAACAGGTTGATTTTATAGTCAACATAGGTGGACATGTTTTTATTGAAATAGTAAGTCGCGCCAACATCGGCGTATTTAACCAGATCTTTATCATCAACACCTGCTGGGTTGTCTGCACCACCGGCAGCGTGCAGGTCACGGCCTTTAGACATCAGGAAAGAGACTGCCGGACGCAGACCAAAATCAAACTGGTACTGTGCAGTGACTTCAAAGTTCTGGGTTTTGTTTGCAACAGCATAATCGCTGTCGCCAAACGGGGTCATATTACGCGTTTCTGAATACATGGTTGCCAGGTAAATATTGTTAGCATCGTATTTTAGCCCAGCAGTCCACGCGTCTGCTTTATCACCACCTGCCGCAGTATGGTTAACCTGGTCATTGGTGCGGTCAGAAGAGGTGTATGCCGCACCAGCGCTAAAGCCCATGCCTAAATCATATGTTGTGGAAAGACCCCAGCCGTCACCGTTTTCATGGCGAACATCACGTCCGTTGTTGGTGCCTTCCTGACCATTACTGGCACCTTCGTTGTTACCTTGATACTGCACCGCGAAGTTCAGACCATTTACCAGACCGAAGAAATCAGCATTACGATAAGTCGCGACGCCATTGGCACGACCAGTCATAAAGTTGTCTGCATTGGTATAAGAGTCACCGCCAAATTCAGGTAGCATATCAGTCCAGCCTTCGATGTCGTACATTACGCCATAATTACGTCCGTAATCGAAAGAACCGTAATCTGCAAATTTCAGTCCGGCAAATGCCAGACGGGTCCATGACTGGTTTGTTGAAGATTCGGTGTTGTTTGCCTGAATATTGTATTCCCATTGACCGTAGCCAGTGAGTTGATCGTTAATTTGGGTTTCGCCTTTAAAACCCAGACGAGCATAGCTCTGGTCGCCATCTTTCGCTGAATTATCAGAAAAATAATGCAGGCCATCAACTTTGCCATACAGATCTAATTTGTTGCCGTCTTTATTATAAACTTCGGCTGCATGTGCAGCACCTGCAGCGAGCAGGGCAGGAATTAAGAGTGCCAGTACTTTGCTTTTCATTGAATAAATCCTTTAGTTATTTTATTTGCCTTTCATCCCCATTTTGGGGAGTGAAAACATCCTAAAGGAGAAGTTCAGTTAGCCGATAAATATCATTTGTTACGCCTTAAGTAAAACCTTAATTAAATAATTCTTCTGAAATGATAATAAGTCTGGTGAATGTATTGGAGATAACACATACAAAATAAAAATTATACTTTTAATTTTCTATACGTTATTCTGCGCGGGTTATATGCCTTTATTGTCACAGATTTTATTTTCTGTTGGGCCATTGCATTGCTACTGATTTTCCAACACATAAGAAGACAAGCCCGAACAGTCGTCCGGGCTTTTTTTAGAATTGGATAATCCTTATCCAGAGCATTTAATCGGTGTTGCTTTTTTCCGCTTTTCCGGCCATTTGTGCCAGAAAGTCATAGCGTTTTTGCAAATCAGCTGCAGCATCTTTCCATAACTGTTCTGCCACTTCTGGCTGCTGCGAATTCAGACGACGGAAACGCTGCTCGTGAAGTAACGTTTCTTCCAGTGCTTCTGACGGCGGGCGTGAATCCAGCGCCAGCGGCAGTTTGCCTTCATCGGCACGACGAGGATCGAAGCGATATAACGGCCAGAAGCCGGTAGCAGTGAGTTGGCGCATCTGATCGTGGCTGAGTGCCAGATCGTAACCATGCTCTTCACATGGGCTATAAGCGATGATCAGCGATGGCCCCGGATACGCTTCCGCTTCCTGAATCGCTTTCACCGTCTGGTTCAACTGCGCGCCGAGAGAAATCTGCGCCACATAAACATGACCGTACATCATCATACTGACGCCAAGATCTTTACGCGCTTTACGTTTGCCGTGCTCGCCAAACTTAGTTACTGCACCCAGCGGTGTCGCTTTCGACGCCTGACCACCGGTGTTGGAATAGCATTGCGTATCCAGCACCAGAATGTTGACGTTTTCCGTCAAACTCAATACATGATCCAGACCGCCAAAGCCGATATCGTAAGCCCAGCCATCGCCACCAATCAGCCAGATTGATTTTTCCACCAGGGCATCTGCGTCACGCAGCAGTTCATGTGCTTCAGCAACATCGTTGAGTTGCTGGCGTAAAGCTGCAACCTGTTCACGACGAACCTCTGGCGTGGCGTCTGATTTCAACGCAGTCAGTAATTCCGCCGGGATTTTATCGGCAAATTGATCGAGCAGACGCAGCACGCGGACACGGTGTTGATCGACCGTCAGGCGGAAACCAAGGCCAAATTCGGCGTTATCTTCAAACAGCGAGTTCGCCCATGCCGGTCCACGACCATTGGCATCGGTGGTATATGGTGTTGAAGGCAGGTTACCGCCGTATATTGAAGAACAGCCAGTGGCATTAGCGATCAACATCCGGTCGCCATAGAGCTGAGTCAGCAATTTAATATACGGCGTCTCGCCACAACCGGAGCAAGCACCGGAATATTCAAACAGCGGTGTAATCAGCTGCGATGTACGAATATCAATACGTTCCAGTTTGCTACGGTCGATTTCCGGCAGGTTGAGGAAGAAATCGTAATTGATTTTCTCTTCTTCGACATGTTCCAGGCGCGACATCATATTGATGGCTTTAATCTCTGGATTCTGACGGTCTTTCGCCGGGCAAACTTCGACGCACAGGTTACAACCGGTGCAATCTTCCGGAGCCACCTGCAAGACATATTTCTGCCCGCGCATATCACGCGATTTCACATCCAGCGAATGCAGGCTGGCAGGGGCGTTTTCCATCGCTTCAGGCGGTACCACTTTTGCGCGAATAGCTGAGTGTGGGCAAGCGGCGACACAGTGGTTACATTGGGTACAGAGTTCCTCTTTCCAGATGGGGATCTCTTCGGCGATATTGCGTTTTTCCCAGCGCGTGGTGCCCATCGGCCAGGTGCCGTCTGGCGGCAGCGCCGAAACGGGGAGGGCGTCGCCAAGCCCGGCGAGCATCGCAGCGGTTACGGTTTTCACGAAATCAGGAGCGGCATCGGAAACCACTGGCGGTCGATTGGCGCTATGCGGATTAACTGGCTGCAGTGGAACTTCTTCTACGGATTCACGTGCCAGCGCCAGAGCCTGCCAGTTGCGTTCCACCAGATCCTGGCCTTTGCTACTGTAACTTTTGGCAATCGCACCCTGCAATTCTGCCAGGGCGCTATCGCCAGGCAGAATCTGCGTCAGATGGAAAAAAGCCATCTGCATGACGGTATTAATACGGGCCGCCAGGCCACATTCGCGGGCGATTTTCGCCGCGTTAATCACATAGAAGCGCGCTTTTTTCTGGTTTAGCACGGCCTGAACTTCCTGCGGCAAGCGCGACCACACTTCAGCTGCGCTGTACGGCGTGTTAAGCAGGAAAATGCCGCCAGGTTTTAAACGCTCAGCCATCTGATATTTATCGATAAACTGCAACTGGTGGCAGCCAACAAAATCAGCCTGGGAAATGAGATAAGCGGAACGAATCGGCTGTTCGCTCACGCGAAGGTGAGAAACCGTCAGGCCGCCCGCCTTTTTGGAGTCGTAAACAAAATAGCCCTGTGCGTACCACGGCGTGGAATTTCCGATAATCTTGATATTGTTTTTGGTCGCGGAAACGCTGCCATCACTACCAAGGCCATAAAACAAGGCTTCCAGTTTCGCCGAGTTTGGTAGGGTGTTTTCCGGCAACGGCAGTGACAGATTGGTTACATCATCGTAAATACCAACCGTAAAGCGCGCTTTCGGTTTAGCTGCGTTGAGCTCGGCAAATACCGCCAGTACACAGTCCGGGCCAAATTCTTTGGATGAGAGACCATAGCGCCCACCAATGACACGGGGAAGGGTTTCACGCTCGCCATTATTAAAGGCTTCTGCCAGTGCGGTCATCACATCCAGGTACAGGGGTTCCGCTTGCGCACCTGGCTCTTTGGTGCGATCCAGCACCGCCACTATCCGAACAGAGTCCGGCAATGCTTGCAGTAAGTGTTTGGCGGAGAAGGGGCGGTACAGGCGAACTTTCAGCACGCCGACTTTTTCGCCACGGGTCAGCAATTCATCAACCACTTCTTCACATGTGCCAATGGCTGAGCCCATCAGGATAATTACCCGTTCCGCTTGCGGATGCCCGTAATACTCAAACGGCTGATACTGACGACCTGTCGCGGCAGCGAAATCATTCATCGCCTGTTCAACATGGTCATAGACCGCGTTGTACCATGGGTTGGTGGCTTCGCGAGACTGGAAATAAGTGTCAGGATTGGCGGACGTACCGCGGATCACCGGATGTTCCGGGTTGAGTGCCCGGGCGCGATGAGCATCAATTTCTGCCTGCGGCATCAGTTCAAGAATCGTGTCATCGGCCAGCGGGACAATTTTATTGATTTCGTGGGATGTGCGGAAACCATCAAAGAAATGAATAAATGGCACGCGGCTTTTCAGCGTCGCGATGTGCGAAATGAGAGCAAAGTCTTGCGCTTCCTGGACGCTTGCTGCACACAACATCGCGCAACCCGTCTGGCGCACCGCCATAACGTCGGAATGATCGCCAAAAATAGAGAGTGCATGTGTGGCAACGGTACGTGCCGCAACATGCAGGACAAACGGCGTCAGTTCGCCTGCCAGTTTGTACAGCGTTGGGATCATCAGCAGCAAACCCTGCGATGACGTAAACGATGTTGAGAGGGCACCAGTTTGCAAAGCACCATGCACGGTAGCGATAGCACCCGCTTCCGACTGCATTTCAACCACGCGTGGTGTGTCTCCCCAAACGTTTTTCAAGCCGTTTCCGGCCCATGCATCAGCCTGTTCTGCCATCGTGGAACTGGGGGTAATAGGGTAGATGGCGATAACTTCACTGGTGCGAAACGCCACCGAAGCAACCGCGCCATTACCGTCAATAGTAATCATATGACACCCTTACATTGCGCAAATGAGGGGCGCACGAAATTGCTGCGCGCCCAGTAGTAATCGTTCAATTTTAGCAAATGGCTTTCTTCTGCATTTTCGCTTTTGTGTCCCCCACATCAGCGTAATGAATGTTTTGATCAAACAGAGGGCAAAAAAATAGCCATAAAAAAGTAAAAATGCGGGGCAACGCGCAGGACAGCTCTCGACGCCGCCCTCTGTGCTGCCTATTATTTATGGCGGTGTCGTTTGGCTTGAAGATCAGAGGAAGAAAAGATGCGAGCAGCGTTTTGGGTAGGGTGTGCCGCTTTATTGTTGTCGGCGTGTAGTAGTGAACCTGTTCAGCAGGCGACTGCGGCGCACGTAGCGCCAGGTTTAAAAGCGTCGATGTCCAGTAGTGGAGAAGCAAATTGTGCAATGATCGGCGGTTCGCTTTCTGTTGCCCGCCAACTGGATGGTACGGCGATTGGGATGTGTGCATTACCCAACGGCAAACGCTGTAGCGAACAGTCACTTGCCGCCGGGAGCTGTGGCAGCTATTAATTCATTAAATCCGCCAGCTTATAAGTTAATGTCTGTTTCGCGGTCGCCAGCGTTAACTGGTTCGCGGTCAGATCCACTTGTGCACCTTCTTTCAGCATTTCGCTAATGGTGTTATCGAGTTCATTAAGCTGCGGGTTAACGCACATCATACGGGTCATTGCCAGCCCTTTGGCGGTCAGTTCACCATTAGACAGTTTGCCTTCACCGCTAAAGCGGTTACACATGCTGCCGGAAATCATCATCTTTTCACCAAAGCTGATTTCTGGCGGATTTTTATCGCTGGTCACGGGCTTACCGTTTACGCTTTCCAGCACAAAGCGATGATGCTGTAGCTGTTCTGGCGTTACAGCAATTTTGTCACTACTTACACATCCCGCCATCAGCAGGCTTAGCGCAACAAGCGCGGCTACTTTCTTCATTGTGGTTCTCAATTACTGTTTCTGATTCAGGACTTTTTTAAGAATAGAGGATGAAAGGTCTTTGGGGATTATCTGAATAAGCTCCCCTGGAATGCAGGGGAGCGGCAAGATTAAACCAGTTCGTTCGGGCAGGTTTCGCCTTTTTCCAGATTGCTTAAGTTTTGCAGCGTAGTCTGAGAAATACTGGTCAGAGCTTCTGCTGTCAGGAATGCCTGGTGCCCGGTAAACAGCACGTTGTGGCAGGCAGACAAGCGACGGAATACGTCATCCTGGATCACGTCGTTGGATTTATCTTCAAAGAACAGATCGCGTTCGTTCTCATACACGTCCATACCCAACGAACCAATTTTCTGATTTTTCAGCGCTTCAATTGCCGCCTGAGAATCAATCAATGCACCGCGACTGGTATTGACGATCATCACGCCATTTTTCATCTGATCGAAGGCGGCTTCGTTCAACAGATGGTAGTTTTCCGGTGTCAGCGGGCAGTGCAGAGAGATAACGTCTGATTCAGAGAACAGGGTTGGCAGATCGACATACTCCACACCGAGTTCCAGCGCCGCCGCACTTGGATACGGATCGAACGCCAGCAGACGCATACCAAAACCTTTCAGAATGCGCAGCATCGCCACACCGATTTTACCGGTACCGATAACGCCTGCCGTTTTGCCATACATAGTAAAGCCGGTCAGACCTTCCAGAGAGAAGTTAGCGTCACGGGTACGCTGATACGCGCGGTGAATACGGCGGTTCAGCGTCATCATCATACCGATGGCGTGTTCAGCAACGGCCTCTGGATCATAGGCTGGAACACGGACTACTTTGAGCCCCAGTTCTTTTGCCGCGTCAAGGTCGACGTTATTGAAACCGGCACAGCGCAAGGCGATATATTTAACGCCGTGCTTTTTCAGCTCTTCCAGCACCGGGCGGCTGCCGTCATCGTTTACGAAAATACATACCGCTTCGCAGCCATTGGCAGTTTTAGCGGTTTTTTCCGTCAGCAGAAAGTCAAAAAATTCCAGCTCAAAGCCAAAGGACTCGTTCACCTGTTGCAGGTACTTCTTGTCGTACTGTTTTGTGCTATAAACGGCGAGTTTCATAAGACTTTCTCCAGTGATGTTGAATCACATTTAAGCTACTAAAAATATTTTACAAAATTTCAAATATAATTGAAAGATATGGCGATATTGAAAAATTCATCAACAACTATGCTTAGTGTAGGCGCAACCTTCAACTGAACGGTTAAACATGCCACAATACCCGTATTGAATGCTTAATTTTTCGCTAAATCAGGATATTAACTACCCATGCTGGGTAAATATAAAGCCGTTCTCGCGCTGTTATTACTGATTATTCTTGTGCCGTTAACGCTGCTGATGACGCTCGGGCTGTGGGTTCCCACGCTGGCGGGCATCTGGCTACCGCTCGGGACACGTATTGCATTAGATGAAAGCCCACGCATTACGCGTAAAGGTTTAATCATCCCCGATCTCCGTTATCTGGTGGGAGATTGTCAGCTTGCGCATATCACCAACGCCAGCCTTTCACATCCCAGTCGCTGGTTATTGAGCGTCGGCACGGTAGAACTTGATTCTGCTTGTCTGGCGAAATTGCCGCAGACGGAGCAATCGCCAGCCGCTCCAAAAACCCTCGCGCAGTGGCAGTCCATGCTGCCTAACACCTGGATCAATATCGATAAACTGATTTTTTCTCCCTGGCAGGAATGGCAGGGAAAACTCTCTCTCGCATTAACCTCCGATATCCAGCAACTGTGTTATCAGGGCGAAAAAGTTAAATTTCAAGGCCAGCTGAAAGGGCAACAACTTACAGTCAGCGAACTGGATGTCGCCGCGTTTGAAAATCAGCCGCCGGTAAAACTGGTGGGGGAATTTACTATGCCGCTCGTGCCGGATGGACTTCCGGTAAGTGGTCATGCTACTGCGACGTTAAACTTACCGCAGGAGCCTTCACTGGTGGATGCCGAGCTGGACTGGCAGGAAAATAGCGGGCAATTGATTGTGCTGGCACGGGATAACGGCGATCCGTTGCTCGATTTGCCGTGGCAAATTACTCGTCAACAATTGACCGTAAGCGATGGTCGCTGGAGCTGGCCGTATGCAGGTTTTCCTTTAAGTGGCCGACTGGGTGTTAAAGTCGACAACTGGCAGGCAGGGCTCGAGAACGCTCTGGTCAGCGGGCGACTGAGTGTGCTGACCCAGGGGCAAGCGGGTAAAGGCAACGCGGTGTTAAATTTTGGCCCAGGAAAATTAAGCATGGATAACAGCCAGCTGCCTCTGCAGCTGACCGGTGAAGCGAAACAGGCGGACCTCATTTTATATGCCCGTTTACCTGCGCAGCTAAGTGGAAGTCTGTCTGACCCAACGCTGACCTTTGAGCCTGGCGCGTTACTTCGTTCAAAGGGAAGAGTCATTGATTCGCTGGACATCGATGAAATCCGCTGGCCTTTAGCGGGTGTAAAAGTCACCCAACGTGGTGTTGACGGACGTTTGCAGGCCATTTTGCAGGCGCATGAAAATGAACTGGGCGATTTCGTGCTGCATATGGATGGGCTGGCGAATGATTTTCTCCCTGACGCTGGCCGCTGGCAGTGGCGCTACTGGGGAAAAGGGAGTTTTACACCGATGAATGCCACCTGGGATGTCGCAGGAAAAGGTGAGTGGCATGACAGCACGATTACGCTGACCGATCTCTCCACCGGTTTCGACCAGTTACAATACGGTACGATGACGGTAGTAAAGCCGAGATTAATTCTCGACAAGCCCGTCGTCTGGGTACGTGACGCACAGCATCCCTCCTTCAGCGGCGCGCTGTCACTGGACGCCGGGCAAACGCTGTTCACTGGCGGCAGTGTGTTACCGCCATCAACCTTAAAATTTAGCGTCGATGGGCGCGATCCGACGTATTTCCTCTTTAAAGGCGATTTACATGCTGGTGAGATTGGCCCGGTTCGGGTAAATGGTCGCTGGGACGGTATTCGTCTGCGCGGTAACGCCTGGTGGCCTAAACAATCACTGACTGTATTCCAGCCGTTGGTGCCACCCGACTGGAAGATGAACTTACGCGATGGTGAACTGTATGCTCAGGTTGCATTTTCAGCAGCGCCCGAACAAGGATTCCGCGCGGGAGGGCACGGCGTGTTGAAAGGCGGTAGTGCCTGGATGCCAGATAATCAGGTTAACGGTGTCGATTTTGTCCTGCCTTTCCGTTTTGCCGATGGAGCCTGGCATCTGGGGACTCGCGGTCCCGTTACGTTGCGAATTGCCGAAGTGATTAATCTGGTTACAGCGAAAAATATTACGGCTGATTTGCAAGGGCGTTATCCGTGGACTGAAGAAGAACCATTGCTGTTGACTGATGTTAGCGTCGATGTGTTAGGCGGTAACGTGCTGATGAAACAATTACGTATGCCGCAACATGACCCGGCGCTGTTGCGGCTGAATAATCTTTCCTCCAGCGAACTGGTTAGCGCCGTCAATCCGAAACAATTCGCCATGTCCGGGGCATTTAGTGGTGCATTGCCGTTATGGCTAAACAACGAAAAATGGATAGTGAAAGACGGCTGGCTGGCAAATAGCGGGCCGATGACCTTGCGGCTGGATAAAGACACCGCAGATGCAGTGGTGAAAGACAATATGACCGCGGGTTCAGCAATTAACTGGTTGCGCTATATGGAAATTAGCCGTTCATCGACAAAAATTAATTTAGATAATCTCGGTTTATTAACCATGCAGGCCAATATTACAGGTACCAGTCGCGTTGATGGTAAAAGCGGTACGGTAAATCTTAATTACCATCATGAAGAGAATATTTTTACGCTGTGGCGCAGTTTACGCTTTGGCGATAATCTCCAGGCATGGCTGGAGCAGAACGCGCGTCTGCCGGGAAATGACTGTCCGCAAGGAAAAGAGTGTGAGGATAAACAATGAAAATTTTACTGGCTGCGTTGACGTCATCTTTTATGCTGGTTGGCTGTACGCCTCGCATTGAAGTCGCTGCACCTAAGGAACCGATCACTATCAATATGAACGTTAAAATTGAGCATGAGATCATCATCAAGGCAGACAAAGATGTCGAAGAGCTGCTTGAGACCCGTAGCGATCTTTTTTGAGGTGATGATGAAAAGAACATTACTTCTTTGTGCATTTCTTGTTGGCTTGGTAAGCAGCAATGTAATGGCATTGACTCTGGATGAAGCCAGAACTCAGGGGCGGGTAGGGGAAACATTTTATGGTTATCTGGTTGCGCTGAAAACAGATGCTGAAACTGAGAAATTAGTAACCGACATTAATGCCGAACGTAAAGCGAGCTATCAACAACTGGCAAAGCAGAATAATGTGTCGGTGGAAGATATCGCGAAACTCGCCGGGCAAAAGCTTGTAGAACGGGCCAAACCCGGGGAATATGTACAAGGGATAAACGGTAAATGGGTGCGAAAATTTTAATAGCAAAACCGCAATATCGGGATAACGCTACAGGAGAAGGCGATTAATCTATTTTCCGGAAATATTTTGCTCTTTTAATTATAAGACTGAGTTATGTTTCGGCTCTGCTTTATTTATTCGAGTATTGGTTTATACCGTTTTTTTCATTAAATAAATATCTATGTGACGCATTTGAATTTATAATTTATATAATATAGATAATTTGTATGTTTCGCAGGTTTATTTATTTCTCTGTATTATAAATCCAGATTGTCAGAAAATATGTTTGATTAGGTAACAATCTACTGGCAATATTGGACGTCCTCTATGTTTTAAATAATCAATTGGTCGGGTCAGGGTATCCGACCTTCTTTATATTCGCCAGAAGGATTTATTATGCAAAGGAAAACTCTATTGTCGGCCTGTATTGCATTAGCTCTGAGTGGTCAGGGTTGGGCGGCAGATATTACAGAAATAGAAACCACCACAGGTGAAAAGAAAAATACCAATGTGACTTGTCCAGCAGATCCTGGAAAACTCAGTCCAGAAGAGCTTAAACGCTTACCCTCTGAATGCTCCTCTGTAGTCGAACAGAACCTGATGCCATGGCTTGTCACAGGTGCTGCTACTGCGTTAATCACAACCTTAGCCATAGTGGAACTAAACGACGATGATGATCATCATCGCAATAATTCTCCACTTCCACCAACTCCACCTGATGATGATTCAGACGACACTCCAGTTCCTCCAACTCCTGGCGGAGATGAGATAATACCAGACGACGGTCCGGATGATACCCCGACGCCTCCCAAACCGATTGCGTTTAATAATGACGTTATCCTCGATAAAACAGAAAAAACGTTAACTATTCGCGATTCAGTTTTCAGTTATACCGAGAATGCTGACGGGACTATTTCTCTGCAAGATAGCAATGGGCGTAAGGCGACTATTAATCTTTGGCAGATTGATGAAACGAATAACACGGTTGCCCTTGAAGGGATGAGCGCAGATGGTGCAACGAAGTGGCAATATAATCACAACGGTGAGCTCATTATTACGGGCGACAATACCACAGTAAACAACACTGGAAAAACCATCGTCGACGGCAAAGGCGCCACCGGAACTGAAATCGCGGGTAACAACGCGGTGGTGAATCAGGACGGCGAGCTGGATGTGAGCGGCGGCGGTCACGGTATTGATATCACCGGCGACAGCGCAACGGTGGATAACAAAGGCGGTATGACCGTCGCGGATGCGGATTCGATTGGCATTCAGATAGACGGCGACAAGGCGGTCGTGAACAACGACGGTGACAATGCCATCAGCAACGGCGGCACTGGCACCAGCATCACCGGCAACGAAGCCACAGCCAACAACACCGGCAAAACCACCGTCGATGGCCAAGGCTCTACCGGCACCGAGATCGCAGGTAATAACGCCACCGTTACTCAGGAAGGTGAACTCACGGTTAGCAGCGGCGGTCGCGGTATCGACATCACAGGCAACAATGCCAAGGTCGACACTAAAGGCAAAATGACCATCACAGGTACTGACTCGGTTGGTGTGTCCATCAATGGCGACAGTGCGACGTTGACCAATACGGGCGATATTGACGTCAGCAATTCGGCTACCGGATTCAGCCTCGTAACCAATGAGGGGATTATCTCGCTGGCTGGCAGCATGAAAGTGGGCGATTTTTCAACGGGCATGGCGCTTAGCGGCGACAACAACAGCGTGACGCTGGCGGCGAAAGATATCAATGTCACCGGGCAGAAAGCGACAGGCGTTAACATCTCAGGCGAGAGTAATACCGTTGATATCACCGGTAATATTCTGGTGGATAAAGATCAAACCGCAGATAACGCGGTAGATTATTTCTACGACCCATCCGTTGGTGTGAATATCAGCGGCAACAGTAACACGGTATCACTGGACGGTAAGCTAACCGTTATTGCAGATAGTGAGTTAACCTCACGCAAATACATGGCGTTTGATGGTAGCCAGGAGAATATTTCTGGGCTTACCGTGTCTGGCGATGGTAACACCGTTAATTTGAATGGCGGCATTCAGTTTGTGGGCGAGAAAAACGCGCTGGCAGACGGTTCAACTATCGCCGCTAATCGCAGCTACTTTGGTAATACACCTCTTGTTAGTGTCGATGGACAATCCAAAGTTTATCTGAACGGTGATTCTACTATCAGCGGCTCTTTGCCGTTAGGCTATGCCAACATTCTTCAGCTAAGCAATAAGGCGGCGCTTGAAATTGGTAGTGACGCTACGTTCAGCATGCAGGACATCAGTGTTTACGAGCACTATTTCGCGCAAACTCCGCAAATTATCAAGGTTGATACGGGTTCACAGGTCGTCAACAATGGTGATGTGGATATCTGGAATATCAGTTTTGCAGGCATTTGGGGCGAAAACTCTACCGGTATTAACAACGGAAATATTACGCTTTCTCAATATGACTATTCTTCTCCGGAGACACCGTTCTCAGAACCTGACCACATGGCCTTTTTAAGCTCCAGTGGCGGAAGTGCTGTGAACAACGGAACGATCACTGCAAAAGTGATGGAGCAGCACAGTGTTCTCGATATGGGAGCTGCAGCCGGTGTTGCAGACCCGAGGGTATTCAATAATAGCGTGTCGAGTATGATGGGAATGGAGGCCTACGGTAAAGGCACTGTTCTTAACAGCGAAAACGGCGTTATTGACATGTACGGGCGCGGCAACATTGGCATGTTGGCAATTGATAATTCCGTGGCGAATAATGCCGGGAAAATCACGCTGGATACGCTTTGGGTCGATCAAAACGACACCACGACGCTGCGTACTGACCTCCATTCCAACACGGCTATAGATTACGGTGTTGGTATGGCCACCGGAACGAATAGTGGTGGTGGTGCAAGAAGCAACGGTGTTGCGACTAACCAACAAGGCGGTGTAATCACTGTTTATAATGCCGGTGCTGCTATGGCTGCTTACGGTGCCAGCAACATGGTTATTAACCAGGGCATTATCAATCTGGAGAAAAACGGAAATTACGATGGCGGCTTGGGCGCGAATATGCTCGTGGGGATGGCGGTCTATAGCAAAGGCACCGCTATCAACGATAAAACAGGCGTGATCAATATTAACGTCGATACGGGGCAGGCGTTTTATAACGACGGTACAGGGACAATTCTGAACTATGGTGAGATAAACCTTCTCGGCTCGCCAATGGACAGTGCAGACTCTCACATGGGGGCTATTCCGGAGAATCTGGATCTGCTGACAGCACTGACAGGCAGCGGCGAAACGGATATGCGAACTGCTTCAAGTGGCGGGTTTGTGACGACCAAAGCGCTGGCAAACTACGGCAATGAAACGCTGAATAGCAATGTGGCTGCCAAAGCGTGGCTTTATAACCAGGATAAGGCCAACCTGACAATTAACGGAGAGCTATCCATCGGGCAAGGGCTGGAAAACAGCGGCTTACTCAATTCTGACACCATTAGCGCAGCCGCGAATGTCTATAACCGAGCATCGGGTAGCATTATCACTGATCAGTTATCGCTAACGGGTAGCAACTCGTTTTTCAATGAGGGCAACTTCAGCGGTTCGGTTGCTGGCTCAAGCTATAAGCAAAATGTGGTTAACACGGGAACGATGGCTGTAATGGCTGACGGTAAGTCGCTTATCAGTGGCAGCTTCCTGCTTTATAACGAAGCAGGCGCAACACTCAGCAACAGCAGCAGCGCCGTTTCGGGTGGAGAAAATGCCATTGTTAACGTAACCCGCACCGGCGATTCACTCGCGCAAGTTAACCGTGGCACCATTACTGCGGTCAACGGCTACAGTGCAATTAAAACGGCAAGTACGGGTTCTAACAGCAACGGAAAATGGATCTGGAATACCGACACGGGTGTAATTAGCGGCGTGAATCCTAATGCACCGTTAATTGATCTTGGTCGCGGCTATAACTTTGCCAACGCAGGCACTATTAATGTGCAGGGGGATGGTGCAGTCGCTATCAGCGGGGGAACCACCAGCTATACGGTTCAACTGGTGAACAGTGGGACCATCAATGTCGGTACGGCGCAGGGTAAAGCGGACGGCACTAACGGTACTGGGTTAATTGGTATCAAGGGGAATGGCAGTGATACGACAATTAATAACGCACAAAGCGGTGTAATTAACGTTTATGCAGATAATTCCTGGGCCTTCGGTGGAAAGACCAAAGCGATCATTAACAATGGTGAAATTAACCTGCTGTGTGATACGGGATGTGATATCTATGCACCGGGTACCACCGGTACGCTGAACGATCATAACAGTACTACTGATATTATCGTTCCTGCAGCAACGAGCACACCTACGCAGGGTTCAGTCCCCACAGTACCTGCGGACTCCAGTGCACAGCAAAAACTGACTAACTACACTATTGGTACCAATAGCGATGGCACCTCTGGTATGTTGAAAGCCAATAACCTGGTCATCAGCGACAACGTCAAGGTAAATACCGGGTTCAGTGCAGGTACTGCCGATACGACTGTTGTGATTAATGATGTTTTCAAAGGTGAAAATATTTCCGGGGCTGAGAATATTTCTTCTTCCACGGTAATGTGGAATGCTCAGGGCAGCACTGATGCCAGCGGCAACGTAGACGTCACGATGACCAAAAACGCCTATACGGATGTTGTGACGGATTCTTCAGTTAATAATGTCGCTCAGGTACTGGATTCGGGTTACACCAATAACGACCTATACACTAGTCTGAACGTAGGAACGACTGCTGAACTGAACAGTGCGCTGAAACAAATTAGCGGCAGCCAGGCAACAACGGTATTTAATGAAGCACGAGTGTTAAGTAACCGCTTCAGCATGTTGTCCGATGCAGCACCGGAAGTTGCAAACGGTCTGGCCTTCAACGTGGTAGCGAAAGGCGACCCGCGTGCTGAACTGGGAAATAATACACAGTACGACATGATGGCACTGCGTAAATCCATGACACTGACTGAACATCAGAATCTGAGTCTGGAATACGGTATTGCGCGTCTGGATGGTAATGGTTCAGATACCGTAGGCGATAATGGTGTGACTGGCGGTTACAGCCAGTTCTTCGGTCTGAAACACCAGATGGCCTTTGACAACGGTATGAGCTGGAATAACGCCCTGCGTTATGATGTGCATAATCTCAATAGCAGTCGCTCGATAGCTTACGGCGACGTCAACAAAACCGCTGATGCTAATGTGGAACAGCAGTATCTGGAATTCCGTAGTGAAGGGGCAAAAACCTTTGAACTGCGTGAAGGTCTGAATGTGACGCCTTATGCGGGTGTGAAACTGCGTCATACGCTGGAAAACGGTTATCAGGAGCGTAATGCGGGCGACTTTAACCTGAGCATGAACAGCGGCAGCGAAACGGCGGTGGACAGCATCGTTGGGCTGAAACTGGACTATGCAGGGAAAGAAGGATGGAGTGCGAACGCCACGCTGGAAGGTGGGCCGAATCTGAGCTATGTGAAAAGTCAGCGAACTGCGAGCATTTCGGGCGCGGGAAGCCAGCGTTTCAACATTGATGATGGTCAGAATGGTGGTGGTTTCAACAGCCTGGCGACAATGGGTGTGAAATACAGCAGCCAGGAAAGTGCGTTGCAGGTAGATGCATTCCACTGGAAAGAAGACGGCATCAGCGATAAAGGTGTGATGCTAAACTTCAAGAAAACGTTCTAATTTTTAGCATGTAATACATAAACCGCAACGCTGATACAGGTTGCGGTTTTTTATTGCCGGATGCGGTACTTGACGCGTTTTGTTTTGGTGTCTTTCAGGATATTAGAGCTACTCATCCAGTAATCTTGTTTACGCCTTCGCATTATTTATCTCTATTCATTTCTATACTGATTTTTCTTAATCCGTTTTATTACAGGGCAGGGTGCGATGAGCAGCAACACATTTACTCTCGGTACAAAATCCGTTAACCGTCTTGGTTATGGCGCGATGCAACTGGCAGGTCCTGGGGTTTTTGGCCCCCCAAGAGATCGCCACGTCGCTATAACCGTGCTGCGCGAGGCGCTGGCATTGGGCGTCAATCATATTGATACCAGCGACTTTTATGGTCCGCACGTCACCAATCAGATTATCCGCGAAGCGCTTTATCCGTACTCTGACGACCTGACAATTGTCACTAAAATTGGTGCGCGGCGTGGAGAGGACGCTTCCTGGTTACCCGCATTTTCTCCGGCAGAGCTGCAAAAAGCGGTACACGATAATCTACGTAATCTCGGCCTGGACGTACTGGATGTGGTTAACCTGCGCGTTATGATGGGGGATGGTCATGGCCCAGCGGAAGGATCGATTGAAGCCAGCCTTACCGTGCTGGCGGAGATGCAACAACAAGGCCTGGTAAAACATATTGGCCTGAGTAACGTCACACCGACGCAGGTTGCAGAGGCGCGAAAGATTGCCGAAATCGTCTGCGTGCAGAACGAATACAACATTGCCAACCGTGCTGATGACGCAATGATTGATGCTTTGGCTCGTGATGGCATTGCCTACGTGCCGTTCTTTCCGCTCGGGGGCTTTACGCCGCTGCAATCCTCCACGCTTTCCGATGTTGCTACGAGCCTGGGTGCAACACCAATGCAGGTGGCGCTGGCGTGGCTGTTACAACGTTCACCGAATATTTTGTTGATTCCTGGAACATCTTCTGTTGCGCATTTACGGGAGAATATGGCTGCTGAAAAATTGCATCTTTCTG